>CETM01030871.1_pt1 | contig 23908 bp, 25 predicted proteins | sample 361451 | NCBI WGS metagenome assembly CETM01 (sample SAMEA2622690, study PRJEB7988) | marine metagenome | isolation source: saline water (ENVO:00002010), including
AATGAAAATATAGACTTTTATAAATTAAATAAAAGATATTCCTTTAAACATATTTTTTTTTCTGATTCAAAAAATAATTACGAGGATATAAAGCTAGATTTACTCGACTCAGAAAATATCTCAGATAAAGAAATAGGTGATCCTTTTATTCATGGCGATAGCTTTATTGAGAAAGATAAAACAGCAATTGATTCAGATTTCGGCTCAGGTTTTTCAGAAAATATTATAAACCTTGAAAATAATATTTGGCACGGTCCTTTTAAATCAATATATGGTGACCACTTACTTTATGTATTTGATGTATTTCCTGAGGAAACAATACCCTTTAAAGATGCAAAACAATCAGTAATTGTAAATTATAGTGATGAAATAAAGAATGAAGTTATGAATAATTATATGTATTCCATTATAGATAAATATGATGTTATCATTGGCGACTATAAATGAATTTTAAATTATGGATAATTATTAAGAATGTTTAAAGGATCAATTGTAGCTTTAGTAACACCCTTTAAAGGAAATGAAATTGATGAGTCTGCTTTAAGAAAGCTTGTCGATTGGCATATATCTGAAGGCACTGATGGAATAGTTCCTGTAGGAACTACGGGCGAGAGTCCCACACTAAATCATGATGAGCATGAGCGTGTAGTAGAAATTGTTATTGATCAGAGTAATAGGAGAGTACCAATTATTGCCGGAACAGGATCAAATTCAACTGCAGAAGCTATTAACCTATTAAAGCACGCAGAGACTGCCGGTGCTGATGCAGCATTGGTAGTAACTCCCTATTATAATAAACCCACCCCTGAGGGCTTGTATGCTCATTATGAGGCATTAAATTCAGCATCTTCTGGCATTCCAATAATTATTTACAATATTCCATCACGCTCAGTAATTGATATTGATGTTGATTTGATGGGAAGATTATCGCAACTTGATTCTATTGTGGGCGTTAAAGATGCTACAAGTGATATTTCTCGAATTAAACAACATAAAGAATTATGTAAAAATGATTTTATTCAGCTATCTGGTGAAGATGAAACAATTTATGATTATATGATAAATGGTGGACAAGGGTGTATTTCCGTAACTGCTAATATTCTTCCTAAAATTTGTTCAGATATGCATAAGGCTTTTTCAAATAATGATTTAATTGAAGCCAAAAAGCTAAATGAAATCTTAATGCCTTTGCACAAAGCTCTATTTATTGAAACTAGTCCATCTCCAGTGAAATATATTTTATCAAAAATGGATCTAATAGATTATGAAATTAGGCTTCCTCTTGTTGAAATTAGAAAAGAAACAAAAGATATTCTTGATAAAATTATTAATGATCTAGAGATAGGATAATGTCGTCAAAATCAGGAGGTAGAAAAAAATCTCAAACTGGAAAATTAACTATTGCTGACAATAGGAAAGCAACATTTCAATATGAGATAGAAGATATTTTTGAGGCTGGAATTGTTTTGACTGGCTCAGAAATTAAAAGCATTAGGCAGAATAAGGTAAATATAAAAGAGTCCTATGCAAGCGCTGAGAATGGAGAGATTTACTTAATCAATTGTAATATTCCTCGCTATCAAAATTCGATTGATAATAATTATAATCCTAGAAGAAATAGAAAATTATTATTGAACAAGAAAGAAATAAATAAACTTTTTGCAGCCACTCAAAAAAAAGGAAAGACGATTATTCCAACAAAACTGTTCTTCAATAAGAAGGGATTAGCTAAATTAGAGATTGGCATAGGTAGGGGAAGAAAAATTCATGATAAAAGAGAAGTAAAGAAAACGAGAGACTGGGAAAGACAAAAATCAAGAATTTTAAAAAACAATTAGAATTAAATTTCTTTCTTTGCTTCTAAAAAAACTTTTTCAAACATTTTTTCATTTAATCTTCCTGTATTTGTATTGTATCTCGAGCAGTGATAACTATCTATCATCACAAAATTATCAAAGTAATGTTTGTTACCATGCTTAAACTTATATAATTTTTGTTTCAAGTTTAATGCTGATATTATGCTTTTATGTGCTATCAAGCCAAGGGCAATAATCACTTTAAGATTCTTGTGTTTGTTTATAGTATTTTGTAAAAAACTATTACAATTGTTAATCTCTTCCGAAACTGGTTTATTTTTTGGAGGAACACATCTTACTGCATTAGTTATAGTGCAATCTTCAAGGCTAAGGTTATCATCAATATTTCCTTGATATTCGCCATTTGAAAGTCCAAATTTATTTATTGTTTTATAGAGTAAATCCCCTGCATAATCTCCTGTGAATGGTCTACCTGTTTTGTTAGCCCCTTGTAAACCCGGAGCTAATCCAACAATTAATAAACTTGATGAAAAATCACCGAAACTAGGGACTGGTGCATTAAACCAATCAGGATTATTAGATTTATTTTTATTTCTAAAATTGTAAAGTCTTCTACATTTAGAACAATTTTTATTAGGTTCTGTTAATTTACTCATTATTATTTTATAATAACAAATAAAATAAGTTGTATAAAATAATAAAACTTATAACTTGAAATTTGACTTCTTTAATGATTTAAAGACCTTTGTAAGGATTAATTATGGCAAGAGTTACCGTAGAAGACTGTGTTGATAAGGTTGAGAGCAGATTTGACCTAATTTTATATTCAGCTTTTAGATCAAGGGAAATAGCTGAAGGTGCAGAGCTGCAAGTCGACCGAGAAAATGATAAGAACCCAGTTGTTGCATTAAGAGAGATTGCAGAAAATAAATTAAATTCGGAAAACCTTGAAGAAGAATTAATTGAAAGTTTACAAACTCAAATCGATGTCGATGAGGCTGATGAAGATTATATTCCTTTAATTCAGCAGGAAACAAATACTCCTGATCAAAATTCATTAAGTGACGAAGAATCAAGTCAAGAATCCGAAGGTCCTGAGCAAAAACAGATGACGGAAGAAGAATTATTAAAGGCGATTGAAGACAATCTTAATGATAAAAAAAATACAAGGCGCTCTTTTTAATCTAGGTTGGACAAATGCGTGATACCGACTTAGTTGATCGTATTGTTTCATATAATCCCAAAGTTGACACTAGGATAATTAAAAAAGCTTTTCATTTCGGTATGTTAATGCATGGCTCTCAGTTGAGGGAAAGTGGGGATCCTTACTTTTCTCATCCAATTGAGGTAGCAAATATTTTAGCTGAATTAAACTTAGATACATCATCTCTTGTATGCGCTCTTCTCCACGATACAATTGAAGACACAAAAGCAACTATTAAAGACATCAGAGAAAATTTTGGCAAAGAGATAGCAAAGCTTGTTGATGGTGTTACAAAATTAAATAAATTAGAAAGCAAACCGGATCAATCAAAAGCTGCTGAGGATTTTCGAAAATTAATATTGGCAAGCTCTTCAGACATCAGGGTTCTTCTGATAAAGCTTGCAGATAGATTGCATAATATGAGAACACTCAAGCATCTAAAAAATAAAGAAAGAAGAAAGAGAATTGCTAAAGAAACTCTAGATATATATGCGCCTCTTGCATCAAGGATTGGAATGCATGAAATTAGAGAGGAATTAGAAGATCTTGCTTTTACAGAAACTGAACCAGAAATAAGATCAATACTTTTGGAAAGAATAAAAATATCAAAAAAGAAAAATAATAAAATTGTAAAAGATATATCTGACGAATTATCAAAAGTACTTAAGTCAAATAAGGTTAAAGCATTTGTATCAGGTAGAGAGAAATCAATTTATTCAGTTTGGTTAAAATTAGAAAATAAAAATAAATCATTAGAACAATTATCAGATCTGTTTGGATTTCGAATATATGTAGATAAAGTGGAGGACTGCTATTCAGTTTTAGGAGTCCTTCATCAAAATTGGCAAGCAGTTCCCGGATTATTTAAAGACTACATCTCAACTCCAAAAAAGAACGGTTATCAATCTATTCATACTACACTAGTAGGGCCTAGCAACCATCGTGTAGAAATTCAAATAAGAACAAATAAAATGCACGAAACAAACGAAAGAGGTGTTGCTGCTCATTGGGCTTATAAAGAAAAAGACTCATCAAGCGGTGAATATTTAAACTCTATTGCTTGGATGGCTGATTTAATTGATATTCTTCAAAAAGACGGCGCTACAGATGAATTTCTTGAAAATACAAGATTGGAGCTATCTCATGACCAGGTTTATTGTTTTACACCGAAGGGTAGACTTATAGCTTTACCAAAAGACTCAACAGCATTGGATTTTGCATTTGCTTTGCATACTGATCTAGGTTTGTTTTGTTCGGGAGTTAAGATTAATGGTGAAAAAAAGCCTAGAAGAACAAAATTAAAAAACGGCGACGAGGTTGAAATTATAAAATCAAAATCAGAAGTTCCTTTGGACTCATATGAGGATCTTGTTACCACAGGTAGATCAAAATCTTCGATAAGACGCGCAATTAGAGAAAATACGATTAAAAATCAAAGACTTTTAGGAAAAGAAATAATTAAAAGTGTTTTTTCTTCTCACAGAAAAAAACCTACTAGAGATATTCTCGAAAGGTCATTTGGACCTCTAAGCGTTAAATCTCTTATCGACCTTTATCAATTGGTTGGTTCTGGAAAATCTTCTGGTTCTGAAGTTTATGATCATGTTTATCCAAACACTAAACGAAAAATAAAAAGAAAAAGGTTTTATGGTAAAAATATCTCTTTACCCATTTCTGGATTACTTCCAGACATGGATGTTAGTTTTCAAAAAAACTCTTTACTTGTACCTGGTGATAATATTATTGGAATAACTATTCCTGGAAAAGGAATTACAATTTATCATGCTCAGGATGAAGGACTTCATAAACACGAAAATAATCCTGAAAGGTGGCTGAGGTTGCAATGGAAAAAAGAGATTGATGTAACTTTTACCGCAAGACTAATGTTAAGTATTATTAATGAAGTAGGTTCCCTAGGTGTTATTAGTGCTGCAATTGCTGATTATGGAGGAAATATTACTAATTTAAATCTAACAGAAAAAGATACTGATTTTTATAACCTAAGGATTGATATCGATGTAGATGATAAAAGTCATATTGATAATATTATCAAGTCACTTAAAGGTCTGCCCGAGGTTAATTCAGTAGAAAGGTCAATATACTGATGAATGAAAAAGAACTAATTGAGGATTTAAGAGATTGCGGGGCCTTACTTGAGGGCCATTTTATTCTATCTTCAGGACTTCACTCAACACAATATCTTCAATGCGCTCTAGCCTTATCAAACCCGACACTAGCTAAAAAAATAACAAAATCTCTTGGCAAAAAAATAAATGAGAATATCAGCAATAAAATTGATTATGTAATTGCCCCCGCTATGGGCGGATTAATTATTGGTCACGAGATTGCTATGTTTTTAAATTTACCATTTATGTTCCTAGAGAGGGTGGATGGAGAATTTGAATTAAGAAGAGGTTTTACTTTTGAAAAAGGTTCAAATTTTCTAATGGTTGAAGATGTTGTTACAACGGGCTTATCATCAATTGAGGCAATAAAAGTTGTTACTGAATTAGGAGGAAATGTCGTAGGTGAAGCAGCAATTATTGATAGATCAGGGGGAGAAGTAAATCTTGGCATTGACTTAATAACCTTACTTTCCTTCAATATTCCAACTTTTGATGAAGACAATATTCCAGACGATTTAAAACAAATAAAACCTATAAAACCCGGCAGTAGAAGTTTATAATTAATGAAATATAAAAAAAAATTGAGTAAAATTAATTTTTCAAGATTAATTAGAATTTCTGATACACCTCATTCTATTGCATTGGGTTTTTCAATTGGAGTTTTTGCGTCTTTTAACCCTATGATAGGTGTTCATATCATTATTGCCCTTTTTCTTTCTTGGGTGTTACAGGCAAATTATTTTTCAGCAATTCTTGGGACATTTATTGGAAATCCTCTAACTTATCCCTTAATTTGGATTGTTTCACTTTATATAGGAAGTATTTTTGTACCAGTTAAAGACTTTAACTTGTCAAATTTAGGAGAAACCTCTTTTTATTCTTTAGAGTTTTTATTAAATGTAAGGCCCTTTATTCCCTCTTTCCTAATAGGAGGTTTACTTGTAGGTTTAGCTACAGCATTTTTATCATATTTTTGTGTTAAGAAATTGATTATTTTTTATCGAAAAAAGAAAAGAATGAAGAAAGGAAATTTTAATGACAGAATCTCTTGATATCAAATTAGGTGTTAATATTGATCACATAGCAACTTTGAGAAATGCGAGAGGAGAAAACTTTCCTGATCCGATAAAAGCGGCTGAAATAGCATTAAATTCAGGTGCTGACTCAATAACAGCTCATTTACGCGAAGATAGGAGACATATTAACGATGAGGATATTAAAAATATAGTCAATGCATTTCCAGGAAAATTAAATCTTGAAATTGCTGCAAATGATGAAATGAAAAATATTGCTTTAAATGTAAATCCTTTTTCCTGTTGTATAGTTCCTGAAAGAAGAGAAGAATTGACAACCGAGGGTGGCCTTGATGTTCTTAGTAAAGCAAACTATTATTCTAACTTAAATAGTATTCTCAGAGATAAAGGAATAAGAACATCTTTTTTTATTGATCCAATTGAGGACCAATTGAAATCTTCCATTGATTGCGGGGTTGAGTGCGTAGAATTTCATATGGGTAAATATTGTAGATTATTCTACGATGATGATGTTCAAGCAGAAATAGAGTTTAAAAAAATATATGAATTATCAATTCTAGCTCATGAATCGGGCCTGCAGGTCCATTTTGGACATGGCTTGGATTATACCACAACAAAAAAATTAACTGAAATACCTTGCCTTCAGGAGGTTAATATTGGCTTTTTTCTTATTGCAGAAGCAATTTTATCAGGGCTGGAGCCATCTATTAGAAAAATGAAAAAAATATGTGATAGGAATTTTTAGTTGGAGTGATAAATGATTATCGGTTTGGGAAATGATCTTATTAATATTGAGAGAGTTGAAAATACTCTTTCTAGATTTGGCAATAGATTTGTTAATAGAGTTTTTACTGATGTTGAAATTAAAAAATCTGAAAGCAGATTAAAAAGATCAGCATCTTATGCAAAAAGATTTGCTGCTAAGGAAGCACTCACTAAAGCTCTTGGCACAGGTTTAAGTAATGGTGTTTTTTTTAAAGATATTGGTATAGAGAACGATAAATATGGAAAACCCAAAATTGTCTTAACTGGAGGAGCTAAGTTAAGACTTGAAAAAATTATACCAGAAAATCATAAAGCAAAAATTAATTTAACAATCACTGATGATCACCCCTGGGCACAAGCGTTAGTAATAATTGAAGCAATAAACGAATAAATATAGATTATAATTTGATGACTAAAAAAGAGAAAAAAGATAATTTTATTACTTCATTCTTATGGATACTTTTGCTTGCGCTAATTTTTAGATCATTTTTTTTTACTAGTTATAACATACCAACAGGGTCAATGATTAATACTCTTAAGATTGGTGATTACATTTTTGCCTCAAAATGGTCATATGGGTATTCAAAGCACTCACTACCTTTTAGTTTGCCAATAATTCCGTATAGAATTTTTTCCTCATCCCCTAAAAGAGGCGATGTAATTATTTTTAAATTACCAACCGACAACTCAACTGACTATGTTAAGCGTGTAATTGGTCTTCCAGGAGATAGTGTTCAAATTATTGATGGAAAAGTTTCATTAAATGGCAATATATTAAATTATGAAGTTCTTGGAAAAAATATAAATAATCGCTTTGTAAATCCAAACAAAAGAAATTTGGGCTGTTATAATCAAGAGTCAATTCTTTTAAAAGAAACTCTACCAGGTGGAAAATCTTATGAAATCATTGATACATATCAGAACTTACCTCAGGATAATACTCAAATATATAGAGTCCCCCCTGATCATTATTTTGTGATGGGTGACAATAGAGATAATTCCCAGGATAGTAGATTTTTGAAGAAAGTAGGCTTTATTCCTCATGACAATCTTGTAGGAAGAGCAGAAATTAAATTTTTTTCTTGGCATTGGCGAAAACTTGGTAAAAAAGAATGTAATGCTGATGTTAGATGGGATCGAATTTTTAGACGTATTCACTAAATGATAAAAAAAACTCATAAGATAAATATTTTAGAAAACAAAATTAACTATAAGTTTAGGGACATAAATTTACTTGAGGAGGCTTTAACCCATTCTAGTTTTAGAAATGATACAAAATCTAATCAAGAAAGATTAGAGTTTTTGGGCGATAGGGTTCTAGGACTTGTTATTGCTGAATATTTATTTCAAAATTTTGTTAGTGATAGAGAGGGTCTTTTAACTAATAAATTTAGATATTTAATTCAAAATAGACAATGTACAAATATTGCTAAGAAAATAGATATTAAAAATTACATTCAGTTTGGCAGTTCGAAAAAAAACAACAAAAAAACAATAAGCGATTCAATTTTAGCTGACTCTGTTGAGGCTCTTCTGGGCGCTATTTATCTGGATGGAGGTTTCAATGAATCTAAAAATATTATTTTATCGTTATGGGATGAGTATTTAACAAATGAAGAAACCATGAATGCTAAAGTAAGCGTTAAGAACATATTGCAAGAATACATACATTTAAATAACTTTTCTCAAGCCTCTTATTTAGTAATTTCTAAAGAGGGTCATGATCATGAACCTAATTTTTTAGTCGAGGTTTCGGTAGCTGAAATAGGTAGGGTAAAAGCTCATGGAAAATCCATAAAAGAGGCTGAAATTAATGCTGCACAAAAATTTATAGAAGAGTTCAGTATTGGATAAATTAAACATAGTAATAAGTATTGTGGGTCCAAGTAATTCAGGAAAATCAACATTATTAAATAAAATCCTAGATGAAAAAGTTTCGATCGTTAGTAGAAAAGTTCAAACAACAAGAATGGGCTTAAGGGGCATTTTTAACAACAATGAGGTCCAAATTATTTTTATTGATACTCCTGGTCTTTTTGATGCCAAAACTATATTTGAAAAAGCAATGGTTGAGAATGCTTTTAGTAATTTAAATGATGCTGACCTTGTCTATTTTTTAATAGATGGATCAAGAAAATTAAGTAAATTTGATGAACAAGTTTTAGAATATTTTAAAAACTTTAATAAAGAGGCATTTTTGATTATTAATAAAATTGATTTAATTGATAAAAAGCATTTGCTCGAAATAACTAATAATATTAACTCATATTTTCCATTTAAGAAGACATTCTATATTTCCGCAAAGACAAAAGAGGGTATAGACGATTTATTATCACAAACAAATCAAGAAGCTGTTTCTGAGGGCTGGTTATACCCTGAAGACCAATATACAAACCTTCAAAGCGCGATATTATGTGAGGAAATAACTCGTGAAAAAATATTTAATCATGTACATGAGGAGGTTCCATATAGTTCAATTGTAAAAACTGATAGTTGGTCAGAAAAGAAAAATATTTTAAAGATAGGTCAAACTATTTATGTAAAAAAGAGTAACCACAAAGGAATTATTCTTGGAAAAGAAGGTTCAAAAATTAAAGAAATAGGCACCGCTTCAAGAATTGATTTAGAAAAAATATTCAATAAAAAAATATTTTTAAGTTTAGATGTAAAAGTTGATAAAAACTGGGACAAGGATCCAAATTATTTTAAAAGATTAGGCCTTGATATAAAAAAATAAATGCAACTAAATGATACTGCAATAGTCTTAAACACCAGAAAATATAATGATAGCTCTATGATTATGAAGGTTATTACTGAAAATCATGGAATTTATTCAGGACTTGTCAGAATCAAAAAAAATCAGGGTGGTTTTGGTGTGAATATCACAGGAAATAAGATTAATTTAACTTGGCGAGCGAGGTTATCAGAGCATTTAGGTTTTTTTACAACTGAATTAAATAAATCTAGGGCTCACAGTATAATGAAAAATCCAGTTTTTTTATCTGGAGTAAATTTAGTTTGTTCTCATCTTGATCTTTATCCTGAGAGAGAGCCTTGTCATAATATTTATTTAGAATTCGATAAATTAATTGAAAATTTTAAGAATAAAGAAGAAAAATGGATTAAGCATCTTATTCAATTTGAATTATACTATCTTGAGTTTATGGGGTTTGGAATTGATTTATCTGAATGTGCTCTAACTGGGGAAAGTGACACATTAAAATGGGTTTCACCTAAATCAGGTAGGGCTGTAAGTTCAGAAGCAGGAAAGAAATGGTCAAAAAAATTACTGAAAATACCGTCTTTTCTTCTAAATTCAAAACAGGATACAAATAATAATGATCTCATTGATGGACTAAATCTAACTGGGTATTTTCTTAAGAAACAAATCTATTCCGAGTTAAATAAAGAATTGCCATCTTCAAGAAAAAAAATAATTGATTCACTAAATAATTAGGAATCTATGTATAAATTTTTTGTTAAAAATGAATTTAATTGATCAATATAAAGATATAGAAATCATTGATGCTCTCGAAGAGAGGTATTTAGCTTATGCACTAACAACCATTATGGATAGAGCACTTCCTGATGTTAAAGATGGATTGAAACCAGTTCATAGAAGACTTCTTTTCGCTATGAGACAGTTAAATTTGTCTCCTAATTCCTCATTCAAAAAATCTGCAAGAATAGTTGGAGAAGTGATGGGTAGGTTTCACCCTCATGGTGATCAAGCAATTTATGATACATTAGTAAGGTTGGCACAAGATTTCTCTGTTAGATGGCCTCTAATTAATGGTCAGGGTAATTTTGGAAATATTGACGGTGATAATGCGGCTGCAATGAGATATACCGAGTCGAAATTAACATCTATATCTGAATTACTATTATCTGGAATTGACGAAGAATGCGTTGAATTTCGGTTAACCTATGATGAAGTAGATAATGAACCTGTTGTTCTGCCTGCCAACTTCCCAAATCTTTTAGCAAATGGATCATCAGGTATTGCTGTAGGAATGGCTACATCAATCCCGCCTCACAATGTTGAAGAAATATGTAATGCATCGCTTCATCTCATTAAACATAGGAATTCTCACTTTGATAAACTAATCGATTTTATTCCTGGTCCAGATTTTCCAACAGGAGGAGAAATTTATGAAACAAGAGAGGCAATCCTTAATATTTATAAAACAGGTAAAGGTAATGTTAGGATAAGAGCTAAGTGGGAAATTGAAAAAGAGAAGAGAGGTGTTTGGAAAATTGTTGTTACTGAAATTCCTTATCAAGTTAACAAAGGAAAGTTAATAGAAAAAATTGCTCAGCTAATAATAGATAAAAAACTACCAATACTAGATGATGTTCGCGATGAGTCTGATGAAAATATTAGATTAATTTTGGTTCCAAGGAATAGGGATGTTAATCCTGAGCAGTTGATGGAGGCTCTTTTTAATTTTTCAGATTTAGAAACAAGATTTTCAATAAACTTAAATGCAATTAACAATAATATTCCCAAGGTTCATAACCTTCGCGATTTACTTCTTGCCTGGCTCGATCATAGAAGAGATGTTCTCATTAAAAGGAGTCAATTTCGATTAAATCAAATCAAGGATCGTATGGAATTATTAAGTGGTTATATGATTGTATATGTTAATCTTGATGAGGTAATTAAAATAATAAGAGAAGAAGATGATCCTAAAAAAAAATTAATGAAAAAATACGAATTAACTGAGAATCAAGCGAATTCAATTTTAAATATGCGTTTGAGATCACTTAGAAAATTGGAAGAAATAAAAATTAAAGAAGAATTTGATTCTTTAAAAATTGAAAAAACTAATCTTAATAAATTGTTGAAGTCGGATAATCTTCAATGGAAAGAAGTATCAAGTGAAATAAAAGAGATAAAAAGAGATTTTTCAAAAAAAACAGAATTAGGAAAGAGAAGAACTAAAATTAATCATGATGCAGAAATTATTGATGTTGATCTTAACTTTTCTGAACCTGCGGAACCAATTACTGTCATTCTATCACAAGAGGGCTGGATTAAAACTCTCAAAGGGATAGATAATAATATTTCTGAAATTAAGTTTAAAGATGGAGACAGCTTACTTTTTTCTCAAGAAATAATGAGTGATGATAAGATTATGCTATTTGCTTCAAACGGTAAATTTTATACAGTTGAAGCAAGCTCTCTTCCATCTGGAAGAGGTTTTGGGGACCCATTAAATCTTCTGATTGATTTACAGGAAGGAGATAAAATTATTTCTTTATATTCTTTTAAAAATAAAGAAGAATTAGTAATCGCCTCAAAAAATGGATATGGATTTATAGTTCGATTTGACGATTTGGTTTCAAATAGGAAGAGTGGAAAGCAAATTTTAAATTTATCAAATGAAGATATAGCTACCAGCTCAACAAGAGCTGAAGGGACTCATCTAGCAGTAATTGGTGAAAATAAAAAGATGGTAATATTTGAAAAAGAGGAATTACCAAAAATGACAAGAGGTAAGGGAGTTAAACTTCAAAAATATAAAGAAGGAAACCTTAAGTCTGTTCTAAGTTTAAATTATGATAAAGGATTAAATATTGTTGATAAAAACGGAAGAAGTAGAAATTTTGATAATATTGAAAAATGGCTAGGTAAAAGAGGACAGGCTGGAAAAAAAGTACCCAAGGGATTCCCAAGAAATTTTTAATTAAATATATATGTTGGCAACCATGTGGCAATTGACGGGAATGATGATAAAAGGATCAGCATCAGCATTTGTATAAGTATGAATGGAATTACACCTTTATAAATTTCAGATGTTTTTACAGAGTCTGGCGCAACTCCTCTTAAATAAAAAAGAGCAAAACCAAAAGGAGGTGTTAAAAAACTTGTTTGAAGGTTAATCGCCATCATAACGCCCAACCATACTGGATCTATACCCATTTGAAGTATTATCGGGGCTACAATTGGTACAACTACAAAAGTTATTTCGATAAAATCAAGAAAGAAACCCAGCAAAAACATTGAAATCATTACTATTAGTATAGCGCTGAAAGTTCCACCAGGAAGATTGGTTAAAAAATGTTCTATTGTTTCATCTCCTCCAAGTCCTCTAAAAACAAGACTAAAAAAAGTAGCTCCTATTAATATTATAAATACCATTGATGTAATTTTTGTAGATGATCTTGCTGCATCAACAAGAACACCGCTCGAAAATAATCTGTAGATACATAGGATTGTTGAAATTAAAAAAATTACAAAAACAATGACAGCTAAAAAGATACTGGCGTTTTCAAAAAATGTTAAGTCATCTCTGTTAAGCCTAAGGTCAAACACAAAATTTAAGCCAAGCAAGACTATAAATGATAGGGCTGATATCAATGTTAAAAATTTTTCCTTTGCTATCCTGTTAGCTGCTAGTAAAATCGAGCCAATTGCCCCAACAGATGCAGCTTCAGTAGGGGTAGCAAAACCTGTTAGAATTGATCCTAACACAGCAATGATTAGTGTTAGGGGAGGGAATAAAGTTTTAAATAATTCCTTATAGCTTAATTCACTTTCTTCGATAATTATTTCTGGTGTTGAGGACGGATCAAAAATTGCCTTCAGAAATTGATACAAAATATACAAGGAAACAAGCAGCAAACCCGGGAAAAGTGATCCTGCAAATAAATCACCAACTGATACTGTATCTGGTGAAAAAATACCCATTTTCAATTGAGATTGTTGATATGCATTTGAAATAACATCACCAAGCAAAATTAATACTATTGATGGAGGAATTATTTGCCCTAATGTACCTGCTGCCGTTATAACCCCTGTAGCTAATTTTGGGTTATAGCCATTTTTTAACATAGTTGGTAGTGAGAGTAATCCCATTGTAACAACCGTAGCCCCTACAATGCCTGTAGACGCTGCTAATAATGCTCCAACAAGAGTAACTGATATACCAAGACCACCCCTTAGGTGTCTTAATAACTTACTCATGTTTTCTAATAAATCTTCAGCAACTTTTGATTTTTCCAAAATTGTTCCCATAAAAATAAATAAGGGTACTGCCATCAAGACTTCGTTAGTCATAGTTCCAAAAATTCTTTGAGGAATAGCCTTTAGAAATTGTATTGGAAAAACTCCAAAATGATCGCCAATGAGAGCAAAAATGATGGCAATTCCAGCTAAAGAGAACGCAACTGGGAATCCTAAAAGTAGCACTAAAATAGCTGCAGCAAACATAAGTAAATCTAAATATTCTATCATTTTTTTACTTTTAAATTTTTAATTGAAGTAAATAAAATTACTATGGCTTGAATAAAAAGTAATGTAGGAAAAATGACTAAAGTAGTTTTATACAAGTAAGTTGCATTTAATCCACTAGTTTCAGGTGATCCCTCAAGAATTCTCCAAGATCTAATTACATATGGATAACTCATATAAAATGTAACTATTATAAATGGAAGAAGAAGAATTATTGTTCCTATTAAATTAACCATGTTTTTGAATATTTTAGATGACTCACGATAAAAGGAGTCAACCCTTACATGTTCATCATGTAAGAGAGTATAGCCAGCAGCTAAAGTAAATAATGAGCCGTGCATATAAATCATTAGTTCTTGAAGTTTTATAAAGCCTAAGCCAAAAACATATCGAGATAATACAATTATAATTTGAACAATCACCATAATTATAATTAGCCATGAAATATACTGACCAATATATTCATTGATTGACTTTAGAAGTTGCATTTAATTTTCTCTTGCATCCATATACGCTAACTCTGAGTGTTTAGACCAATTTCTTAATCTTTTTAAATTGTCCATAAAAGAGAGATAGATCTCATTTGAAATTGGATCTTTGGTTGCAACATCTTCTAAAACTTCTTTAGATTTTTCTTTTAATTCATTCATAATATTTTTTGAGAAAGTTTTCATTTGAACACCGTGCTTATTTATCAAAGTATTTAATGCTATAGAATTATGATGATTAAATTCGGCAAGTGTATAAGTGTTTTCATGAGAAAACACACTTTTAAAAATTTCTCTTTGTGTGTCAGTAAGTGAATTCCAGGTATCAAGATTAACTCCTGTAGCTAAACCCGCACCAGGCTCATGAAAACCCGGCCAATAGTAAAATTTAGAAACTTGATAAAATGCGAAAGCTAGATCATTCCAAGGACCTACCCATTCTGTAGCATCAATTGCACCAGATTGAAGCGCTGGATATATTTCTCCACCAGGAATAGCAACGGCTGCTGAACCAACTCTTCTAAGCACTTCTCCTCCCAATCCAGGCATTCTAATTTTAAGTCCTTTAAGGTCATCAATAGTCTTTATTTCTTTATTAAACCACCCACCCATTTGAACACCAGTATTTGCCGATTGAAAAGAAATTACATTGAATTGAGCGCTTAGTTTATTCCAAAGTTCTTTCCCTCCTCCATGATCAATCCATGCATTCAACTCATTTGCAGTCATACCAAATGGTACAGCAGTAAAAAAATTAAAACCTATATTCTTACCTTGAAAATAATACTCTGCTCCATTGTACATATCTGCTACACCAATAGAGGCGGCATCCAATGCTTCAAAAGCTGGCACTAATTCCCCTGCTGCAAAAACTTTTACTTCAATTTCACCATCTGTAGCTTTATTTATTTTTTTTGCAATTCTCTCAGGAGATGTTCCTAAGCCCGGAAAATTTTTAGGCCAAGTATGAGTCATAGTTAATCTTCTTATGCCTTTTGAAATTGCTGGTTTAGCCAAAGCACCAGTTAGTAGTAATGATGAGGCTCCACCAATTAAAGCTTCTCTTCTTGTTATTTTTGTACTCTTGCTAATTATTTTCTTTTTCATAGTTTATCCATTTACCATTGATAAGAATTTCTGAAGAATTAAAATTTTTCTTATACTCCATTTCTTTACATCCATTTATCCAGTAGCCTAAATATATTAATTTTTTGTCATTTATTTTACTAAAATTAATATGGTCAAGGATCATATATTTACCCAAGGAATATTTATTTAAATAAGGACTGTAAAACGAATAAACCATAGATAAGGATTCATCTAGAAAGTCTGTGATACAAGATGAGACTAAAGTATTATCCATCCTATATTCGATTATTTTTGTGTCGATACCAGTATTTTTTACCATTGAGAAATAATCAGCAAAAATCATATCATTCATTTCACTTTCTGGGTGTTTGAAATCTAAATATTCTTTGAAAAGATAAAATTGTTCGTATGTTGGTTTTTCAGTTACTTTTCTCTCAAACAATTTTCCTTTATTTAGAATTCTTTTTTGATTTTTTGTTTCTTTAAAATTATTAACTTTAATTCTTATAGGGATACACTTATTACAATTTTCACAAACTTGATTATAGAGAATATTTTGACTTCTTCGAAAACCTTTTGATATTAATAAATTATAAAAATCTTGATTTTTTGACCCCTTAATAAAAGTAAATAATTTTCTCTCTTCTTGGCCTGGCTTGTAAGCGCATTCATTTGAGTCAGAAATGTAAAAATCTTCTTTTTTAATATTTTCTATTTTATTCAATTTAATAACCTAAAAAACTAATCATAATTGTATAGCTTAACCAAATTAATAAAACTAGTGGTATTCCCGATGTTAAATAATCTTTAAATTGATAATTACCTGGACCCATTACAAGAAGATTTGTTTTGTAGCCAATAGGAGTTGCAAATGAACAGTTAGCTGCAAATATCAAACAATAAATAAATGCTTCAGGCTGAACATTAAAATCACTAGCGAGATTAATTGCAATTGGTGCAAATAGAACTGCTGTTGCGTTATTGCTCAAGAAGTTAGTAATTATGGCAATAAAGATAAAAAATAATGATAAAACGCTAATTATATTTAAATTAATTAATAAACTTTTTAGTAGATCAGCAATATATAATGCTCCACCCGTTTCCTGTAATGCAACAGAGAGCATTATTGATGAAGCAACAAGTAAATAAATCTTTGTATCAAGGGCAGATAATGCATCTCTAATTGTAAGAACATTTGTCAAAAGCATCAAGATTACCCCAAGTAGAGCTGCTACAGTAATGTTGAGCAAACCGGTGGCTGCAGACAAAACAGTAAACGCAAAAATTATTCTAGACCTAAGAATAAATTGCTTTGCAGGTAAGTAAATAGCAGACCATTCAATTGGAAATATCTCTTTTTTTCCTCTTAAGTTTTTAATATCCTCTTCTTCTCCCTTTATAAGCAAAATATGTCCTGCCTCCATTTTTTGATATCTAGGTAAATTTCTTATAAATTTTTTATCATTTTTAATTCCAATAATTTTGCAGTTTGTTTCTGCTTCAAAATTTGTTTGAGAGAGATTTCTACCTATAAAAAATGACCTAGGTGTTACTGATGCTTCAATTAATACACCTCTTTCTGATGAAAAATTATCATCATCTATGGATCTAAAAATTTTATCATTAGATCTTATTTTCTCAGTTAATTGATTTTTTGTAATTTCAAGAACTATTTTGTCTCCAGACTTAATTTCGATATCTTCAAATGGAGGTAGGATTTTTTCACCATCCCTTATTATTACGTTTACAGCGTTGTCTTTAATATCTGATAAAATTCCTGAAACAAATTTTTTTCCAATGAGAGGATTATCGGGGTTAATAGCAATTTCAACTAAATATATTCTTCCACTTTCAAAATCATCTTTATTATTCTCAATAATACCTTTATTTTTTTTCTCAAGTATTTTTGGCAAAATAAAAATTGCGTAAATAAAACCAACAAAAGCTAATATTATTCCTTGGTTTGTAAATTCAAAAAACCCAAGTTCGCGACCTATTAATGTTGATGTTGTTCCAGAAACTAATAAATTTGTTGATGATCCTATCAATGTTGTCATTCCACCTAATATCGAGACATAAGATAATGGAATTAATATTGACCTTGAGGAAATATCCATTTGCTTACTAAGAGCAATAATTATTGGGATAAACATTATAATTATGGGTGTATTATTTAATGTTGCGCTTAAAATAAAGACTAAAACCATAACACCATAAAATTTATATAGAGTGTTTTTTCCTTTGTCTCCAGACAACCATACAGCAATATCCTCTAAAGCACCCGTAACAAGAAGGCCATGACCTATTACCAATAAGCTCATTAATGCAATTAATGCTGGATTGGCAAACCCTTGAAGCAATAAATTAATGTTAATTACACCTCCAGATGAAACACCAAGAATTGGACTATTTTGAAAAATCAATAAAAGAACAACAATCGCAAATAGAGATATTATTTCCATTCTAATTTTATCTAATGAATATAATATCATAGTTAAAAAAGTTAATGCAAAAACTATCCACATATAAAATTCTTGTGACATTAAAATTTTTCTCCTGATTCCATAAAGCTTACTTTATAGAATAAATCGTGAAGACAAGATCTCTTATCATTTAATAATGGGTATATAAAATAGGTTAGAGTAATTACCCCTATAGGAAAAATCAAAAAAAATAATAAAGAGTGTAAAAAAGCAATTCTTTTTGTGAATTTCTCATTTTTTTTGATAGATAATTTGAATTTCATATAGTTCATACCAATAGTTGATTGTTTTTTACTACCCAATGTTAACATATAATAAGATGAAAAAATTACTGGAATAACAAAATAATAAGAAGTGTTAAATAAATCTAAAGTAAAAAAATTGATAATCCACATGAAAAAAAAAGTTATTAAAGAAATATTTAAAACAATAATCATATCAATTATTGATGCCATGAACCTCCGAAATAATTGCTTATCAAATTTTGTAAATTCCATAAGGATAATTTTAATTAAATTAAAATATAATTAATAGTATAACTTTTTAATTGATTTTTGAGGTTAAAATATGAATTTATCGAAAAATAATGATCAATTTATGGCATTTGCTCACCGTGGAGGAACTGAATTTGCTCCAGAAAATACATATGAAGCATTTTCTTCAGCAGTCAGCATTGGTTATAAATACTTAGAAACGGATGTTCACCCAAATGCAGATAATAAGCTCATGGCATTTCATGACTCAAGTGTTGATAGGGTAACAAATTACAAAGGAAAAATTTGTAACTTTACATCTAGTGAGTTAAAGAAAATTAAAGTAAAGGAAAAATTTCAAATCCCTTTCTTAGAAGATTTAATAGAATCCTTCTCTAAAAGTTTTTTTTCAATAGATATGAAATCCGACCAAAGCGTAAAGCCTTTGATTAAGCTTATTAAAAGTATGAATGCTGTCGATAGGGTCTGTTTTGCCTCATTTAGTCAAGATAGAATCGATTATGTTCGAGACGAATTTGATAATAAGTGTATTACATCAATGGGACCAAGGGAAATCATCAAAACAAAAATTTCTTCAATAATAAATTTTAAGCATAAAATTATTCCAAAAATAAGTTCATTACCCATATCGCGATATAGGATAAAATTACTCAACAAAAGGCATATTAATTTTTTAAAATCTCTTAACATTAAAGTAATTGCTTGGACAATCAATGATGTCGAAGCAATTAATAAACTCATTGATTTAGGTGTAGACGGAATAATGACTGACAATATTTCAGTTTTGAAAAAAATTTTAATTAAAAAAAATATTTGGTAGGGGAAAATTATTTGTGTTATTGGATAAACCAATATACAAAATATTGTACCCAAAATGAAAGATTAGTATAAAAAATGTCTGAAACTAAAAATACAACACAATATGAAGATTTTGAAAATTTTTTTTCTAAAAGCCTAAAAGAATCTGATCCAAAACTATATGATTCACTTTCACAGGAATTTTTGAGACAACAAGAACATATAGAATTAATAGCATCAGAAAATATTGTTTCTAGATCGGTCTTGGATGCACAAGGATCGATAATGACAAATAAATATGCTGAGGGGTATTCAGGGAGAAGATATTATGGTGGATGTGAGTTTGTTGATTTAGCTGAGGACCTAGCAATTTCAAGAGCTTGTGAGTTATTCGAATCAAATTTTGCAAATGTTCAGCCTCACTCAGGATCGCAAGCCAACCAAGCAGTTTTTCAGGCGCTATTAAAGCCTGGTGATACTATTTTAGGCATGAGTCTTGATGCAGGAGGCCATTTGACTCATGGTGCTAAACCAAATCAATCGGGTAAATTATATAATGCCATTCAATATGGTGTAAAAAAAGAAGATAGCTTAATCGATTTTAACGAAATTGAAAAACTAGCAAACGAGCATAAGCCAAAGCTAATTATTGCAGGAGGTTCTGCCTATCCAAGAGTTATTGATTTTGTAAAATTTAGAGAAATAGCCGATAAGATTAATGCATATCTTTTAGTTGATATGGCTCACTTTGCAGGCCTTGTTGCGTCAAAAACTTATCCATCACCTCTACCACATGCCGATATAGTAACTACAACCACTCATAAAACTTTACGCGGCCCAAGAGGAGGACTTATTCTAACAAATAATGAGGATATAGCTAAAAAAATAAATTCCGCAATATTTCCTGGAATACAGGGTGGTCCTTTGATGCATACAATATTAGCAAAAGCTGTTGCGTTTGGAGAGGCCTTAAGACCTGAGTTTGTTGATTATTCTCAAAATGTAATAGACAATGCAAAAATTTTATCCCAAACGCTTCTCGAGGATGGTTTTGATATAGTTTCGGGTGGAACTGATAGTCATTTAGTTCTGTTAGATTTAAGACCAAAAAATATTAAAGGTAATGAGGCGGAGGATGTTCTTGGAAAAGCCAATATAACATGTAATAAAAATGGCGTTCCATTTGATCCTGAAAAACCAACTATCACATCAGGTATTAGATTAGGTACTCCAGCCGGTACAACTAGAGGATTCGGTCAAGCTGAGTTTCACAAAGTTGGTACTTATATTTGTGAGGTTTTGAATGGATATCAGTCTGAAGGCATGAACACTAAGTCTATTTATGAGGTTCAACAAAAAGTAATAGAACTCTGCAGAAAATTTCCTATTTATGGAGGGGGCCTATGAGATGTCCATTCTGTGGAAATGAAGATACCCAAGTAAGAGATTCTCGTCCAACAGAAGAAGCATCATCAATCAGGAGAAGAAGGCAATGTCTTGCTTGTGGTGGAAGGTTTACAACTTTTGAAAGAATTCAAATGCGTGATCTAACTGTTGTCAAAAGGTCAGGCAGAAGAACACCCTTTGATAGGGATAAATTAATGCGATCAGTTCAAATTGCAATTCGAAAAAGGGATATTGACCCTGAAAAGATTGAAAGAATGGTTACTGGAATTATTCGTCAATTAGAAAGTACGGGTGAATCAGACATCCCCTCAAATTTGATTGGAAGTTTGATTATGGCAGCTCTAAGAGAGCTTGATATGGTTGCTTATGTAAGATTTGCTTCAGTTTACAAAAATTTCAGAGCTGTTGGAGATTTTGAGGACTTTGTCGGCGAATTGGATAATCCCCCTGGTCAAATTGATGATTGAATTGATTAGGGATCTATTTTAAGAAATTAATAATATGAAAATAGTAAAGAATGATAGTTTCTTTATGAACTTAGCTATTAATGTGGCAAGGAGAAGTAAAGGAATGACTGGGGTAAATCCGTCAGTGGGTTGTGTAGTTGTTTCAAGTGATAAAACTATAATTTCTATTGCAAACACAGGAATTGGTGGATCACCTCATGCAGAGAAAAAAGCTTTAGAGGGAATAGAGATTAAAGCGGGTACAACTTTATACACAACACTGGAACCATGCGTTCATACAGGTAAAAATCCACCCTGTGTTGATGAAATTATAAATAGTGGCGTTAAAAAGGTTGTCATTGCTTGTTTAGATAAAAACCCTTTGGTTCGAGGTAAGGGTCTACGAAAATTAAAGAATTCAGGAATAAAAGTTATTAAAGGTGTGTTAGAAAAAGATGCAGAAGATTTTTATGATGAATTTTTTAAAAGAATACAGACAAATGTGCCTGGAATTAACATTAAAATTGCAAGTTCAGCTGACGGAAAAACAGCACTAAAGAATGGTAAATCAAAATGGATAACAAACAAACTATCAAGAAATTATGGTCATAAATTAAGATTATTTAATGATGGAATTATGGTTGGGATAAACACAATTTTAAAAGATAACCCGTCTTTAACTTGCAGATTACCGGGATTAAAGAAATTTTCTCCCTCAAGGTTAATAATGGACACAAACCTTAGATTTCCAATTAATTCTAATATAGCTAAAACAGCTAAAAATATTGAAACTATAATTTTTACTTCTAAAAATTCCTCAGAAAGAAAAATTAACTTGTTAAAAAATAAAGGCGTTAAAATTATAAAAATTCCAACAACGAAAGTTGGTTTATCTCTTGCTAGTGCGCTAAAGTTTCTTGGAAAGAGAGAATTTAATAGTATTTTAATTGAAGGTGGAAATAAACTTATAGCTTCTGCAATAAATTCTCATCAATTGAATAAAATTTACTGGTTTTCTTCGGAAAAAATTATTGGTGAAGAGGGAAGGCCAAGTGTCGGTAAGTTAAATATTACCAATTTAGAAAACAGTCCAAATTTGTTACTTCATAATATGATTAATTTAGATAATAATTATTTAAAAATTTATAAGGCGAAAAGTTAATGTTTACGGGAATAATAACTGATATTGGAGAGATTATTAATATAGTTAATACTGATCATCGTTTAATTAAGATCGGATGTTCCTATGCTAATAGTGATATTGATATAGGCGCTTCGATTGCCTGCTCGGGTGTATGCTTAACCGTTATAAACAAGGGAATAAAAAAAAATCAAAATTATTTTGAAGTTGAAGTTTCACAAGAAACTGATGATAAAACGACCACTAAATTTTGGAAAGAGGGAACTAAAATAAATTTAGAAAAAAGTCTTAAAGTTGGCGATGAAATAGGAGGTCATTTTGTTTATGGTCATGTTGATTGTTTAGGAGAATTATATGATATCAATGAAGATAGGAATAGCAATGTATATACAATAAAATATCCAAAAAAATTTAGCAAATTTATTGTTGAAAAGGGTTCTATTGCTATGGATGGGATTTCGCTGACTATAAACGATGTAAATGATACAGAAAACCCAACTTTTTCAGTAAATATTATTCCACACACTAAGCAGTTTACCACATGGTCTGATATTGCTATAAACTCAAAAATTAATTTGGAAGTAGATCCACTTGCAAGGTATGTTTTGAAAAGTAAGTAATATGAAAAATTATTTATCACCAATTGAAAGTATTATCGATGAGGCAAAAGCAGGAAAAATGTATATTCTTGTCGATGCTGAGGATAGGGAAAATGAGGGAGATCTAGTAATTCCTGCAGTTGATGCTACACCTGATGCAATTAATTTTATGGCGAAACATGGAAGAGGACTTATTTGCCTACCACTTTCAGAGGAAAAAGCAGATCATTTAAATCTTAAATTAATGTCAGATGACAATAAATCAAGGCATAAGACACCCTTTACTGTTTCCATAGAAGCGAAAGAAGGAATTTCAACTGGAATATCAGCTAAAGATAGATCTACAACCATTCAAACTGCTATTAATCCTCAGAGCAGAGAAGAAGATATTGTATCACCTGGGCATATTTTTCCTTTAAAGGCTAAGGATGGAGGAGTTCTTGTTAGGGCAGGACATACAGAGGCTGCAGTTGATATAAGTAGGTTAGCCGGAAAGGACCCATCTGCAGTTATATGTGAAATTATGAATGATGATGGAACAATGGCCAGGCTGCCCGAATTAATTGAATTTGCAAAAATTCATGATTTAAAAATTGGGACAATTGCTGATTTAATCAATTACAGAATTAATAACGATCACATAATTTCAAAGGTTTTAACAAAAGAAATAGATATACCCAAATTTGGAAAATGGAATTGCTCAGTCTATAAAAATAATATCGATAAATCAGAACACATAGCTTTTGTAAAAGGTGATATTGCTCAAAGTGAATTAACCCC
>CETM01001667.1_pt1 | contig 23887 bp, 5 predicted proteins | sample 361451 | NCBI WGS metagenome assembly CETM01 (sample SAMEA2622690, study PRJEB7988) | marine metagenome | isolation source: saline water (ENVO:00002010), including
CCCTGCCTTGCGTTGATGTCTTAGTAGTTAGGAACCTAGTGATCCCTCAACACATGTACTATAGCATTAAAAAACCCCCTGTATAGGGGGCTTGTGACACTTTGTAATACTGGCACACTATTCTGCTGGTTTATCTGGTATCTTGTTAGTGTATGGTATACCACCAGCAGGAGTGATAACATAACATTCAATAAAATGATCAGCATCAACAGTCTGTGTTGATAGTGGAAACCAATCACTTGCTGTATCAACTGCTACACCCTGACCATCAAAGTCATAGAATGTATAGTGTTCAGCAAATACCTCACCAATCTCATCTTCTGGGATACTATCCTCATAGAATGTCTTTACTGTTGCTTGCTTGGCAGCAGCAAGAGTAAACCAGTTGACATTATTAATGACTAGTACATATTTATTTGTTGATGCAGCATACTGTTTGACAATCTCATACAGTCGCTGTGCTCCTAGTGATACTAACATTATAATTCTCCGTTTTCAATAGCATCTAATAATGCTTCAATATAATCTCTATTTACCTTTTCATCATCAGCTTTCCATGATTGTGCTAACTCTGTAGCACCCTGTAAGTTTTCAGCAGGTCCATCAGATGATAGTTTAGTACGGAATGGACTGACCATAATACGCATTGAACTATTTGTAGCAGCAAGATTTTCATTACCAGTAACATCCTCAACACATGATGTTCTTGCCATCATATAGAATGTCATTCGTTGAGCCAACCCTTGTAATGTATTCTCAGTGACTTTCCAGAAATGGTATGAACTGGTAAGATACTCAGAAGTAGTACCTTGATCACCAACATTGTCTGTAATTATCTGATCAACATCCAATGTCTTTCTCTTATTATACTCATCAGGAGTAATTGGAAGTACTATATCATATGGTGTTGCAGCATTTTGTAATACAGGAATGTCTCTAATATATGATCTATACTTTTTCCACAATAGTTTATCAGCATCAGATACAGGAGAATCCTCTAGAAGAACATAATCACTATCTTGAAGCATAAACCTTCTCAAAAGTTTAAGTTTATTCCAAGTTACTGAATTGGTACGAGCATACTCAGTTTGTATTGCTTTCTCATACCTATTCTCTTCTACATCTCTAAACTCAATAAACTTTTCTTTTATTTGAGTAGCAAGTTGTTCAACATTATATTCACTAGTACCAGCAGGATCAAACTCATATGATATCCACTTACCACTATTGTCATTAAAATTCTTCTTATACTTATTTCTGTGTATAGAATACGTACCATCTTTCCTAACTAAAAAAACTTCAAGCTTATCTTTGGCACTATCCCACAATGGGTATAAAAGTGGACTAATGTCAGTCTCCCAATAGGAATCAGTAATATCTTTACGAATACCCTGATATTGGATACTTCGTTCAATCGCATTTAAATAAATGTCTGTATTTTTAGTTGCTATGCTCATTTTAAAATGCTTTTATTAAATATTTAGCACGATGGTATCTAGTAATCAATGCTATATTCTCCTGTGGTTGTGCAGATACAGAAACTGAAACTGGTGTTGAAGATGATAATGCAAATGTACCATCATTAAATCTAATATTAGATTCTTTAGCAGTTACAGTTTTCCTTATCAAATTAACACCTGTGTCAGGACCACATGCACCTTCATTTCCAGGTAAGTATGCATCTATAGATGGTATGAATACATTTTGAGTAACTTCACCATATTCTATACCAAATTGACCAAATCCCCAATTATCTTCAGTAGCATTACTATTATCACCAGCATTAGATGGTCTTGCTTGTTTAACTAAAAGATACACCCCACTTCTTCTTGCAGGATTATTCTCATCAAGAGTAACTTCAGAAGTAAACCAAGCACCATTTGCACCATCTGAAGGTGTTGCTATCTGTTGGATATCCTGATAAGTATCACTATCAGCAGAAGTATTAAACTTCAACTCTAATGGTTCTTCTGGTGGTTGTCCACCATTACTACCAGTACCTCTAATAATATTAAATACCATCTTATTAGCAGCAGATAAATCCAATGGTCCTATTCTTAAGAATCTATCACCACCACCAGAGAATCTAAAATAATTATTTGTTGGATGACCAGTTGGTACAGTTGAATGATTTGCTAATGCAGGAAATGTTCCTGTAGCAGGAGTAATCATTTTAATATCTTCACTTGCACTATGCCACACATCAGCTTTAGATGCTGTTGATCCAGTATCTGCATCTGACCAATCTTCATTTGCAGTACCAAATCCAGGAACATCATATACACGACCTGCTGGTGATGTATAACCAAGTATTTGTCTTCCTCCTTCTACTACTGGATATGCAGCAACTGCAACATAACCATCCGTTCCATCACCAGCAGGAGTTGGTGCAGCACCAGCACCAGCAGCACCTCTTGATCCAACACCAACAGTAACTGTGCTTTGAATATCATCACCAGTAATAGTGAAATTTACTCTTGCACCAGCACCACCACCGCCACCACTTTCGTTAATTTGACTTCCTTCGTAAAAAACTTTAAATCTTATCCATCCATCACCATCTCCACCTTCAGCATCATTTGCTGGTATACTACCTGCATTTAAGTATGACAATGATCCAGCACTTCTTCCAGCTTCTCCACCATCACCAGATCCAGTATTTACGTGACCTGCACCTGCCTGTCCTCCAGCACCACCATCACCAGCAGAACCTGTTCCGAAGCCACCGCCTCCTCCTCCACCGCCACCTGCGGTACAACCTGAGGAACCACCTGTTCCACCTGAAGTTCCACCTGGTGCAATAGCAGCTTGTATGAAAACTGAATTCTGATTTGGTAAACCATTACCACCATTCCAACAAGCATCAATAATACTACCACCATTATTACCACCACCAGCAGCACCAGCACCACCGCCTCCTCCAGCTCCCATAATCCATGTTCCAGAAGCAGTTTTTAATCCTGAGGATCCACCACCACCAGCACCAGAAGAACCATTACCCCATGCACCTGATCCTCCACCACCACCATTTGTTACACCTATACCACCACTTGTAGCACTTTCACCAGTTGTACCATCATTAACATTCTGACCATCTTGACCTTTCTTTCCTAAAATCCATGTGAAGCTGGTAATAAACTGTGGTGCTGGATAATCACTCTCAGCTCTACCAGTCTTAGCAAACATCTTCCTACCTTTACCACGGTCACCACCATAACCATCTTGTCCAGATCCAACACCAGTAGTAATTCTATTATAGTTATTAATACCGCCTGGTGGTAAAACTGTAGGGCAATTACCTTTTAAATTTTTTGCTCCATGACCACCAGCACCACCAGTCATTTCAATTTCAATGTAATCAATATTTGATCCTTGAGGTATTCTAGGATCTGACATTGCATTATAACTTCCATTGGAAGTCATTGGTGCTCCACCTGCATCAGGATACCAGAAATTACCTGAACCAGGAGTTGTTGTATATGATCCAATTCCACCACCACCCATAGCAGTTCCATCTCCTGCTGGTGCGAACCATCCCATTCCACCAGCAGATGTTTGTTCATTAGCAACACCACCTGTAGTACCTGCTGGACCTGGATCATTTACACTAAAGTTTACACGATCATCATTTAATAATGCAGAAGGATTCCCATCACTGGCAGTAATAGTAACAACTCCACCAGCTCCACCACCTCCACCAGATTCTCCTTTTGTTCCTCCTCTACCACCTTGAAGTGTAATTGTATAGTCAACACTATTTCCACCAACAGGCAATGAGAACGTAGCAGTAACATTTCCACCATCACCACCATCAGTGTCAGATGAACCACCTCCACCGCCTGGTGCAACCATCTGATAACTATACATTGCTACAGTATCAGATGCTGCAAGATTCTTTGAAAAACTATTACTTCCCTTTACTTCCCATATTGCATCACCATACTGATCAGGATCAGTAGAATATATTGGTTTACCACCTATTACAGTTGGTAAATTATCAATAGACCAAACATTCGGATCTGGTGTAGTAGTAACTTCTTCATAATATCCTGCTGCCTTTTTAAGGGTGATATCACCACCAGCAGCAGTATTATTAGCAGGAGCTCCATTTTCAGGAATATATTTAAATGTATTAGTATTCCAACCATCACTTATTATTTGATGATCTCCATTATATTTCGCTGGTTCACCAGTTGTACCTGATCCTTTAACACTTATCCAATCACCAATCTCCAATCCATGATCGTCAACAGTAACTACAGTAACTTCAGTACCATCACTTGTAATAGTATCAATTCCTATTAATGGTGGCTCTGTAATCTTATACTTATAACAACCAGTTGATTGCTGCTTGACTTCTATTTCACTACCACCACTAAGTGTAAGCTTAAGATCATAGAGACGACAATATCCATCACCACTACCACTAAGAGGATTACCATCTGTTACAAAATATAGATCAGTCAATGAAATAGCACTACTATTATAAAGAGTTAATGCTTTTCTACTATCATCTGCTGCTGTACCAGTTGTAGTATTACCTCCATTATATCCAAAGTCACCTTTACCATCATATCCAATTACAATCTTAGTGACATTAGCAATAGGAGTACCAAATGTTAACTTACTCCATTTAGTATCGGTAGTAGTAAGTTCATAGAAATCTCCAGCATCACCATCAAATGCATTTATCATTGGATAATACTCATCCAATGGTGCTTTAGTCGCATCATCCTGATCACTATAAACAGGTAAACTACTGTTACCAAAATCATCTTTCAATGATCCACCAGAATATTCTAATACTCTATCACCGATACCAACACTATTACCATAAGTTGTCATGGCAGAACTAACTGGTCTAGTATCCATCAACGCATGAGAATGACCAAGAGCAGTGCCATCAGATGTATCTGGTTCAAAGTCTTCAATACGACCTTTAATATTGGCGTAAGTTGTGGTAAATCTATCTACACCACCTACATTATTTTCGTACTGTTCATCTGCCTCACTGTGTAATAGATAATGTTCGTGTTCTGGTGCTCTATTAAAAATATATTCTTCTATAGGACCAATTTTAAACTTCTTCTCACCAGTCAAATATGAAGTAATTAATGTTTGAACACCACCATAACCACTAGTAGAAACATCACTAACATCAAAAAATTCCTGTGCATCATCAATAACATCTTTTGATATTGTCCACTCACCTCCAATACCTCCCATTTCAGCTGAAGATCTTGCTCCAACTAAAGGTGATCCAGAACCAGAAACACCTTCACCCATACCAATTAGTTTTCTATCTCTATAATCTGGTACTTTAAACTTACCTAATAATTGTGGATAATCTGCACTATTATATGACTTTCTTATCTTAACCCTTGGATGTCCTGAAATTGTACCAGCAGTATTAGTATATGCTGGAAGAGTAGTCCAATCAATGTTCCACTGTGTAGTGGTAAATCCACTATTATTTCCTTGTGATATTAAACTATCAACAAAATGAGGAGAATCCTGTAATGGTTCATCTTCACCATCAATGATTTTAAAAGCTCCATCAATTCTTATAGAAGCGAATCCTGCATCTCCAGCAGAATTAGAATAATTCTCAAATTCTATCTTATGAATTGTTCCTTGAGGTACTGATCCATCGGTTACAGGAACCTTTGTATCTATCTCTGTCCATCCTGTACCATGATTTACCCAATTTAATTGAGTACTAGATGTAGGCCAAATCCTTGACCTAGTATTACCATTACCAGAAGGATCATATATTTCTACTTTATGATTATATTCAACAGTAGTATCTGGTGTCCATGTCAATCCACCTGTTCCAGTTGCTCTTCCTACTGTTTCATCTTCATCAAATCCACTTGTTGCTTGTTGTATTGTGCCAGGTGATGTAAGTTGGCTACTCCAAGTTCTTGTACCACTATTAGAAATTGGTGTCATTACCACCCCAGTACTACCAGCAGTAAAATCCAATGATTCAACAAGTGTTTGACCATTAGATAGATGAGCTATAACATTAAATCTGTAAAGATGTTTACTATTACTATTTGGTTGTGGTCCACTATAACCATTAGTTCTAACCCAACCAGGTATACTACCTACTGGAAACGGTCTTGGTATTGCTTTTCTATCTATAGTATTTTTTACAACAGTACAACTACTTGGTAATGTGGCATTTGCACCGAATGATGTAGTAGTAGCAGGAATATTTTTCACATGCCAGTGTATTCTGTTAGGACGTGACATATTTTGCAAATACACCTCCCATGTATCCACACTAACACCATCAGGAAGTCCACTTAGATTACCCCATGATAATTCTGGACTCCAATTCTCAGCATCAGTATATTGATAATATCCTGTAGGATTTGGATTTACTATTCCAGTTTGAGGATTAGGTTGTAAAGAAGCTGGATCAGACTCAGGAACAGTACCATAATACTTAACAGGAAGAATTGGATATGGATCCTGAGTTTGAATTAAAGTACTAGATGAAATACTCCAAGTAAGATCTACAGTGTCTGTTGCTTGACCAATAATAAATCTATGTACTGTTGTATCTTTACCAGCAGTTTTTTTATCTTGATATAATGAAGCATATTCTAAAACTACTGGAATATCTTTTTTAAAAATTGGATTACTATTAGCATCAGTACCAGCAGGAAAATCACCTAAACCACCAACAAATGTTACTGCTGCTCCATTAGGTACAACACGTGTTTTGAATACATTACCACCAATAGTATCTACTTTCTGATACAGTTCTGCATATAAATTACCATCATCAACAAATGTTCTATAGATTGAACCAGGAGTAGTAGCTTGAGTGAATACTATAGAATTATTATTAACAGGATTAGTCAGACTATTAGAATCTGTTGAATCATTATAAGTATTTTGTATTTTATCATATAAGTTTGGATAATCAGTTATGTTATACTCTGCTCCATCACAATATAAAAATCCCTTCTGACAATAATGAGGATCCTGAAGTGATTGATTTGGTGGGGCAGTATAACCTGTCTCTGTCTTATCTGTAGTCCACTGATTAGCAAGTACAGGAACAATAGCTCCTATGGCGACATATGAACCTTGCTTATCAGTATAAAAATTCTTGTACGTATTTCTATATGTTGCCATTAGATCTTAATCAGGTACTCAGTTATAATATATGGTTGTATATATTTATCTGCTTTAGGAGAAGTGTTTGTTGTAAAACTAACCTTAGAAACTAAACCACTATCAGCTCTAGCAGTAGCAGCTCTAGTTACCATTTTATATGTATGTGGATCATCATCAGGATTTAAATCAATCCTATGTCTATGCTCACCTGTATTACCAGTCCTTCCTGTTGCTGTTGTCATGTTGGCAACAGCTGTTAATCCAGATGGATATGCAGGATCAACACCACGACCTGTAGGAAGATTTTTATTACCTTGAAGATCTGTTTCTAATACCTTTGATCCTGCTGATGGGTTTCTTTGAGGGTGACCATTATAACCACCCCAACATACCCCAAGTACAGTAGCACAATCACAATCCATAGTCCAAGTAGGTTCATACTCAATACCAGGATTACCAGTCAAACTTGTGTTATTTCCACGAGCACCAATACCAAAGAAAGTAGTAACTCCTTCAAAATTGTCACTGGTATTACAATCACCAGGATCACCAGTAATATCCAGACGAATATTCCATGCTCCAGCAGCAGGGTCTTGTGCTGATCCAGGAGTATTCTCATTCACCATATTAGGACATGTTGTTTCATCAGGCCACAAGCAATATCCTTGACTACTAAAATTAGTACAACCAGTAAAACAAGCTCCAAACATTGTAACTGTAGTAGGTCCTACCGTGGTTGTTTGTGGGTAACCACCAAAATCACTATCACCTGTAAACTTCCAATAGCACAAATCTTGTCTGGTATTTTCCCACCAACGACAGACATTAAGAGTAGTATTTGCTCTTACTGAATTTTTCTGTCTATTACTAAAATAACTACCATTAGCAGCTTTCTGCCTTGCTCTCAATGTTTCCGATCTATGCATATGTGGTTGAAATGCAGTCTCAGGAACTTCAGCAGTAAATGTATATGATCCTGTTTCTAATGAAAATCTAGGTTCACCTCTAAGAGGTGTTGTTTGTGGTGGAATATAAAAAGAACCAGTATAATTGATAGTATACGGACTCTCAATGTTTGCGATAACATCAAGACCAACACCTGCTTTCTCTATTGCAGCATCATTATTATTAAGTACTTCTAAATCATTATAGTCTCCTATATTTGCAGAAGTAGTTGCTCTAATATGTTTACTCCTTAAATCAGGTATTTGAATTTGGAAATCAGTTAAAGGTTGATCTGCCTTTTGATACTTACAACTAGATCCAGTTCCCAATACAATAGCAAGCATAGGATAATCAGCAGCAGCTAATACTCTACCATCACATCTAATATAACCTGCTGGTAGTATTTTCTTATTGATGACACTTGCTGGATCTTCAGTATCTGTTATTTCAATTGGAAAAGATATAATACTTCCAGTCAAAGAACCATGACTTCCTTTTAATTCGTTGTAATATACTGCCATTAAAATGCCCTCATGATATACATCATCGTGAGTGATGGTGTATTTGGATTCACAGCAACAGTCAATGCAGTTTCTTGAGTAACTGGATTAGTAGTTCCAGTAGAAACATTATTAACAAGTATTGTTGCTGGTATTGATAGTCCACTTCCCATACTTACTTCCATTGCATCATGATTATGAGATCTTAAAGAACCAGCCCACCTTTCTCCTGGATGATTAAGAGTAGTGGAGAATGTATTACCTCCTACTGGTGGAACATTCGTGTTAACTGGTTGTGATCCAGTATATACCATATCATTAATATATGACATTGGCATATTAGCTCCTCTATGAGATTTTTTGATATCTGGAGAAGCATAGTAATTTCTTCTTCCTTGATATTTTCCTGGTGGTGGGAATGCACCAGTATGAGCATCTGCTGCTACTGCTGCTACTGCACTATAATCATCTTGATAAGAATGTTCTATCATATTATAAGCTTCAATTGTTCTTGTTGTAGCTGGTGTACCAGGATATACATCAACATCTGGTATCTTCTTCTTTGTATCTACATCACCATCACCATCAGTATCAGAACCAATATTCCATTGTCTATTAGTTAATACCATAGATGTTCCACCATCTTCACTATCATACCAAGTAAATTGTCCGTAACCTGGAGTCCATTGTTGAGCAGGAAGAGTGTCGCCTCGGTGACTTGATGGTTGAATAGTAGTAGTCTCTGTTAGACTATTAGCTCTTACTGCTTTTCCTGGAACAAATTCTAAAACTGGACTTGCATTTGGATAAGCACTCCAAAACTGATCTGAATCAGCCTCACTAGCAGGTCTATGAGTATGTCTTGGAGTGTGATCAATACCTAATTTTCTAGGTATAACATATGCTGTGGTAAAATATATTGGTGGTTCCATAACAGTACCAGTTATTCTACCAGCAAGATTACTTGATGATTCTACTTCAAATACTAAATCAACATTACTCTTTACTTCTGTTTTTGCTTGTTTTCCACTAGATCCGTTAGGACTAATAAACTCTCCAATATCTTGTAAATTATTATATCTATGATCTGCCTTTACAGGTGGGTTCGCACTAGGATTACCTGGCTCATACACACTAGGATCAGAAATTCTACTTTGTTCTAAATCAACCAGAGGAACTTGATTTAAATTAGGAAGATTAAATTTATCTACTGGTTTAGATTCATCATGTCCTGGTCTTCCTGCTGGTGGATTATATGGAAATCCTTTACCACCATTAGATTCAAATATAATACCAATATTCAATCCAATTTCTTCTTGAGCACTAGCAGGAAATGGTCCATATAAATTACCAATCACCCTAGCAAGCAAAGGATAATCAGCAGCATTTAAATTTGTTTGTCCTGAATTTAATACTATCCATCCAGATGGTACGCCATCCAAAGAACCTAATCCAGAAGCACCAGCATAAGGCATTATTGTGCCTATGGGTGCTTGCTGTGCAGCTTTAATTCGGTTGTAACTTGCCATTAATTAAACCTCCTTGAGCCACCAACCTGAGACAGAACCACCAACACTATTTCCTAATGAATCAGTTCCACCAAGATATACTAGAGTCAGTCCAGCGTTAGGTGTTTGAACAATCATTTCACCTGAAGCATAAGGTGTAGATCCTGCTAGTCCCAATGTAGTACCAGTTGAATCTCCCTGAACCTTAGTTGCAGTTCCTTGTGCTCTAATGACAAGTGATGTGTTGTAAGTTAGATTACCACCAACATCAATTATACTTACAGAATCACCACTAATAGGATTCTCTGGTAAGTATACAACAAATGTATCTCCACTTGCTATATTAGCAAAATATTGAATATTTGCTGTTAAATATTTATCACTCTCATCTGCACCAGTTGCAATGTATCTTGCATGACGACCACCAGCTTTACCATAGAAGTTCTCAATGCCAAAGGCATCAATTGACATATCATGGTTAATGTTATATGTATTAGCACCATTGATTCCTAATCTATTGATACTAAACTTAGCATTAGCAGAAGGACTTTCTGCAACATCACCTAATACTGTTAGACTTGATCCAGCACTAACATTTCTACCTGAATCAACAGAGAATGCTTCTTCACAATTACTGGTTATACTCTCTGGACATGATATTGGATATATTGTAAGAATACCTCTACCAACAATACCAGCATTAAATGTGATGCTACCAGCATGATCAGCATGACCATCATCATTTGCTATTCCAAGTATGGTAGTGCTCTTTACAGAATCATATATCTTAACATCACCACCAATCATTTCAAGGTTCTTATTAACCTTTAATGTACCAGTGTTACCTCCACCAACTTGTCCAAGAGTTGCATACTCATTCATTGTAGTGGTATGATGAGTTCCTTCCATCACACCAGTTGCAATGAAATACTGATCATCAATACCACCAGTTAATCTAGTATCATGAAGTCTGATAAGTTGCATGTAATCAAACTTGATCTGAGTAATATAACCCTTATCAAGAATCAATGAAGCATAGTCAACAGAAACACCACTTACTGATCTCTGTCTGAGAGCAGCATCTACTAGTTGAGATGTTTCCTCATACTTAAGGAATCTAATAACATGAGCACCATTGATATCAGTAAGATCAGTACCTGCTTGATAATCAGTAAATGCTCTAGCAACAGTTCCTTCTTGTCCAGGAGTACATCTAAGAGTCTTAGAAGTTTCATCTATAGATTCAATTTTCATGAACTCCCACTTAGGAGCAGAAGTTCCACTAGGAGCATTCCATCCAGTGTCAGATCCACCTAAAGCATCAATGTCACCTTTCTTACCAACGAGAACTAAATCACCAATCAAGAATTTACCATCACCAACTCCTAAACTATCAACTTTTAAGTATGCAGATCCAGGAACAGTTCCTGTTACTGCTACAGAAGTTAGGAATGTTCTTGGTCCACCAGCGTTTGCATTTTTTGGATCCATCCAGTAAGAGTAAACTCTTAGATGTTCCTCAATACTACCAATAGTAGTAATAGTATCAGAAGCAGATTGTGGAGTAGGTGTTATTCTCTCAACATCCAATCTCTTACGTTGGTTACCAACTTGAAGAGTACCTGAACATGTATCAAGGTGAAGAGCAGTTCTACCATTACCATCAGTAATGTGGAACTCTTCGTTCCTTACAGCTCTAAATCCTACACCAGTAGTATTAGCATTGAATATAATAAATTCACTAACTCTAATCCAAGTCTCATCAATTTCAACAATCTTAGTATCTGGAACTACCTTAACTGGTAGTCCTTCAGTATGAGCAGCAAGTTTAATTACATCACCAATTTTAAGTTTTTCTACATCAACAGCAACAATGTTACTAATATAATTACCACCTAGAGTTGTATTAAGATCACCAACGAATGTTTCTCTACCATTACCATCAAATACTGTCTTAGTACTTTCACAACCACCATTAATATTAATGGAGTTCTCAATGGTAAGCTTACCACCAATATAAGTATCACCATTCGTTGAATTAACTTCAAACCATGTAGTATCAGTAGGAGTACCACAATCAGAAATCTTAAACTTCTGATCTATCTTAGCACCTAATGTATTAACCTTAATAACCTCACCATATCCTGCATTAGATGGATCACGACCAATAATGACATAATCAGTTGTGTTTAGACTACCACCAAACTCTGCAAGGTCCACTGTATCTTGTGGTCCTGTATTATCCAAACGTGCCTCAGTCCATGTAGAATCAAACTGAACATTACACTTGAATATAGGAGTAAGATCTGGATGGTTTGTATTTACAGCAGTAAATGTACCAAATGGTTGACGCTTAACCTTAAGATAATAAGGTGAATTAATTACACTTGTTAATTCAACAATCTGAACTATCTCAGGATGTCTTACTGGGGAAGTACTAATACCACTATTAATAATGATATAATCATTCTCTTTAAAATATCCATTTGGATCAGCATTCTTAATTGGTAGATAGTATTCATCACCACTTAGAGCTGGTAGATTTGGAGTTACGTTAGTTCTAGTATTCTGATACTCAGTACCACCCCAAGGATCTGTACCTTCACTGTTAACCTCATTGTAATTAGCATCAGAAGGAGTTAAGACAAGAACATTTACTATGTCAACATTCTTATCAGGATTAGTATCAGAGAATGGATTCTCAATACCAGTCTTCCAGAAGTCATTACCACCATTTGTTGATGATGGTAAGGATGATCCCATCTGTGCTCTATCACCAGTAAATTCAAATGATGTTGTACCACCACATAACCAAATATCAGAATGGAACTTAGCAGAAGCAACAACCTCAAGTTGGTTGTTAACCTTAGTTGTACCACCCTGACCAGCGATGTTAATCTCAGATGCATTAGTAGCAAAGTTAATTACTGATGGACCACCAGAGTTAGAGAAGAAACTAATAGTCTGAGATTGACTGGATAGACTGGTTACATCACCAAATCCTCTTCTGAATCCTAACCAAGCATCACCATCAATCTTGAGTGATTTAGTCTCAATCTGAGTATATGATAGAGACTCATTACTTGCGAAAGCACCACCAATACCAACCTTAGAAACATGAGTTCCTGAACCATCGGCAGTTGTACCAAGGCTTATATTACTATCAAAAGATAATATACCAGCAGTAATGAACTGTTTGGCAACCTGTGCATCACCAATGCTTATCTTCTGAGCAGATCCAGCAAGTGCTAATCCACCAGTTGCAGCAGTAGGAGTAACCAAACCTGTGAATCCACTATCCATGAATACATTCAACAGTCCAGTTGTCTTGGTAGTGGTTATGTTACCAGTACCATCAACAGCTCCACCATTGATAGCAACATCCTTCTGGAATACAGCATTATCAGTAACTTCAGCAGTTCCTTTAACTGTCAATGCACTAAGCATTTCTGCTTTAGTTGTATTAATACCAACCCTACCACTATTTGTAGTAGAAACTCTAAATGTCGCTGCATTGTCAGCAGAAGCACTATCACCACCAACCATGAATGCATGGTCTTGAGCAGTTTCTGTTCTGCTACTATATGCTGCATTACCAAGGAAATCACCAATAGTCTTACCACTAATCCATGCAGTACCAACAACATCTAAGTTAGCACGTGGATCAGTAGCAAGAGAAACAAATCCTTTAGCATAATCACTATGAGCAGCACGTGCAACAGTGTTAATACCAAGCTTGTAATCACCAATATCCTGAGTAGCAGTTCTTATTGATTCAGAACCAATGACTCCAAACTCTTTCCATGAAGAGTTAGAATACATCAATGATACATCAGGATTTGCCTGATACTCAGTATCCCACAATCTTGGGTTATCACCATTTACATTAGCTCTAGCTTGAAGTATAGTAAACTTGACTGTTGCTTCATTACTATTAAATCCATTAGGATTAACAAACCATGTACCATTTAATGCAGTATCGCTGTAATTAGATATTTGTATCTGAGAACCAGCAGTTACACCAACATCAGCATTTGTAATTTGAATTGTAGCACCAGTATTAGCATCTGTTGTAGTACCCCACTGAATAGTAATACTCTTAGTACCATCAAATAAGAAGTGTTGAATATTATTATTTGGAACTTCTTTATAGAAGTTAGCATGTATCCATCCAAGAGATCCAGAGTATCCTACCTCAAATCCTTTGAGTAGCATATCACCAGCTTTTGGTGCTCCAGCATTACCATACTGAACATTCTGTGTTGCACTAATAGAAGTACCACCAGTACCTTGTGCATTCCATACAGGAGTTTGATTTGGTGTGATGTTAGATCCAATTCCAGCAACAGCATGGTTTTGAATCTTATATCCTTGAGCAGCACCATTAGAACCACGAGGGTTAAACTGGAAAACTGACGCAGAAATTTTATTTCTAGCAAGTACTATATCACCACCAGTTTCTGTGTTAAGTGTCTGAGCACCTCTAGAAAGAAGAGCATCATCCTTATCAGCAGCATTAGTACTAATGAATGATGTTATACTTAAAGCATCCTTTCTAACTCTACCAAGAACATTAATTTTAACAGGTGAGTTGAATGTATTAACCTCATCATTTGCATCACCACCATTAACAGTAATATATCTGTTGAATGTAACAGGAGTATCAAATGTAGTAACTAGACTTCCTATTGCATCTTCTTCATCTTCTGAATCCTGAAGTGATGCTTTTTCTAAGAACTCTTCCTCACCAGTTATAGCATCAATCTTACGGTTACCAATGTATAGGTCACCATTAGAGTTAAGACCAGTGTAGAATACTAAACCACCATCTTGCTTCTTAGACTGAGCATAGAAGTCTTGAATAGGTTCAAGCACAACTTCCTGTCTTTGAGGTAGACCAGTTGAGTAGTTACCTGGACCAAAACCAAGGTATTCAAACGTATGGTTACCAGCACGTGCTATGGATGGTCGTCTAAGTTCAACATACATTCTATAACCAGATAGAACTGTATTGTCACCAGAGATAGGAATTAATCTATCTTCAGAACCAGATGAAGCATTACCATCTTGTGCTATGATTCTATTATCAACTTCTGATGATACTTGTGTATAAGTATTATTCTTTAAAGCTTCGGTAGCAAGAATATCAACAACAGATTCCTTAGTGGTTGATCCCTTAGCATCATTAACTCTTACAAGACCATGAATGTAGTTATCAGCAGCAGAGTATGTTGCAGGTGGATCAACGTGAGTTGAATCTAACTGCTTATACCAGAGAGGATCATTCTTATAGTTAAGAGGATACAACTTACTGATTGGTTGAGAGAACTTCATACTTCTGAAGTTACCTAAGTTACCAGCACCAGTTGGATATGGAGAAACATTACCACGAACAGCAGTTAGATAGTAGATACCATCTTGCTGACCATAGATACGTTTCTGAATCTCCTGTGTATTGAAGATATAGAATGTATCATTTACTTCACCAACATCAGTTACAGACTCAACATAATATGTGATGTTAGCATCATCAGTAATTTCATCACCAGGTGTTATAGTATAGACTTTTGCACCTTTCTGCTTATAATAGTATTGTGGTAAATGCTTATCAATAAGATCTTTAGTTTCTAAAGACTTACCGAAGTCTGGATCAGATTCTAGATCACAGAATACAGTACCCTGAGACAATCTAATATTATCAGTCTCTGAATATATTAGCTTAGCACTTGGAGTACTATCATCAACTGTTATATCCTTAAGAATTAAATGCCATGTATCAGTATTAGGAACTTTAAGTGCTGCATGTAAGTATGCACTTCCCTTCGCTGGTTTATTACCTTTATTAAATCCTTCCCACTCTATTTTGTTAGCAGCAGTAGATTGAGATTTATCTACTGTAAATCCACCATTAGGTCCACTACCACCTTGAGGTGCAGAAACCTTAACAGTTGTTAGAGTTTCATTCAATAGAGCATTATTAGTAATACCTTGGTCAAATACTGTTACCTCTAAGTATTCATCAGTAGTTCCTTTATTAAAATACTTACCAGATTGAATTGACATAGAAACATAGTTAGTAGTTTCTATCCTCTTAACAAACTGTGTATTTCCAACAAGATCTCTCTTATAAGGATCATACTGTGCATCTTTATTAAGATTTAGATTATTATCGGCAAATTCAGTCTCAGTATATCCAATCTTTTCGTTTGTTTGTACTGGGTTAAAGAATGTTGCTGATGACTGTCCTGTAACAGGTTTCAATACTAACTTCTGTGGTAGAAGCTTTCTTGTTTCATCCTTACGTACCTTAATACTAAATCCATTAAGAGGATCACGAACTGTACTTAAGTACTGAGGAATAACATAACGTAAACGATAGATACGATCATCTGCACTCCTATCATCCTTAATTCTTTCATACCAAGAATCATTTGTCTTATCCTGACCAGAAGCATCATTGTATGCTACATCATGGAATCTTGCTAATATTTCTGTAGAGTTAGCTGGAGCTCCATTTGAATTAGGTTCTACATTCAAATACCACTTACCATATATTGTTGGTGTAGTATCTGGATTTGGATATGATGGATCATATCTCATTGGAGATTCACGCTTATCTGCATACACAAAGAAATCATATGATCCTGGCTGGAAATCAATTTCATTTATATTTGCAATTGCATCATTCTTTGTAGCATGAATAGTAAATACCTTTTCATTCTGGTATCTTGCAAAGAACTGCTTATCAGTTCTTATTTTACCAGTAGCAGTATCAGCAAAGTTTGGATTTTGATTATAGTTAGTTCCTAATATAGGTACACTTCCACCTTCATTTGGTCTGAAGAATACTTCATGAGCTATAGTATTAGAAGTTGTAACATCAAATATATGTGGAACATCTGTTCTAATACCAGCGTTAATTGATCCATCAAGTTCACATCTGTACTGGTGTAGATCATACTTATCATCAAGAACAAACTGATAGATATCAATCTCAACATCTGGATGAATTGCCTCTACTTCAGCAGAGTGGATGTATATACCAGCAGCAGCATTCTCTTTGCTGTTTGCTAACATAAAGTATAATCCAGAACCTGAGCTTCCATTAAAGTTAGTTGCACTACTATAATTCTCTGGTTTTGTATTTCTACCAGGAGCAATTATATAATACTTCTCGTTAGTATCAAATCCATTAGGTAATCTTACATTACGCTTATCAACATCAACGTAAGAATTGGTATTAGTATCATATCTTGGACGTGGTACAAGACGTACAGCAGTACCTGTCTCTAGGTTATGAGGATTAGTTCCTGCAATCTTCCATAATGTAGACCTAGAAGCCAATGAAGCTGTTGTTGTAGTTGGTTGAGTTCTAGGAACTGCACCTAAACCAGTTTGAATAATTGTACTAATATTAGCAAAATACTGACGAATAGCAGTTGCTTGAGTATTACACTGAGGATATGCTGTATCTTGTGTGATAGTATCATCAACCTTAGGTGTAAACTGTGATGTATAGACTCCAGTCGGTAATGTAAAGTATAGATATGAATTTGTAGTTGATGAGTTAGCATTAACAGAAGGACCAAAAGCAATACCAAGTTCAGGTGTAACTCTATCAAGATTACTTAAATATCCAGGACTATTAATAGTCTGAGTAATAACACCATACAAAGTAGTAATTGTAGATGCTACATTCTGACAAGATCCATTAGAAATAGTTCTTGTAATACTATTAAGAGCACTTCCATCTGTTACAGTAGAAGTAACAATACCAAACAATGTATCAATACTTGATCTTACATCATGACACTTACCAACAGATCTTGTTCTCTTAACACCACCAATACTAATAGCATCAAGAGCACCAGTGAATTGATGAACACTTATATTAGTAGAAGGTACATTCTCTAAAACTTGAACACTAACTGTAGTACCAGTTGTAGCAGTTATTTGAGCAACAGTAGTACCTAATGGATCAGATGACCTAGGATATAAATGGATAGTAGCATTTTGATCCTGTTCACATCTAAATCCTAAAGATTCATTAGGAATAGAAATAGAATCACCAACATTATAATTATGAACACCTAATGTAAGTTCCATAACTCCCGTTGATGGATCATAATCAGCACCTGATACAAACCTCTTAGAACCAGCAAGAGAAGAAGGATCCTTTATAGCATTAGTAACAATAGTAACTAATGTATTAAGAGTAGATTCAGCATTAGCACATCTAAAGCTAGCAGCAGTACGAGCAACAGAATATAATGAAGATGGTGAAGTAATTGCATTCGTAAGAATCTGTGTCAAAGAGGTAACAGTTGCTAGAGCATTATCACATCTACCATCAGCAACACCATTAGTAATTGTTCTAGTTATTTGAGCAATTCCAGTATGACCACCAATAGTAACTGCTTCTTGTTTTACTACTTGTAGGATAATGTCACGTACTGCATTGAATGCAAAGATAGTTTCATTCTCTGATCCAGCAGCATGAGCACCAGCGTTATACATCAACGCTGCATCCCATACACGATCATTACCACCATAAGCTACGTTATGTGATATAACATCTACAACATCTTTAAGATCATCAAGACAATCAGTTTCAGTATAAGGAGCAGTCCATGTATAAGCTGGATACTGAGCCTTCATCCTTCCCAATGCGATTTCTGCAATGAAATTTTTATTATCATCAATTAGATCACGAGCATCAGCAACCCTATTATCAAGTGGTGTTGCTGTATCAGTTGTAATAGGATCATTATCTGTAGAATAATGTTGGTGTAGATTATGAGATCCGATAATGAGAATCTCTTCCTTTCTCATTGCTTGGATCATCAACTCTTTAGCATCTGTAAATGCCATAAGTGTCTGTTCTTCTTCACCAGCAACATGAGCACCTGAAACATATAAGTTTGCCATGTCCCAAGTTCTATCATTACCACCATATCCTAGGTTGTAACTAACCTCAATAACAAAGTCTTTGATGTCATCCTTACAATCCTGTGAATTACCAGTAGGAGGCAAGAAGTTAGGATTCTGAAGAATCATCCTTGCATAAGCTTCCTCTACAATTAAATCAATATTTTCATGAATTAGATTGTATGCATCAGCATTAGCATTAACTGGGAATACAGGATCAGTGTCAACAGTAATAGTAGTATCAAATACCTGTGTTAAACCATGCGAACCAATAGGCAAGATCTTCTGATTTCTAGAAGCTTGGACTGCCATATCTTTGGCATGATTGAATACTATATTAGTTTCTCTCTCTTCACCAGCAACGTGAGCACCAGTCTTATATGAGTATGCAGCATCCCATGTCTTATCGTTACCACCAAATGCTACGTTATCTGCAATTGCTTCAAGTAGATCATTAACATCATCAATACAATCCTGATTGTGATATGATTGATTACCAGCAACAGAGAATACCTTATGTACTCCATTAGATTTGGATTCAACCCATGTGTGAGTATACTGACCGCCACTAGTTACAGCACCAACTGCTGTTCCACCAGTCCATTCATGTGTATACTGTTGTCCAGCAGCAGCAATACCAACATTAACAGTAATTGATCCACCTTGCTTCTCAATACCACTAGCAGCAGCTCTCTTAAATGTATGAGCAGATTGAGGAAGATGTTTAATACCATCATTTACACTGCTATCCCATGTATGTGGAGATTGTGGTTCATATTCAATAGCATTAGCAAGAGAATCTCCTGGTACAAATGTGTGAGCATACTGATTATTAGCATCAGAATCAAAACCTACATTAAATGTAATTGTTCCATCTTGATGTGCAATATTATCACCTGTGGTTTCCTGCCATTCATGTACAGAAGTATCTTGAGAGATACCTACATTAACTTCAAATGCATTAGTTACAACATTAGATATCTTTAACCAACGTCCACTTGCATAATCATATCCTGTACGTGGATATGTCTTATCTTGTACCTTGCCATCAAGTTCACACTTAAATGTAAGTGAATTATCAGCAATCATAATATAGTCACCATTCTGATACCCATGATTAGGAACAGAAAGTAACAATGCTCCAGTAGAAGGAGTATAAGAAGCACCAGTTGCTTTCTTAGATGTTGAACCAACAGATGTTATACTTATTGATTTACCAGCAAACGGATCAGTACCAGGACGAGGATACTTAGTAACTGCTGTATCACCATCTCTAGTACATGTGAAAGCTAATGAATTATCTTTAAGAGTAATATCAGAACCAACTGCAAGACCATGTTGTCCTATTGTTGCAGTAAGTACACCAGTAGCAGCGTCATAAGTTGCTGCTGATACATCAAATGCCTTATTATCTCCAGCATTACCAACATTAATAGTAACAGTTGTAGTTCCTACCGCAGTAATTGGAAGAGTTCTTCCTGAAGCTTTATCTTTACCTGCACGTGGATATGATTGAGCAACTTGGTTGCCATCCATTGTACACTTAAATGATACAGCACCATTCTCAACAAGTAATCCATCACCAACTGATAGTCCGTGACCAGATCCAATTTCTAATACTAAATCACCACTAGCAGGATCATATGTTGTAGCAGAACCAGCAGTAAATGACTGGTTAGCACCTGCTGCACCTACGTTAACTGTAAACTTATCTCCATTTAAAATAGAAACCTCTAACCACTTATCACTACAAGGATCACTTAATCTTGGATAAGCATGTTCTGTAGCATTATTGTCAAACGAACATGTGAAGGTCAAAGACCCCTCAGAAATTTTTATAGAATCACCATTAGCAAAACCGTGATTTGGCGAGGTTATTTCAAGAATACCAGTTGCAGGATCATAATCAGCATCAGTTGCTGTCTTATATGATGATCCAACATCTTTAATTTTTAAAGCATTATGCCAAGCAAAGTCTTTCTTCTTAGTAATACCACCAGGAGCAGAACCTGAATACTGATGAACAGTAGTATTTGTAGGTGTTACACCTCTTAAAATATCAATATCAAATGTATTTGCTGTTATATTATATGGATTCAACCACTGACCACTTGCAGGATCACTTGGTCTTGGATAAGGATGATCTGACTGAAGATTATCTTGCTGACATTTGAATATTAATGCACCATCAGCGAGCTTAATTTGATCTCCATCAACCAAACCATGACCATTAATAGTTACAGTAACAATACCTGTATTTGGATCATAATCAGCACCAGTTGCGTCAGGAAGAGTTGTTATATCTGTCCTAGGATATGAATGGACAGATTGATAAGAGTCTTGAGCACACTTGAAGCTTAATGATCCATCTGCTATCTTAATTGTATCACCATTAGATAGATCGTGACCATCAATACTCAATACTAAGTCACCTGTAGAAGGATCATAAGTTGCAGTACTAACATCATGTGACTTACCAGAAGTCTTACCAACGTCAAGAGTTATATCATTTCCACTGACAGCAGCAACTGGGAGTAATGCCATACCAGCAGGATCCTTTGCTCTAGGATATACATGCTCACTAGCATTCTCATCCATATCACATGTAAATGTTAATGCACCGTAGTCAAGTCTAACAGCATCAACTTCTCTCTTAATTCCACCACCAACAGCAGTTACATAACTATGAACATAGTCACCACCAGTGATTACAGCATCAGCAAGAGCACCAGCAAATGTATGAGGATCTACGTTAGTAGAAGGAGCAGATGCCAGAACCTGTAATGTAATTGTAGTTGTAGTTACAGACTCAATATTAATTGCTTTGTCATAAAATGGGTCTGAAGATCTAGGATATGATTTCTCAGCAGCAGTACCAGTAGCACCACCAAATCCACAACTAAACTTCAATGACTCTGGAAGAAGTTTAATAGCAGTACCAGCACTCAATCCATGATTACCAATCGTTAAGGTCATAAGACCTGTTGTTGGATTGTAATCAGCAGCAGTAGGAGTAAACTTAACTAAAGGTGACTTACCTACATGAACATCAAATTGATCTCCTTGCTTATTAGAAATCTTTAACCATTTACCACTAACAGGGTCTGTTGGTCTTGGGTATTGCTTATTACCAGTATCCATTGAACAAGTCATTGTCAATGAATTATCTTCAATCTTTATCTTATCACCATTAACAAAATTATTACCAGTAACTGTAAGTGTTAAAATTCCAGTCTTAGCATCATAAGAAGCATCAGAAGCAGTATGAGATGTTGCTTCAGTAAGTCCATGTCCTTGAGGAAGAGTAAGAACTAACTGACCAGTAGTAGGAGTATAAACTGCATTGGTAGGAGTATATGATGCTGTGGATGATTCCAACAACATTCTTTCAACTGATTCAGCAGCAATCAACTGCTTGTTAGCAAGAATTAAAGCACGTGCATCACCAGCTCTATCATTAACTGCATCTGGTGCTTTATATGTAATTGTAGTATCTTTAGTCTGTGTTAAACCATGTGAACCAAAGATGAATGCATCCTCATTACGCATGATCTGAATAGACATATCTCTTGCATATTCAATAGCACGAATAGTCTCTTCTTTCTTCTGTGAAATATACTGAACTGCACCACTCTCATAATGATAAGCAGCATCCCATACATCAGCATTACCACCATAACCTGTGTTCTCAGCAATTGCTTCAACGATATCAACTAAGTCATCTCTACAATCCTGTGGACCATATCCTGTTGGTGAAGTATATGTTGGGAAATCCAACACCATTCTATCAAATGCTTCAGCAGCAATGAATAATTTGTTTGCTTCTAATAGTTCTCTAGCATCACCATGACGATCAGATGCTACCTTCTTCTCTGAAGATGTTGCTTTCTGACCTAACTCAATGGTAGCAGAGTCAACAACACGCTTAACAAATGTGTTGTCTGGAATAACAGGACTAGCAGGTCTTGTAGCACCAGTAATTAACTTATTATCAGAAGTAAACTGTGAAGGATCATAATCAGCAACTGTCATACCCTGTACAACACCACTGGTATCACCTATGTTAACTAATGATTCACCACTATCTGTCTCTGCACCTGTACGAAGATAAGTAAAGTTACGTGTTGCAGCAATAGCAAGATCTCTAGCATAGTCATAACCTTCTAGAGTTTCTGATAATTCTCCAGTAATATATGAAAGTTGACTAGCAACAAAATATGATTCAGCAGCTTGAATAGTATTGATGTTACCACCAAGTCTTAAATCTTGTACTGTAGCATCAATCAAATAACCAATGTCTCTACGACATTTCTCAATTGTAATTCCTTCTTTAATTAATAAATTAGGATATTTACCAGTGATATATCCATATGCTTCATAAGCAATAAAATCTTTATTCTCTTCAATTCTATCAGCAGCATCTAAATCTGCATTGTTAACCGAAATTCCACTTGGATTAAGAACATCAGCAGTAACAGTAAATTTCTTAAATCCAGTTGGAGATAACGTAGAAGTAAATACGTTGTCTGATCCTACAGTTCTTGGTGTAAGCTTAACATATACTTTATCATCAGCTCTAGCACCAATACGATAACCATCTATAGTTGCAGCAGGTCTAGCTTTAGGATCATACCCTGTATCATCTCCAATGAATAATTTAGTATGATTTGATTGATCATTAGATGCTTGTACATCTAATGTATAATAAGAAACTTTCTTTGTATTACCAGTAGTCTCAGGTACAACCTGAGGTGGAACAATGTCAGTAATATAACCACCCTTATCTTGGTTAAAGGCATATCCCTTATGACCAATAGCATGTAAGGATGTATTACCAAAGTTACTGTTAGAGTTGGTGATACTCATATCACC
>CETM01026677.1_pt1 | contig 23855 bp, 17 predicted proteins | sample 361451 | NCBI WGS metagenome assembly CETM01 (sample SAMEA2622690, study PRJEB7988) | marine metagenome | isolation source: saline water (ENVO:00002010), including
TAATTCTATCATTATTTATGCAAATTGTGTCTGTATTCCCTAATACATTTAACAAAAATTTATGCCTAGTATTCTCTCTTGTCTGTATAATAACTACCCAATGCTCCACTCATTAGAGTCTCACTAATCTCTCCATTTGGTGTAGTAATAGTAGGAGTTACATAATTATTCTTTTGACCTGCTTTTAATGGTGGATTATGAGGATTAGGCATTGCTCTTACCATTTCAAGTACTTGATCTCTTATCTCCATCAGTTCATGGTAACATTCTTGGTTATGCGCGCATCCTCTTAATCTATCATCAGGTTTATATACCGATTCAAGAAATAGAGTTCTACCACGTTCCCATTTCTCTTGTTTAGTTTCACTCATTTGGATTTCTTAATTTCTTTTAGTATGTAGTTCTTAGCAGATTGATAATTTCGGACAGTATGTACCCATTCACCATTATTAATTATAGCAAGTTTCTTACTATCAGCAAGTGGAATTGCTGCCCACATTCCATCTTTAGTCACATAACCCTCTGGACTGCCGCACAGAGGGTCTAGGATACCTTTGTTAGGGCAGGGATAGAACTTTCTATAGTCAACCACTATGGACGTGCATTAACACTGATTACCCTAGCATTAGGGTTCCTTGCAAGTGCAACCTCCCTTGCCTCATCATAGTTCCTTGCATGTACCTGCTCAGTAAATACTGAACCAGCAACATAAAGTTTGACTTCGCACTTCATAATGAATTTGTTACTAATTTGATTATACTATATCAAGTATGCTTATGGGTGGTTCTTGTGCCACTTCACTAACTGGTTTATATTCACTCACTCTTTTCTGAATTAGATTACCATAGTCCTCATGCAATTCACATCCTATGTAACCTCTACCTAATGACTTGGCAACCGCGGCAGTCGTACCTGATCCCATAAATGGATCTAATATAATATCACCCTTCTCACTACCTGCTATGATACATGGTTCAATTAATTCAGGTGGATATGTTGCGAAGTGTGCTCCCTTGTATGGTTTCTTATTCACAGTCCATACTGACCTCTTATTCTTCTTCTCATAACTCTTAGTTAATCCTGAGTGTGGTTGCAGTCCTGTTCCTTCATTATGATACTTACCATTAGTTCTATCTCTGGTTCCCCAATCCTTTGCAGGTTCTTTAATTGCCTCATTATCATAGAAGTATTTCCTATTCTTACTTAAGAGGAAGATATACTCATGTGACTTGGTACATCTATCTCTCACACTCTCAGGCATTGGATTAGGTTTATGCCATATAATGTCCTGCCTCAAATACCATCCATCTGCTCTTAATGCAAATGCCAACATCCATGGGATACCAATAAGATCCTTCTCTTTTAATCCTTCTAATCTATTACTACGTTTAGGTGAATGTTCTGGCAAATCCTGATTATTACTTGCAACAGTTTGTTTGACGTATGCTTTACCAGGTCTATAATTATTATAACTATCTCCTATGTTTAACCACAATGTACCATCATCAGTAAGACAATTTCTTACTAATGACATTACCTCTACCATCTGTTCAATATATTCTTCTGGAGATTGTTCTAATCCTATCTGTGATTCTTCTCCACCATAATCTCTTAATCCATAATAAGGTGGAGATGTAACGCACATACGCGGTCTCTCAGCAATACCAGTTGTTATTTGTGCATGTAGTGTGCCTAATGTCTTTCGACAATCTCCAAATAGGATAGTGTCTCTCATAGTTTAACCTCATAATCTTCACATAAATTTTTCATTTTCCAATGAATCATACCTGTTACATCATCAGGTAAAATACTTGTAGGAACAAACCAGACTCTATCTTCTGGTATATAAACAAATGCCATATGAGTGCAAGTATCTTTATACTTAAGTTTAGCATTATTCTCAAGTCTCCAATTTGGTTTATCCATATTAGAAGATTTTAATTGAACTGTAAATATTTCTCCATCTTTAATAAGAACAAAATCCACTCCCCATATATCTTCCACTGGAATGTAAACTTGATAACCTTTAATCAACATCAAATTCTTAAATTTATCTTCTGCTATTCTACCCAGACCAGCATTTCTTGTTGCAATTTCTACATCTTCTTTAGTGAACAATCTATTTTTTAGAAGAGTATCTGATTCCATTATCTGATCATATTCTTTTTGTGCCTTCTTTAATGCTTTATCTTTATCTGTTGTTTTAAGAGATATAACTTTCACACTCTTCCAATGAGGTTGTTTTGTTATTCTCAAATAGTAATTAGGATTAACCCGATCTCCTCTCAAATAGATAATAGATTTATCATTCAATGTAATTTTATTTTTAGTATACTTATTCATTTAGTTTGCTCCGATACTATTGCCTTTAACTTACCATCCTTATCTACAGTTATGTTAACATGATGTGCAAAATCATTCTTAGAATCTAAGACCTTAATATCTATTGCACCACCTTTACCATAATATGTGATGTGGAACCTATCGGCACTTATATCCCACTTGTTAGGATTTTTGGCATGTTTATATACGGGATTTGAGTGCTTATCCTCATAACCATTTATCCATTGAAATTGTCCTATCATTTTGTTACCACTGATGTTGCTGCTTCACCCTTATTAAAGATAACATCCACAACTGCTTCAACCTTCTTAGCAGTAGAAATACCAACTTTAGAGTAGACTGGTACACATATTAAACCATAAGTCTTTTCTTTGCAACCCTTACGGATTACTCTGCCTATTGTTTGACTGATACCAATGTAATCCATAGAACGTAAGAATAGAACCGCCTCAAGTCCTCTGACGTTGATACCCTCAGATAATATGCTATGATGTAATACTACAAACTTCTTCTCCGCATCCTTACCCCATGCAGATAATACCTCAAAGAACTTATCTCTACTTACTTTCTTACCATTGATAACAGCACCAGTTCTTGCTGTAATATACATGTAATCATAACCTCTTGATGTCAATTCAGCAATAAACTTAGGATATGTAATCAATCCTGTAATCTGCTTAGTTGACTTTGCACATACAAGAATCTTCTTTGTATTGTGGTCATCAATGTTATCAATAATCTGATTACATTCTACATCAAATGTTATCTCATCTTTCTGTAGTATGTCAGTCTTATATACTTTAACTTTAGGTGGTAGAATATAACCACCCTGTACTAACTTAGGTGCAGGTACTTGGCATATTACATTGCCAAATATATCAGGTTCATTCATACCCACCTTGAAGGGTGTTAAACTATGCTTAGGTGTGGCAGTAAAGAAGTATGTACGATTAGCATACATTGAAAAATGCTCTACAGCACCAATAAAATTCTTCTGAACACTATTGTGTGCTTCATCAAAATAAACTACATCAACTACAATATCACTCTCTTGTATTTTATGTAATGAATGATATGTTGTAAAGATGATTTGATGACTATTTGATTCACAGCACACATTGTTATGAAGTCTAATTACATCTATATTTGTAGTAGAATTGTAATCAGTCTCTCCACTATGAACATGTAATACTTGAATACCAACATTATAGTTACCATCAAGATTCTGTTCCATAAACTCAGAACATAGTTGACCTGCTAATAGAATACGTGGAGCAACCACAACAATGGTTGCAATCTCTTCTGTCCTGAATACTCTCTTAGCATCCTCAATCATACACATGGTTTTACCACCACCTGTAGGGACAATCACTTGCCCCTTATCATTTGCCAACATAGCATCAATAGCATCCTGTTGGTGGGGACGTAATTGCATTTAAAAAATTCAACTGAAGATATTATAGCATAAAAAAGACCCCCTGAAGGGGTCGTGTGCCAGTTCCGTCACTGGTTCCCTTAAAGAATTATAATCCCTGCCTTAAACCTCTACAAACATAGTTATAAGATTTCATATTTTCACCTCAGTATTATACTTAACATCAACAAATAATATCTCTAATGGTTTATCTGAATAATTAAATGCTTGATGTAAATTATTCATCACATCACACAGTTGAGGAACTCCATTCTCCCATAATATCTTATCATTATTACCCATCCATTCCATATAACATTTGTTCTTATCTGGAACTGCCAATGGTATTTGTATTCTTTTATATGGGTATCTTAGAATGTTTGGATCTTTATGTGGTTTTAATATAGTTTCAGGATAGAATACAGCATAGTTTGAAAATAATATATCATTATTCTGATAGATTTTACGAACACTATCAGTCATTAACTTATCTCTAAGTATTGTAGTTTTCTTAACAGATTTAATCCAATAGTAATCAATCACCTTGTTAGAATAACCATCTATCGTAGGTGCTTTCTTAACTGGAAACTTTACATTCCTTGCCCAGTTATATAATATCTCTAGTTCACTTTTATTAATCATCAATTCATATAGAAAAGACCTAGTGCTCCACCATTCAAGTTTACCTTATATTCTTTGCTTACGTCAAGTCTTGCATATTCATATCTTTTCATGATCTTATTATTCACTATAGGTCTACCATCAAAACATACAAGAAATGATATTTTATGTAACTCACGTATGACGTGCAAATCTAGTACCTCTTCATCACTTTTAATGAGTCTACCCTCCCAATTCTGACCCTTCTCAAGCGTATTGAATCCAACTAAATGGAAATCTTCCTGCGAATGAAATATTCTAAACTTATGCAAATAACTTCTAACATCAACAAATTCTCCTTCCTTCACTAACACATAATCTTCAGAGAACATTGTACCTAGTTTACCAATACCTTTAATTCCATAATAGAATATTGTATTAGAATCAATAGGATTCTCTGCTAGTACATAATCTTTCTTTCCAATGTTTACACAGAGTGTAAAGTCATTACCTATTCTATGAAATCTTCTACATGTAGTCATAATTCAATTTCATTCAATTCATTATCAGTTCCATAAGGAATTGCTATTACCTTATCAATTAAATCATCAAAATCTATTGACTCAATTTCACTTGATGATTTATTTTCTGGTAATGTTGGTTCCTCAATTAAGTACATTAAGGATCTATCAGATACCAACTCTCTTATGCTTTCTTCAAAATTATACAGACTACTAAAATCAAATCTATCATATGATACTCTTATTGGCACATAATCATCAATAGGTCTTGATGAATTCTGACGACACATCTTAATTTCTATTGTTTGATCGTCAGGATTATTTTTTATCACCTTAAAAATAATATTAATTGGAATCATATATTATGCACCACTTCCGGGCCAATTAGGATCTGTACCAGTTAATGTTCTACCCACTTTAGTACCTGAACCACTATATATTGGTGCAGAACCAGATTGAGTAACTATAGCATATCCATTATTACCACCAGTACTTGCACCTGCTCCTCCAGAAGCGCTTCCATCAGGTGCAGTTACAGCAGTATTTGGACTTGTCATATTACTACCTCCTCCAGTACCACCATCACCTGCTTCAGATCCACCACCACCTGCTGAACCAAAATTTTTCTTTGTTGCATTACCACCACTAGTACCACCACTACCACCATTAGAAGGAGAACCATTCACACCTCCACCTTGACCTTGAGGATAACCTGCACCACCTCCTCCACCTCCTCCAGTGGATACGGCAGTTTTACGACTCTTTTTACCTGATTTAACAGATCTTGAACGACCTGCTCCACCTCCTCCACCACCATACCCTGCCTGTATTCTACCATTATTTCTAATAGTAACAGGAGTATTTGTATATTCGATACCTATTGCACTGGTACCAAATCCTCCACCTGTTCCACTATTATTACCTTCACCACCTACACCACCTACACCACCAGAACCATATATGGCACCCTGTGGTCCAACCTTTATTTCAAGTGTTGTTCCATCACTCCAATTCCCAGTTTCTAATGCACAAATAGTATTTCCTGTAGTACGGGTATTTTCAGAACCCAAAGTCTTATTAACAACAGCAACTACCTTTCTACCTGTTGTATTATTTCCTTGATTAGGTCCATGTCCTCCAACTATTATATAATTATTAGCTTTAAATCTCTTTTTTACACTTCTTCTATATTCTTCTCCAGAAGGATTACTATAAAAATCTACAACTATATTTCTTCTTGCATTGTAAAAATCACTAAATTTAATTGCTCCACTTGTAGGAATACTTGCGTTTGCATTAGGTCCACAAGTATCATTATCTAATGCAAAATCAAATCCACCATAAGATTCTGATACTCTATATCCATCCATGCTTGAGTATCCAAATTCATCCTTAATCTCAGAAAATTTTATCTGTCCAGAAGATGGTAATGCCATTATTACTCTTTTTAATTATTTAGTATTTTTTCCAATATTTATCATCAATATACCCCATAGAGTAATGTAATTGGTCTTCTTTAAGTATTAAAGTAATATCTCCAACAATAGCAAGTCTTTCTCCTTTAAATTCACCGCCCATAAATCTGGTATTATGTGACAAACTACTAGGAAACATAGCAACATATCCTTCAGGTGGATGTATATAAAATGTCTCACTATTAAGTTCATTATAATTCTCTACCATACTTCTATGAGGATTATCATCTCCAATATTCATAGTCTTAAACAAATCATTCTTACTACACTCATTTTCAAATTCTAAACAATGAGAATTAGGCGGTACATTTACATAATAAGAAAATGATATATGACTTGTAGAATGTATGTGCCATCTTATTTCATCATTAGGTTGTCTTGCTCTTGATAACCAAGTTTTTGTAATCACATAGTTAAATATATCTTTGTATCCTAAAACCTCACAAGTATATTTCTTGGCATGTGAGGCAATCTCAGCAAATAAAGGATCTAAATTATTTTCCAGATGAATAAAAGGTTTACCTAAATTCTCACTAACAGTATTATCCGCACAAGTTTCCTCATAGTCAAACTTAGGATATACTTTATAGAATTCTTCCTTATGTTTTTGATGTTCATTCACTTCCCCAACATATACCGTAGTGGGGAAGATATTAAAAGTTTCAAATGTCATGATAAAGTTGTTTTAATTATGCTGTATGACTTACTCCTCTCCAACCAACTCCTTGTTGATAAAATTCTAACCTATTTTCACTCGTATTATAAACAAATGCACCACCAGTCATACCTGTTAAAGCATTTCTTTGAGCAGTAGTTACTTTAGGTGGATACATATACATTCTATTCGCAGCATCACCTTCAGCATCTTGTCCTGCTTCTCTAAAATCAACTGCGGATTGTGGATTGGTAGTTCCTACTCCAACACTACCAAATGTTGCCTTTCCTTGAAGAGCATTAATAGTGATAGTATCATCAATTACATCAGTTTTAATACCAATATTACCATCAATGTCTACAAAAAATCTCTTATCATCTTCATTAATATCTAACCTATAGTCATTTGGATTTGTAGTACCAATACCAACACCAGCTAAAATTGAATTAGTTTGTGTTACATTTATTTCACTGAATGTTGAAACTCCAACACTCTGTATTAGAGATGATGCATCAATATTTCCTTGTATATATCCAAAATTAGCATTACCAGTAATATTTCCTACAGCAGTTAAAGTACCATAAACAGTTAAATCTCCACCATAATAAGAATTACCAGATACTGTTGATCCACCAGATACATGTAACTCCATTTCTGGAAGTGTTATTCCAATACCCAAATTACCATCATAAGTTAATGCCATTAATCTTGATGATGTTCCTTTATGCCAGTAGAAACTTCCAGTGTCTGCTGTACTTACATTAGCATAATCAACATAAAAATTGATATTACCAGTATCATTATTCAATACATCAAATGATTTTCTTGTAGAATAATCATATGCACTCGTTTCATTACCATATTTCAATGAACCAGATTTAGTTGATAGAGTATTAGTTCCACCATTTAAACGAGCAACATTTATCTGTCCATATACACTAGCACCTGTTGATACTGTATTAAATTTAAGAGTACCATCATTATATAATTGCACATCCTCATTAGGATTAGCAACAATCATTGATTCTGAACTATTACCAAGAATCTTGAATGTAGAACTTGATGTTTTTAAAATAAAATTACCCTCACCATAATCTTGAATAAGACTATCAGTACCACTATGAGATATTTCTAATCCAGGAGATGTGTCACCATCACCATCATCAAATACTGCCTTGACATTCTGACTAAATGTAAATTCTCCCTCTGACTTATCCCAATTAACTTTAATATCTGAACCATTTTTAATTACAATATCATCATTAAATGTAGATACGCCAGCAACATTCACATTATCTAATTCTGTATGTCCGTCTACATCTAAATCTCCGTTTGCATCTATAGCACCAGTGAATGTAGAAATACCAGAAACAAATATACTACCACCTATAGATACCTCACTGTTGAATGTTGAAACTCCTACAAAAGTAGAAGCACCAGATACATTAACATCATCCAATTCTGAATGTCCATCTACATCAATACTACCAGTTAATGTTGAATTACCTAAAACTGATAGATTTCCATCTGCATCTATATCACCTATGAATGTAGAAGCACCAGATACATTTACATCATCTAATTCTGTATGACCGTCTATATCTACACCACCATCAGCATTTATATCCCCAATAAATGTAGAAACTCCACTTACATATAAGTCATTTGTAGTTGTTAATCCACTTACAGTAAGAACTCCTTCTTTAATACCAACTCCAGTATTATTAAGAGGATTATTGCCCACCTGCAATTCAAAATCATTAAATTCTGTAGTCTTTATACCAACATTACCTGTAGTTGTCAGACCTACAGTATTTTGAATCCATCCTGCAGTGGCAATAGCAACTATTCCACCTGCCCCAGAAAGATCACCAGTAAATGAAGTTGCTTCTATAATTCCAGTGGAAGCATTTAACTTAATTCCTGTACCAATAGTTACAATTCCAACTACTCCAATATGATTGAAGGAAGCAATACCAGAAACTCTACTATCACCATAAACATCAAGTTCTTTATTCGGTTGTGAAGTTCCTATACCAACTAATCCATCAGGACTTATAACGAAATTAGTATCGTCAACCTGTACCCCATTTCTAAAATTGAATGACTTAGTATAATTTGCCATTATTTCTTTTTAGTTATTTATCTGTTTTTCAAGAGCATCTACCTTCGCAGATAATTCTTTGACTGCTTCAATTAATAATGGTACTAATTTCTCGTACTGAACAGTTAGATATTCATTATTACTTGGAGCAGGTTTAACTGCCTCTGGTAATACTTCTTGAATTTCTTGTGCAGATACACCAGCAAATCTTTGGTCTCCTGTATCAATATCACATTCTACCTTAGCAGTTTCATTATGCTTATAAGTAAATCCACTAATTGATTTAACTTTCTCAAGAGCCTTTGTTATAGGTGAAATCTCATCCTTAAGTCTAATATCAGAAGTTAATGCAGTAATATCACCAGTAACTTCTAACTCACCAGTAACTTTAACACCACCAGCATATGTAGTACCATTAGTTGGTTTTACTTGCAATCTAGTAATCAGATTATCTACACCTTGATTGTTAGGAATATTACTAATATCATTAATAACCTTGAACATTATCTTACCTAGATTACCACCACCAATACCATACTGAATACGAGCATCCATATCATTATTAGAAACACCAGATAACTTTAATTTCTTAAAGTCGATATATGGACCACCAGCGGTTTCGGTCTGATCTGATCTTACTAGTTCAATTCCACCATCACTAGTAACTTCTACAAAGTTCAGATCACTATTATTTTCAGCAGTAGTAAACTTCGTAGAAGTTGATATACCACTAGAATTTAAATGACGACATGTAATATCAGTGAAAGAGGCATCTGGACTTCCAGTTATTCCACTTGCTGGAACATTTGTTAAGTTAGCACCATTACCATGGAATGAAGTTGCATGACATTCATTACTAATTGAAACTCCTTTTTCAGTGGTTTCAAACTTAACACCAGGATCAGTAGCACCTCTCCAGTGAAGTTGAACACCAGCATTAGTAAAGAAAACAGCACTATCATTACCTGATGTGTCTTCGATTGCAACTGCATCAGCACCTTGGAGATGAAGATCACCATCACCAACATCTCTTATAAAACTTGCTGTACCACTATGATATATCTCCAACTCTTCATCATTACCTAATCTTATCTTTGTATTATCAGGAATTTTTAATCCAGCACTAAATGTAGAAATACCAGTAAACTTAGAATATCCATTAACATTAAGATTCTTACCAACACCAACCCCACCAACAACTGTTAGTGCACCATTTCCAGATGTTTCAGATTCAGTTGCAGATTTAATTCTAACATCATCATTAAAATTAATATCTTTATTAAATGTTACTGGACCATCAAATTGTGATAATGATTTATTAGATTTACCACCTTCAACAACTAATCTTTCTTTAATAGTAACTTCATCAAATACCACACTCAATCTTGCAGGATCTTCACCAGCAACAGTTGGAATTGGAGTGTCAAATGTAACTTCTTCACCTGTTAATGATGATTTCTTCTGGTTTCCAATATAGAAATCACCTTTATTATTCATACCAGTGTAGACAACTGCACCAGCACTTCTTTCTTGAGATTGTGATAAGAACTCTTCTTTTTCGGTAAGAGTTTTTACCTGAACCTGTGGTAGTGCTGTTGAATAGTTACCTGGACCATAACCAAGATACTCAAATGTATGACCAGAAGCACGTAGTATAGAAGGTCTATGGAACTCAACTGGGATTGGTTTAATTGATTTAACTAATGATCCAGCACTATGATTTTGTTTTTGTGTTCCTAAAACACCACGAAGAACCTTTAATTTATTATTATTTGTTCCAACAAGAGTAGAACTCTTGATTCTTACAATCTCATTATCAATAAGCATATAAGAACCATACTTAAATCTTTCAGATATACCAAGTTTATTATTCAATAAAGTAACTTCAACCGTGTCATCAGATCCAACAGTACCAACTGTACCTATACCAACCTCATTACCAAATAATTCTACACCTCTTACAGAAAGATTTTCATCACCTTTTTGAGAAACAGCATTGTTTGAAGATAATCCATGCTTTAGAATCCATCCATTACTATATGGTAAGGTACCACTTGGGGAAGTCTTTGTAATGAATTTAGTAGTACTATTACCCCCAGATACACCACCAAGTTTTTCAACAATTAATTCTCCTCTATTAATATTATTAGAATCATTATATTGAATTTTATTTCCTGCAACTAATCCATGAGGAACACCATTAACAGTAGTAAACACATATTGACCACCAACATCCTGGACATTTGCTTTAATACTAGGGCCAACAATAAAAGCATATTGATCTGGAGTAGGTCTAGTATCTCCTGTTGCTGTTATGATACCAATTTGATTTGTTCCTGGAACAGTACTTAATCTGAAATATGAATCATCAGTAGTATTAGATCCAGTAAATTGAACTGTAAGATTCTCGTAAGTACCTAAATGATTATCAGTAAGATTAGCTCCACCTACAGTAGCAGATAATTTACCAGTACCACTACCAATAACACTTGTATCAAAAAATCCATGACCACCAGTAGACCATCCTGATCCAGTATTTGTAATTGTAAATGAAGTTATAGCATTAGATTCAACCGTAACATTTGCTAGTGTACCGTTCCAATTAGTTAATCCTGGAGTAGGAAATATTTTTACATTATAATATACACCATTCGTAAATCCAGAATTGTTACTAACCTGAGCAGTCTGAAGACCACGTAAATTGTGATCTCTTTCAAACGTAATTGTAGAAACATCTACTCCATTAACAATATTACTAATAGTTAAACCAATACCAAGATTTATATTAAGTTTATCAACTGTTTCTCTTGTTATACTTCTATCAGGATAATTAGTCGCAACTTCTCCTAATGGTGCCCTTAATGCAAATGATTTAGATGACTTTGGATTATCATTAACATTATCCCTATCAAGTTGTGGATATAAATTAACAACATTCTGACTATATTTTAGATTTGAAAATCCTTGATCATCATCAGGTAAACTATTATCAGCATTTAATGGATATACATGATATACACCATCAGAATTATCTTCTTTATTATAATCTGAGAAAATTTCACTTCTATAAAGATATACATTTGATTGCATATCTATTCTTTCAAATCTAGGTAATGTTATACCAACAGTAACATTACCTGAAAAATTATTTGTACCAGTTGCGGATAATGCTCTTCCTGGAACATATGTAAATGACATATTATCAGGAACACTACTTACTGTAAATGTTCCATTATAATCAGAATTACCAATACCAGTAGTATTATTGGCAGATTTTATATTTTTAATAATAATAGTATCGCCAACATTTAAATTATGTGGTCTATCGGCATCTATAGATGCTGTTTGATTTGAACTATTATAGGATGCAGCACGGATATACCTTAAATTTCTAGCATAATCATAATCATTTCTTGTTAAGTCATCAGTTTTAGTAAAATCAGTATTTATTCTATATCCAGTTCTACTAGATTCTTGCATAATGAATCCATTCTCAGGATTTTTGGCAAGACTAGTTTCTCCAGGAATTGATAGTCTTAGTTTATAAATTTTATCATCTAAGATTCTATCATCTGATTTTCTCTTAACATAAGTAGGTTCTGTTTTTTGTACTATTCCAGCATCTTTCAGTGCTTTTACTTTAATATAAAGTGCACTATCTGGGTTAACACAAATATACCATTTATTTGCAGTAGAATCCCATTGAATAGGATGTCCTACATCACCAGAATCCTTATCAGTAACTCTACTTAAAATCCTAAGATTTGATCCACCATAAACAGTAAGTACTTCACCAAGATCAGCATTTGATTTTGTTGATGCTAATTTAAACTTTGTAGTATCAATCCCTATAACATAATATACAGTATCTTCCATTATATTTTCAGGAAGATCACCATCTAAACTTCTAATAATAACTTTTTCACCAGTAGAAAGTGTATGTGTTCCAGATGCAACTGAAAATACATCAGATGATGGTGTATTAATTGCATATTCTTTTACAGAACTTGTAGTATGACCATTACCTTCATCCAGCATTGTAATGGTTGCTTCATGAAGACCATCCTGATTCAAAGATAATACATCATTCTTCTTGGCACCTATACGAAAACCTTGTGTTATAGAAGGTGGTTTAATATCTTCACTTTCAAATCCAAATAGATATAATTTATCTTTTAGTGTTTCATCTAATGTGGTTGTATCTATTCTTAACCAATCAAGATCTTCTTCATTAGAAATAATTGCTTTTGGTGTGATAATGTGTGTTAGATAACTTGAGTCATCCTTTTCAAATGCTTCTTTCTTAAATCCTTCAGAAATTAAAGCAAATTGTCCAAAGTTAGAGTTAGAGTTTGTAATTGAAGCATCACCACCAGTATCAGCATAAAAATGCTTATTATATCCAATAGCAAACACAGAAACTATCTGAAGAATAGCATCATTAACAATAGAAACATGTGTGGTTTCCCATCCAGATCTATAAATTGCTCCAGAATCTAAATGGTATACCCTAGAAGGGTTTGTTGATGATGATTGACTAGCTAATAAAGGTGAATATGATGATGTTATATTAATTCCTTCATATTCTCTATTTGATTTGTTATATTTTACAAATGCCCTATCATCTTTTTGTAGTGAGACACCAGTAAACTGAGCAACAACCATAGATTTAAATCCAGTTGCTTTATCACCATCTGCCTTCATACCATTCATACCATAAACTGAACGTAATGAACAGTTAAAGATGTATGGTGATGCACCATCTACAGTATCAGTCTCAATAGTTACTGTGGCACCAGTTACATTAGAAGCAGGTGTTTTTAAACCCTTAGATTCTGCAAGTGTATATGTAAATTGTCTTGGATTTGTTTCACTTATTGTTGTAACTACAGCAGATACATTATATTCTGGTGGATTGACTCCATCAATTTTAATAGGAGTTCCTACATCAAGATTATGGTCAGTTAAAGTTTCTATAGTAACTGTATTAGTTGCATATGCACCATCACCTGCTACAGCACTAGTTATACTAATAGGATCTGCTGCAAATGCACCAACTATTTCATATTCTGGTCTTCTTGATGCAAATCCATCAGGACTTGTAGGGAATTTATTTTGAATATTTCTCGTAGATGCGGCATCATAAGCTACAGAAAGCTTATAATAATACATATTCAAATCATCTATACCTGTCCTATCATATTTGTTTACACCATCAGCATATTCAAATACAGTTAGTTTATGGTGAGAGAATGTTGGTCTTTCAGTATCAGAACTATTAATATAAACCTCACTATTCTGATTTCCATCAAATACAGAAAACTGCCAAAAATAACATCCACCAGTTATTCTGAATATAGAAGAATTTGGTGTATTATCTGTTGGGTTTGGTACATACTTAGGTCTTATTTTTGTCTTTCTTAGGTCTAATCCAACGATAGATGTACCTCTAGGTACAATAACTCCACCATGAACACTGTTATATTTGTAAAGTATATTATCTGACTGATTTAAATCAAAATTAGAATCTAATGTTAAATCAAATATTGACGCATCAACCTCTGCACCAGCAGGTGTCAGTGCCTTAACTCCACTATTATTTAATATTCCATAACCAGGTCTATTATCAACTAAGTGTTCACCTGGCATTAATAATATAGTAGTCTTTTCTACTAAATCATTATTGTTTCCTATCTGATATGAAAATCTTGCTGCTTCAATTAATGCTCTTTGAAGAGACTTAAACGGTCTTGTCTGAGAATTACCTTCATTCGTAATACTATCTGTCGAATCTAAATCACTTGGACTCACATAAAGAATACGACCTTCTACATTCTTGAGGAAATTATCTAGCTTATTCAGGGGCATGGTATCTTAACGTCTAGAACATTGCTATGATATATTTAGTAAGGCAGAAATTAATAAGTTTTAACGAGGTGGTATTGAGTCATATTTTATCTCATCTTCATTCAAAAGATCGGTGCATACCTTCAATACTCTCATGAATTGGTCTGTATCCTCACATTTTAGGTATTTCTCGCACCCTTGATCACTTTTAATCAGAAATGCACGAGAACACAAATCAATTACAACACCAAGAACACTCTCGTCCATAGAAGTCACTATAAGTTTTTTTAATTATAGACTATCTATTTTATTTTGTCAAGATGGTTTTGTTGGCCAAACTGAATGAGATACATATATAACATCCTTCACATTACTATCAGTAACATTTGTTGGCAAATCTCTTAGTGCTTGTCTATATGTTGCCCACTCTGTCTTCTTAGTAGAATCTAATGGGGAATCAGGATATTGAGTCCAATCTGAAGCAACTAATTTTTCATTTCTTTTTTCTCTAACTTGTTTATAATAATCACTTAGAGGTCTTGGATCTACATATTCTGGTATTACAAATTTTCCATCAATATAAGATTGTCCAACACTAACAAACTCTGTAGATCCTATACCAACATACGTAGTTCCAGTAGGGGGTGGATTATTAGTTGTGTCACCATCCCACACTATTACATTTGTTACTTTATTATCTTCAATAATAGCGTATGCACCCATCTTCTACCTCTTAAAAATTAATGTTATTTTGCTACTTTTAATAATACCATATTTATACATTTTTGTTAACTCCTATGGAAAAGCTGCAACTATTATTATACCACCATTTCCAGCATTTCCTGCAGCTGGACTATCACATACAGTTTGGCCATGTCCACCTCTACCATAGTAATTATTTAAACCCGCACTTCCACCAGGACCACCAGCTTTAAAACCAGTTTCACCTGTAAAATTAATTTTAGAACCAGAAGTATCTCCACCACCAGTACCACCACCAGTATTACCAGGAGAACTACCATGGCCAGACCTGTTAGATCCTCCACCACCATTAGCAATAAGGTTTATACCAGTACCTGATACTTTACTTTGTCCACCAGCATATCCATGACCATTATTCCCTTGATAACTATACTTGGGTCCACCAGCACCACCAGCACCAACGGTGAGAGTATAGGTACCACCCATATTAGAATATTGATATCTCCATATAGAGCAACCTCCACCTCCTCCACCACCACTGCTGGAACCATCACAACCATCATCATCTTGACCATCAGCAGAACCAGATCCACCACCACCACCAACAACCATAAACACAAAAGTCGTGTATCCAGTTGGGGGTGTCCAGTTATTCTGAGTGCTAGTAAATTTCCAAAGCCGCATTCCAGAAGTACCACCACTACTAGGCGGAGTACCCCAATAAGGTTGTCCACCACTACCACCACTAATTAATACATGATCACCAGCATTACCCCAACTTTCATTACCAACATCACCAATACCAAATGCACCAGTTCTACTAATTGCAAACCTTTGAGTTCCTCTTCCTCCAGTAATTGTCTTTTCATCAATAATTCTAAGCAAAGAATTACCAGCACTACTACCATAAACATCAATACTGTATCCTATGGTATCTTCACAATTATTGATTGTTATTTGACCTCCTTCTAAATTATTTAATGTATTTGCCCGAAGCATTAATGTGCCATTAACATCTAAAGCAACTTTATTTGCTATATTATGTCCAGCAGCCACACTAGCATCTCTAGACATTCCTGGAACAAATCCAATTGTATGATTACTACCATTATTAGATAATATTGCACTGGCAGTCGTACCTCTTGTTATACCTAAAACTCCATCCTTAGTTAACAACATATGACGATGAGCTGTTCCACCAGTTTCAAATAATAATCCACCTCTATCGTTAGTACTATTCCATCCACCATTAGCCATATGTGTTGCCAATTGTATACGAGCAGTATAATCATCAGCAGTATTATCTTTAAAATCAACAAATGCTCCACCAGATCCTCCTGTATTTGGATTAGTTCTGCATATCTCTATACCACCATCTCTAGTAAGTTGGCAAAAATTAGCTGCAGTAGCAGCATCAGCTACTTCAAGTGTTATACCATCATATGTAAATAGGTCAGAACCAGCAACTACTGCACTACCACTACTAGTGTCTGTATATAAAACTTGGTTATCAGTTGTATTAACCGTTAATGTTCCTGTAATATTATTGGCATAAACAGTACCCCATGGATCATTCTGACTACCCAAATTCTGACTACTATTAGTTGGTAATATCGTAGTACTCTTCGCATTCCATGTTACAGTATCTGCATCAGCGAGAGCATCTCCAAGAATAGTATTTCCAGTAACATATAAATTTGTTGTCTGTAGTTGGTCTGTATCATTATTATACTTAATAGGCACTGGTGACTCGTCATCTACATAAAGTGTTTCACTTCCTCCATCTCTAGAATCAACAAATACGAAATGCCATGGATTGGAATGGTTAATATCCGAACACTTACCAATATCAACCGTTGATGCACCAACATCAGCATCAGATTCAATAGTTAATGTTTGAGCACCATAACCACTAAATTTAATTCCAGTTCCTGGTTTTATTGTAATTTTTTGGTCAGTTCCAGCAGATCCATTTTCAGGATATATTTGAAGTACTGCATCTGCTTTGTTAGTAGTTTCTGCATTAGATGCATAAGTATTTTTATATTTAAAAGCAGTATTACTACTAGTATCCATACTAATGGTAAATGAACCACCAGTCGTTCCTGGTGATGCTGAACTAATTTTAAGACCAGTTCCTGCGTTTAATTGTATTGCATTTGTATTTGGAGTAGGAGTTACATTATCAGTTAATGTCCATGTTGCACTTGTAGAGTTTCCTGTAGTAACAGCTGTTAATGGTAAAGTATAATTCCTACCTATACCTGATGCAGTTCCCTCACCCCATTCCCAAGTAATGTTTGCACCAACTTGTTTAGTTGTTGCAATTTTTCCTGCTGCTGATGGGAAACTTCCATCAGGACTGATTTTAGAGGTTATCAACATATCTGATGCTGACCTATATCTTAGGTTACCATCAGCATAAAATGTTTTTGCAGTTGCAGTAGCAGTTGGAGCTCCAATAACAAAAGGTATATAATCAGTACCATAATTATCTCTTTCTGTAACTTCAAGTTGCTTTGCCTTATCTGCAGTTGCACCAGTTAAATCAATAGTTTTATTTGATGCTGATGTTATTCTACCCTTTGCATCAACTGTTATTTGAGGAATAGATGTTGTACTACCATAAGTACCAAGAGTTACACCAGTGGCATTTAATTGAGCAGAAATTGTATAAGCACTATCACCAGTAAATGCTGCAGTAGTATTAGAACTAAAATCAACAGTTGTAGTATAAGCACCAGTCGTTAGGTTTATTGTTGCTCCTGGATCTAATTTTGATGCACTATCAGCATTACCTGTAATAGCACCTTTAAATTCTCTAGCATAAATTGTCTTCCAATATGCACCAGTACTACCAAGATCTATACCTGCAGTTTTTGCTTCATTAGCTGGTGAATATGGTAATATTTGACCTATACCAAGAGTAAGAGGAGCAGCAATCTTACTATTAAATGTTACTTTATCATCAGCAGCACTTCCCAATGTAACATCTTCATCAAATTCTGCATCTTTATTAACCTTAAGTTGACCACCAACAGTTAATTTCTCACTACTTGCATTTGAATTGTATGTTAAAAGTCCATTAGTATAAACAGTTGATTGTGTAGCACTATTATGATTATTTTCTACAAATGTAACATAACCATCAATATCATCTGCCTTTTCTGTATTGACCTGTGCTACCGATCCAGTCATAGTTCCAGAAAATTCAGTAGCATAAACAATACCCCATTTATCATTTGGTGAACCAATATCATGTCTATCTGCTACAAGTCCACTAGCAGGTGCTAAAGGAATAATATTACTATCTACTTTAGACTTAAATATTGTTTTATCAGTATTAAGTGCATCACCTAAAGTTGTAATACCAGATATAGCTAAATTAGGTACTGTTAATACATTACTATGGGCATTATATGTTAAATTCCTATCAGCATCAAATTTAAGACCTTCATAAGAAGGGTCATCATCACCTGATTCCCATTCAATAAAAGTTAAACTGAGATCTTTATTTTGATTAGATCCTGATACTTCAACAAGGCCAGCCTTCTGTGCTGTTCCTTGAAAAGCTCCATTAAATGTTCTTGCATATACATTATTCCACTTATAAGATGTACTACCTAAATCTTTATCAGTGTAATTCTCACTGTCAGGGGTTCCAGATGGTTGTATTGTTCCACTTCTTCCAGTCCAAGTTACCTCATCACTAAGTTGATCTCCAAGTTCAGTATTACCCTTAACATGTAACTTAGTAGAAACGTCTATATTAGGTGAGATTAATGTATCATTACTTGGAAGATATGATAAAGCAGTATCGGTATAAACAGTTTGATTAGTAGGAGAGTCTTTTTCACCAGCACCCATAATCATACCAAAGTAATGAGTATTTCCTGCATCTTCATTCTTTTGAACTTTAATCTGCTCTGTACTATCTGCAGTTCCACCCAAATGTCCAACAAATTTCTGAGCATAAACTTCTGCCCATTTCTTTGTTGCTGAACCTAAGTTTTGTCCACCAGTAATAGTAGTATTAAGATAAAGAATTTTAAGGGTTGCATTACCATCACCACCACTAACTGTGATTGTATCGTTAACTGCGTAACCTGTACCAGCAGTGTTGATAGTGACGTTGGTAATTACACCACCAGAGGTTGTAATATCAACAGTTAAGTTAGTACCACTACCACTACTTGAAGTACTAGAAGTTCCATTTGAATAATTTGATCCACCATTAGTGATCTGAAGTGGGTCAATAGGTATACCTTGACTATTGATTGTTACATTAGAACTAGGTATAAGATGATTTGTTTCTATCGTAAGATTACCTTGAATTGCTGGCCAAGAACCACCAGCAACCAATTCACCTCTAATTGTTGGTACTCGAAGAGTATCAGTAATAGTATCAAAAAATAACGTATTTTGAGTTTTTTGATATACTGTTTTTGTTGTTATATTACCTTCAGCAGTATCTTCTCCACTCCCATTTTGAACACCAAGTAGATATAAAACCCCTCTATTACTAGTCTTTGTAATTTTAAGTTGATTTGATGTACTTGCAGGAATACCACTAACAGTTTGCCATACAGCTGCAGAATTAGGACCTTTACTGGTCAATACTTGATTATTTGTTCCAAAATCATTAGTCCATGTTCCATCTACATCCTTACTTAAACCAATTTGTCCAGAAGAACCGATGCGAAGTCTTTCAAGTATATTATTACCTTCATTTGTACCAAAACTTATCACAGTAGGCATTGAAGTTGAACTTACAGTTCCATCCGTTCTTACTGTTAAAAATGCTCCTGGTTGGAAATTGGTTCCATTTGCTCCTCCCCAATATATTGATCCCATACGATCACCATCTTGCAGTATGGTATTTTGACCTATTGTTGCATTTCTTGATTTTACAAACTCTAGACTTGCTGAAAATGGACTATCTGAAAAATCAGTAATTCTTATTCCACCTTTTCTATCATTCCCGTGAAATTGATTCTGTTGGTTTAATTGTGTCTCTATTTGACCCACACTTTCAGTATTTCCTTTTATTAACATTCCACCTGATGCGATGCGAAATCTTTCGGATCCTTCTGTTAATACCTTGAAGTGTCCATCCGTACCAGTATCAACTACTTCTGCAGATGTATTACCTTCTTCAATTTTATCTAATGTTATTGATGCATCAGGATCAATAGTTCCCTTAAATAAACCATAGTATTCCTTAGCAGTAACAATACCAACAGCTAAAACTTTATCATTATCATCAAGAGCGGTAGTAATATTATCGGCAATTGGATTTGTGGTTCCTATACCAACATGACCTTCTGATGTGATACGAAGTGTTTCTACATCAGATGCTGATAAAGAAGGACAATTACGGAATACTAAATCAGCAGGATTATAACCAGTTCCATGAACTCCAGATGCAATTGCACCAATTCTTGCAGCTCTAACTGGTCCCCCATCTCTAGAATTGAAATCAATCATTCCAAGGTAATCACCAGCAACAATAGAAATATCGTTTCTAATAAGTACCAGTTTAGGAGAGGTAGCAGAAGTTAATTGTAGAACTGAACCAGGATCATTATTAACAGAATAATCATTTGCAGCACCATCACCAATTCTTACTTGACCAGTATCATTAGATGCCTTATAACTATAAACTAATTTACTATCACTATACAATTGCTCATATTGTCTATTATTATGAGCATTGTTATCTGTGACAAAAGGAACATAATATTCTTGCACATCATCTCCACCTACATTAGTGGTAGTTCCAATACCAACCTTATCCGCATTAGTTGCCGTAGATACATTTGTATTCCATTTTACATAATAATCATCTGGAGTACCTGCTACTTTATGTGAAGTTAATACCTGACCCTCTGTACCACAAGAACCAGAACAATCAATTATACCTTTACCAGGTCTAATATTAAAATTACTATCACCCGTTATCCATTTATCAGCATTAATGCCGATTGATAATTGACAACCTCCTGCTGAACAATAAGTACTAGCATTATATCCAATAACTACATTACAAGATCCTGCTGTTTGGCTCTGTCCTGCCTGATAACCCAAGAAAACATTATAACTATGTGCACCACCACCAAGTAATTTACCAGTATCTTTACCAATGGCAACATTACCTTGTCCTGAAAGTGGAGATTCTCCACCACCAGTAGGTCCACCAAGTAATGAACTATATCCTAATGCAATGTTATCTGTACCAGTTGTACGAGTACCACTATAAAATCCAAGGAAAATATTATCATTACATGCAGCATTATTAAATCCTGCCTTATAACCCATAAAGATATTATCACTACCAGTAGTGCTACATCTACCTGCACAAAGACCTAAAAATATATTACAACTACCAGTAACACAATATCCAGATTCTTTACCAAATGCAACATTGCATCCACCAGATAGATTACAAAATCCACTATTGGATCCACCAAAAATATTATAACCACCTGTAGTATTACTATGACCCGAACATTTTCCTATAAAAATATTTTCATCTGCTATTCCTTCTTGCCCTACATCACCTCCGTAAGCACTAGCAGTATTTTTTCCTGCTTCATATCCTATAAAAATATTATAACAAGTATGATTATTGATTGAGGAACCAGCATCAGTACCTGCCTTTAAGTTTTCTTTATTATCAGGTTCCCAAAAACCAGTACCTGTTAATCCAGTACCATCACCATGAAAACAATTAGCATAAACATTATTCCAACGTAATTCTGTAGCAGATTTTCCTAGATTATAAGTATCCGTAACTTTAGGATAAATGTTTGAATCAAATATAGATTGTTTAGCAGCATCAGTATTACCAGTCTCAGAACTAAAAGTAACAATTCCTACATCAGCACCAGCACTATCCAATACACTTAATACTAGATGACGTGATCCTCTATTATAAATTCCAAACTTACCATCATTCCCACCCTCACTAATAATATCACCATCTGGAGCATCTGATCCTTTTAACCAAAAAGATCCACCTATGGTTAAATGATTTGTAATTGGACTAAAGGTTATTCCAATACCAGTATAAAAATCCTCATATTGTCTAGAAGTATGACCATGATTTGCATCTACAAAAGAAAGATAATATGCTTTATCTGATGTAGCAAGAGAAGTATTAGTCTGCCCAATAGCAAGTTTATCAGCATTTCCTATTGCAGAAATACCTGTCGTATTAACCCAAGAACCACCTTTGTATACCTTAATTGCCATTATCTATAATTTTTTAAATATTTATTCATGATATTCTCATTACCATTGATCAACAATATTGGTTCCGAAATTTTCATCTATTTCATATGAAGCTGTGAATTGCACATCAGCATAATCTGCTTCTAGTGTACCTATCAGATTTGCATTTATGTTCTCAGTAGTTCCATCATCTTTCATACCTCTTATGTGAGCATAACCTTCTATTCCAGTAAATCCAGTTGCTCCATTATTAAGCACAGCTGCCAGTCCTACATAATTATTAGCAAAATTAATCTTAGTCGTGAACACACTAGCAACATTACCACCACCAGCAAAAGGTTTGAATGGTAAACTTATCCGTAAGTCACCTGAAGCTACGCTTGTTGGAAGTCTTCCAAGATTAAATTGTCTCACGAATACGGTACAAATAGAACCATCTAATCTATATTCAACTGTATCTATAGTTGATTCTACCATTTGTTCAGTAGTACCAGCAGTATATATTTTGGGTGTATATAAAAGTGGTCTTAACCCTTGGTTTCTAGGATAACCTTTAATATTTCCTTTTCCTATGGATATTGTGGGTTGATTAGATCTGATAGCATACTTGGTTGAGTCTGCTACAAGAGAATCCCATGTAGTACTGCTAGTTGGTTTTGTTTGATGGACAGTATAGTTATCAATTGATCCTGTATACCTATTATTATCACCTTTTATGTAAATAGCCTGTAAAGGACCATCATTAAAGGTTATATTATTCATAGTAAAACTACCATTAAGATCATTGTCCAAATCAAAACCTGTATCTGCTTTATCGTGGTAACCATTAACAGTAAAGTTATTGATAGACCAATTTCTGGCACTTCGGAAAAGTTGTAAAATTCTTCCATTAGTTGAAGAACTTAATGTGTATTCACAATCTTGCGGACCTCCAATGTTATTGCTGTTAGGTGCAGTATAA
>CETM01027023.1_pt1 | contig 23818 bp, 25 predicted proteins | sample 361451 | NCBI WGS metagenome assembly CETM01 (sample SAMEA2622690, study PRJEB7988) | marine metagenome | isolation source: saline water (ENVO:00002010), including
TGACCTTACACCTCTGGTGACGAGCGTCCACCGAGGACATGCCCACTTCGGGTATTATTTTTTGATGCTGAGCAATTTGTTCACAAGCTCTTCTGTAATCCCAAAGAAATTATTTTCTGAACAACGAATTAGTAATTCTTTCCAACCTGCGTGATCTTTGAGTGCAATATTTGTCAACTGTCGCCCCTTTTCAAAATCTCCTTTATTCGCCAGGCTGATACCGGTCCAGAAAGAAATTTCTGGATATTCTAATGCCTGCGACATGTCCAATTCCAATTCATATCCATTATTTTGAAAGTCTGAATATATTGAATTCACTTTCAATAATCTCTCAAGTTCTTCGAGAGGATTAGGATGATCATCTACATTGATATCAACAAGTACTCCCTCCCACTCTTTATCCATTTTCTCTGAATTTACAACAAGTATCCTGCCGGATTGCATTCCACGAATGTCACCACCTGCATTTTGACCTGCCAATAATGATGAAAGAACCCTCTCAGCTAAGTTTCCATTAGAATTTTGAAAAGCATCTGCCATTTTTTTAGGAACTGTGTCATTCCACATCAGGTTCGCTTGGCAAGAGAAACCTTCTCCAATAACATGACCTGCTGCCGGTATTGTCACTGAACCTGTGTGTGCAGCTGCTCTTCCTGAGGAGTCTAACATAGCAACTTGGCGAATTTCTGACTCAGGGTCTTGTTTTAGACGCTCTTCAAGCGCTTCAGATGCCGAGAACCCCTTGCTCATTAATTCCAAGCCTAGCGGGCCGTGATCAATCAGTGCCATTGCTTGGGTCACAACTACTCCTACTCCGGGCAAAGCCCAGCAAGCACCTCCTGCTCCATAGAAGTGAGATTGTATGCCCACGCCGTATTGGCCTGTTTCAGAGCATTTTGCGATGATTGAATAGGTCATTGAATTTCCTCTAAAGCGTATTTAGATCTAGTCCGCCCATTTTACAGACAATAGCAAAATGTTCCGCTGATACAGGTTGAACAGAGAGGCGTTGCCCCCGTTGTAGCAGAGGCATACCGTCTAAACTGGGATTGGCCTTGAGTTCCGGGAGACCTACTGATTCCATCTCTTTTATCGGTTCAATGTCTACCATTATCCATCTAGGGTTTTCTGGAGTGGCCTTTTCATCGAAATAATTTGAATTAGGGTCTTGGGCAGTAAAATCAGGGTATCCTTCTCTGCATACCTTAGCCACCCCTGCTACATGAGGAGGTTTACAATTTGAATGATAAAAAAGAACCAAATCACCGATTTTCATATCATCTCTCATGATATTTCTAGCTTGATAATTCCTTACTCCGTCCCAATGAGTTTCTCCGTCTTCAACTAATTGTTTCCATGGGTACACATGCGGCTCACTTTTCATCAACCAGAACGCCATAGTCAACTCGACACACAGATGGTGCATAATGTATCTTACCAAGCATCATCAGATGCTCCCAGTAAGAGAGTTGCATCGATGGCATCCGCTTCATCCTTGGCCACAGCACGCCTTAGTCCGGCTGTTCTTACCATGGTCTCCACGCCCCCGGTTAAACTGACATTTGCCTTTATCAGCAGTGAGAATACTGCAGGTAGTAGCAATAATGCGGAAAGCGCTGCAACTATCAGTAGTATGATTACCACGGTCACGAAGGGCTTAATCGCTTCAATCGGAATTAGATATGCCGAGAATAATCCGAATGCAGTAACTGTTACCGCTTCGAATAAACTCATTCCTGTGCTTGCGCATGCGACACTAACAGCTTCAATTGTGCCACCTTGCTCCTTAACACGATTCGCGATATGAATTGAGAAATCTATACCGACTCCTACAAGAATTGATCCGACCATTACCGTAACTAGGGAAAGTGGCACTCCTAGGGAATCCATTGCCAACCACTGCATAGCGACAGTGAAACCAACTGGGACAGTAGTCAATAGTGCAAATCGAAGATCCCTGAAGACTAGGCCTAATGCCAGAATTGTGGCTAATAAAGCAAATCCCAGAGAACTCCATTGTGAATCGACAATTAGACTATTTACGGCAATTGTAACGGAAGCCACGCCTACTAGATCAGAAGCCTTGACCCCTTCAGTAACATCAACCCAGTGGTTTACTTCGTTGGTTGCCTTCTCAGTGCTTTTGACATCCATGAAAGGCATATCGATATAAATCAGACTACGATCATAGTCAGAGGAAATGAATAACTCTCTCATCTCAGTAGTCATACTGTTGTAAAAGATGTAAATTAGGAAATTATGTGCCTGATCATCACCAGAGGGAGAACCCTCCAAAGCAGCAAGAGTTTCCCAAAATGATCCATTGCCAGCAACTTCTCGACCGAAAATAAAACCAAGTGTCTCCTTTATTTGATCGGGTAGAGGCCATTCATCGATGATGTCAACAATAGGCTGTCCTGAGACATTAACTCCTACGGCGATAGCTTTCATCAGGAAAACTATCGAAACGGCTGTAGTCTGATCTACCCGATTACAATTCTGTTCTAACGCTTCAATTCCTCTCAAACTATCATAAGGATCATTCACGGTTAAGTCAAAGATAGAAGGATCTGCAGATAGTTTAGCATCGTCAATTAGCAAGAAACCAGGTTGTCCAGCCTCGAACTCATTAGAATAATCACCCATCTTTTCGACAGCCATTACAGGGTTACCGTCTGCGCCTTCAGAAGGTGCCATCTCAAGAAGATCGATGTTCTCCTCAACATTCTGTCTCGAGAAGCCTGCAGATATTATCATTGCAATAATAAACAGAGACAACGCTATTTTAGTCCATTTTATAGGGACTCCAACGGCTCCAACGAATAACTTTGGAGGAGGATGTGATGGTTTCTTCAAGTCTAACATCATTGTAAGATTGGGTACCATGAGCATGGTCATTATGTAGACAACTACGATACCGCCTGCTAGAGTATATCCAACGGTTTTTATCGGTGCCATCGGGGTGAAAGTAAGCGAGTAGAATCCAATAATCGTTGTAATTGCCGATAGCATCACGGCTCTTCCTGTAGAACTGAGTGCAATTTCCATTTTCTCTCTAGGTGTTCCAGAAGCTTCGGCATATCGATTAGTGATATGTAACCCATATGAGACACCTAAGGCCAATACAATAGGGCCGACAATAATAACAGTCATTGTGACTTCATAATCAGTGAATCCAATAATCCCTAGAGTAATCCAAACTGAACAAAGTGTTGGGAGGCCTGATATTATCAGTACCTTCAGTCCTTGTACCCATCGAATCCTACCAGTCTGCAACAAATCACAATGGAATATGAAAAGCCCTAAGGCAACAAATATTCCTCCAATAGGAAACACCTTCCAGAACAATTTGAAAGATTCCTCAGTTACTGCATTAGTTATAGGCACGGGGCCCGTGAGTGTCATTGTTAGATTCTTATCTGCCCAATCATTTTGCTGTGCAAGAGCATTTATCGCTCCTTGTGTTTCAAGAATCAGTTCTGATATTTCCACATCATCAACACCATCGCCGTTTCTATCTGACTCAATTCCGATGATGATTACGCCACGATTCCAGCCATGTCCAGAGGTAACTTGATCGGTAATACCATCATCATTGAAATCTTTCCCAACATCACGAACTAATTTGTCGAGTGCATTCTGAGGCATCTCATCTAAAATCTGATCAACTCGCTGTTGATCGGGAATACTGTAACTACCGATTATATCCTGCTGTTCGTCTATTGTATCATTAAAATCGTCGGTTAAATCTCCATTTCCTGTAGCCTCTGCCAGAGCTGCGAAAGAAGCCTTGGCAATTCTACCAGCACTGGAATTTACCTCTTTTATTACTGTGGAAATGGATAGCAGATAGATGATATTATCTTGTGTACCTCGATCATTCCTTGCATAGTTCAATTCTCGTTCTATCGCGTCAATCTCTTCAAGAATCTCTACAGAGGTCACATTCAAACTTTCAGACTCTACATAGACTACCATAACATTAGTTGTCCAATTCTCTTCAACACTAGCGAGCAATGCTGTAACATCATTACCTTCTGGGAGATATACTTCGAGATCGCCATTGACATTCAAGGCAGACTCCTCCTGACAATAGTCCGGATTATCAAAACCATCTCTACAATCAAGAATACCAGAATGGAGGGTAAAGAACCCTGTAACTACTAGGCACAAAGCTACGGTAATTGCAGGGGCACGAGTCAATATCGATGTTCCAGATGCGTTTGCTAAATTCCTACGAATAGCATTAGGAATTCTCTTCAAAGAGCCTGTAAAAGAGTCAATATCCATATTTTCTATTGATTCTTTGCCAGTGTGAATTCTAGAACTGATATCTCCGCGGACCCTATCAATTGTGGTACCGCGAGAATCATCTCCCGCTTCGTCTCCTTGCATATCTAGGAGGCATGTGCAAGCAGAGGGAACTTCAACCCCACGGAACCAAGATTTCTCAGATAGCGATTCTGACCCGCAATATATTTCGGGAACGGTCAAGAATAGGCTATCTCACGGATGAGCGCGGAAGTGATTCGATGAGCGGACCTAGCATACCTGACAAGAGGTGGTCGGTAGATCTAGAGAAGCGGATTCAAGAAGAGCACTATGAGCAAGGTTATGAAGACAGATATTCCTTTGATTCAAAGAGCGAACGAGAAATTTTCGTTATTGACACCCCTCCCCCATATCCTAGCGGGACTTGGCACATTGGAGCCGTCGCTCAGTACAGTATGATAGATGTTATTGCAAGGAGCCAGAGGCTCTTGGGAAAGGAAGTTAGATTCCCATGGGGCGTAGATCGCAATGGAATAAACATCGAATTCACGGTCGAAAAGAAATTTGGGCGGAAAATGAGAACCTATGATAGGTTCGAATTTCTCAAACTGTGTGAAGAGACAATCGAATCTTACACTCAGGCAATGAGAGATACTGCCAAGAGAGTTGGACTCTCATGCGATTTTGAGAATGAATACCTCACCGATTCGCCCGACTATAGGGCGATTTCACAATCTATCTTTGTTGACTTATTTCGTCGAGGTGATATCGTCGAGGATCTGCGTCCAAATATCTACGACCCAGTTGAAGGAACCACAATCGCTGACGCTGAGGTGCAGAGAGTGTCCAGAGAGACACTACTCTGTGATGTCATATGGACAACTGAAGATGGCGAAGAAATCGTAATTTCAACCACCAGACCTGAGATGATTTGTGCTTGTGGAGTAGTTGTAGTTCATCCAGATGATGAAAGGTACAGTAACATAGTTGGTAAGAAAATCTCCTTGCCTATGCCCGTCAACGGAAGGGATTCAGAAGTTGAAGTTGTAACTCATCATTCAGTAAAAATGGACTTCGGTAGTGGAGTTCTGATGGTTTGTTCTTATGGTGACCAGAATGATGTTGCAGTTTTTAGAGAACTAGGTCTGAAGCCACATGTAGCAATTGGTTTGGATGGTTGTATGACAGAACTTTCCGGGCCATTGTTCGGACACCCAGCCGAGCAAGCAAGAAGCATGGCAATTGATATCCTTCGTGAATCAGGAAAATTGTCGGACGCGAAGAAGCACATGCAGGAGGTACCAGTTAGTGAAAGAGGAGGAAACCCCGTTGAGATTATTCTGCTTAAGGAATGGTATGTTCGCCAAACTCATATTTTGAATCGACTAGCAGAGCTTTCAAGCAAATCAATATTCATCCCTGAGAGAAATAGGCAATATCTTCACGATTGGATGGATGGAATATCTATCGATTGGCCAATTAGTAGGCGTAGATGGTACCACACCGAAGTTCCGATTTGGTATTCTGCCGATGGCACAAAAGTAGTCGTCCCCCCTCATGGACAATATGTTCAACCCTGGAAGGATTTACCGCCCGATGACTCCGAAGTACTGGACAGAGATACCAAGCAGAGTATAGGATATTACAGGGATCTATCTGACTCGCTAGGAGAATTAACCGGAGAAGAAAAAGTGTTTGACACTTGGATGGATTCTTCAAACTCTAATCTGTTTGTCTCGGGATATATTAGTGACCCAGAATTATTCAAGCGCGCATTTCCAACAGCAATCAGACCCCAAGGCAAGGAGATTGTTAGGACTTGGCTGTATTACACATTGCTGAAGAGTGCATTACTTTTGGACAATAAAGGATTTGAGAATATTTGGGTAGATGGACTTGGAATGGATCCATGGGGTCGTAAGATGTCTAAATCTCTTGGTAATGGGATAGATGCGGATTCTGTGCTGGAATGTGGAGCCGGAGGCCGAACAGGATTATGGAAAATCAAAGGCCCCGATGGAAAGCAAGTACAACTAAGGGCGAACAAGATTGGAAGCGAATGTTTCCGACTGTGGAAAGCATGCGATGCTCAAGTCGGAGACGATTTCCAGATTAATCCGCAAGAAATCGAATCAAGATATTTTGGAGTTCTAACTAAATTGTTCAATGTAGCTCGTTTCGCAAGCCAGTTTGATGTCCCTGATGATTTTGAAAACCCTCCTAAGGAACTCCCAATCGAAGACAGGTGGATACTTTCTGAGTTTGATGGATCAATGAGGCGTGTTCAAGAGGCTTGGATTGATATTGACATCTACACCGCTGCACAGACTCTCAAAGGATTTGGCACAGGTGTTTTTCCAAGCCACTGGTTGGAGATGGTAAAGTCGCGATTGTATGATGGAGATTCATGCGCAGCATGGACCCTCCACAGGATAGTTCGAGACTTACTAACAGGACTCACACCAATTTGCCCATTCTTTACTCACTATCTTTCAACCGAACTCTACGGTGAATCTTCCATTGATATCCGTCAATTCCCATTACTTGACGGCGATATATTAGCGGGAGATGCTAGCCGATTAAGGTCTCTCACTGATCATATCTCCGAATTCAACTCTTCTGTTTGGAAGGCGAAAAAAGACGCTGGACTATCTTTGAAATCGCCAATTTCAAATTTTGCAATTCCCTCTAAATTAGAAGAACTATCTGAGCCTCTGGTAAAGATGCATTCGTTAGAATTTAATTGAGTGCCGATGCAGGCTTATCTCCCTCAAAATACATCAACAAGTTATTCACCATCTCGAGACCTACTCTAGATTGTGCTTCTAGTGTAGCAGCACCGATATGTGGACTTCCATGAAATCCTTCATGCTCTAATAGTGGGTTACCAATTGCAGGCTCCACCTCAAAGACATCCAAAGCAGCACTAGTCAATATGCCGGATTCTAAAGCTTCCAAAACAGACTCTTCATGCACTATTCCTCCTCTGGCACAGTTCACAATATGGTTCCCACAGGGAATTCCGTCCGCACCAATACCTGGCATCATAGAAATCCGACTAATGTTGACTAGATGCTTCGTCTCTTCTGATAGATTGCAATGAATTGAGATGTGTGTGCACTTTTTGAATAATCCATCGACATTGTCGTGTAATATACAATCTAAATCCGCAGCAATTTCCTTGCTGATATATGGATCAAATACGTGTATTTCCATACCGAATGATTGTGCCATGGACCCCACTCCTTGTGCAATTCTACCGAAACCAACCAGCCCCAGTCTCTTACCCCCTAGTTCACTACCTTTCAGAGACTTCTTGGCCCATTCTGAACGCCTCAATGTACGGTCTGCTTTGGGAATGAATCTAGCACAAGCCAGTAAATGACCCATGGTCAACTCAACAACACTTCTGGTAGAGGCGCCCGGGGTGTTACAAACAATCACACCATTAGATGAAGCAGCAGCCATGTCGATATTGTCTATGCCAACACCTGCTCTACCTATGAATGATAAATTCCCGCTTTGAGCGCAACTTGCATCAATTACATCCGAAGTTATCTTGGTTGCACTCCGAACTACTACGGCATCGAATTCAGAAAGAGCACCATTTATCAGCTCTTGAGGGCTGTAATGTTGCTCGACCACTTGATGGCCCGATTCAACCAACTTGGCTACGGCTTCAGGCGCCATCCCATCTGTCACTGCTATGCGACCCATGTGTCATTGAATCAGTTCAGTTCAATCAACATTGCTAAAATCAATTCTTCCTCTAACCGAGAATTGATATCTTGATGCCTACTGGCTTAATCATGACTTATGAGTTACCCGACATGCCTTACGACTACGATGCACTAGAGCCGCATATCGATGCACTAACTATGGAGATTCACCATACTAAGCATCACAATGCATACACCAATAATCTCAATGCTGCTATCGAGTCAAATGGTATTCCTGAAATGCCAATTAACGACCTACTGAGAAATCATTCTGATATCGCGGCAATTAGGAATAACGGCGGAGGATGGTGGAACCACTGTCAATTCTGGGAATCAATGTCTCCCGATGGAGGAGGGAAACCATCTGGAGATCTAGCAGACGCAATAGATTCGGTTTTCGGATCATTTGAGGATTTCCAAGCAGATTTCCAGAAGGCAGCTATGACTAGGTTCGGTAGTGGATGGGCTTGGCTTGGAGTCAAGAACGGTTCACTATGTGTGTGCTCTACTCCCAACCAAGACAATCCTTTGATGGAAGGTTGCTGTGGTCCCGAAATTTGTTGCACACCCATCTTAGGACTCGATGTTTGGGAACACGCCTATTACAAGAAATACGGTCCCGGCAGGGCTACTTATATCGAGTCCTGGTGGAATGTCGTGAATTGGGAAGAGGTATCCCGCAGATACGCAGATGCTCTTTGATGGACCAATTTGCAACAGTAGAACCGTCTTGTTATTGGTGCTGATGTTAACCAGGGTCTATGGCCACTGGTTCAGAGGGGTTATTTACTTCGGTTCTAATCCTACTCGCTCCACTATTCTTTGCCATACCTTTGTCACTGGGCTGGAGATGGTGGATAGGCACTGAGCCCGAGCACGAACATTACCGAGAGAAGGTACGAAGAGTACTTGATTCTGGTATACCACTGAGGAGATATAGGACTGAGTTGGATTCCGAGGCAAGGAGATTTCTGATTGACACTGAAAGACAAGGAAGAATAGAATCAGATTTATTATTTCCACTAAAAATTCAACATTTTCTTTTACTTCCAATCCTTGCTATCTGGCCAATTATTGGACTATTTGCTGCCCTCTTTGCAATACCATTGATGCCACTGTTAAGATTTCTAGAATGGCTATTGATTAGCAAAAGAGGTCTACTAAGATTCGCTAAACTACTACAAAGCATCACAAGATGGGAGGTTATTGGAATACCAAAGTTAGATGATGGTGCCAAGAGACTAGATCAGGTACTGGCATCTATTCACCGGCTTCCAGTTACTGTATTTCTAGGAGTATTTGCTTATCTTGTAGTGCTCTATCTTCCTCTCGATGGCAGAGGCATAGTAATCGTAAGTGGAACCGTCTACCTCATCCTTGTTTCAATCACTTCAGTTATCCGCGCTGCAACTGCAAACACATTGGTATTTGCCGATCCAACTAAACGTAGACTAATTCCAATGGATACATTTGTTGAAGACGCCCTAGGTCCCTTAGTTGGCGTAGGGTTAGTATTTTTATTGACAAGACAGCTATTGTATGGGGGACAGATTCGTTCTGGAGAATTCTTCTCTGATCCTGTTGTATTTTCACTTAGTGTACTCATTGTATTGTACACAGCAACAGTCGTTGGTATCTTGGTAGAGTTGACGTTCTTCAGTTACAGAGCTAAGGATGTAAGGCAGACTTTTCAGCACCAGATGGTAGAGGTATACAACCCAGTAGTTTATCTATTCACTAGAAATCTAGGTTCGCTAAAACTCTCTCCTCTAATGCCATTGTCGGAGTGGCTTGAACGCGGGGAGAGATTTGAACTTGAATCTAATCAGTCAGATTAATTCTACCTTCGCAGCCACTTCATTTTCAAACCTGATTACTTCGATACCTTCTGCAGCATAGGGAATTAGGGCCAATGCAACCCAACCCTCATCATATTGATTTGAATCAGTAACCGAGACTCTGCCAACATTTTCAATCTTAGATTTACCAACTGGAATCAAATCATCGGACTTTAGCCTAACCAAACATCTTGCAAGTACACCCCTACTCTCCATCCGCGCATGAATCTCTTGCCCCGGATAACATCCCTTGTCAAGAGCAACTAACTCACTAAGGCCGAGTTCGAAGGGTAAATTATCAGGATTTAGCTCATGATGATCCATTATACCACTTAACATCCTGACGCTCCTCCATTCATCAATATCAGAATGTTGAGCCCCGCTGCTTTTCAATGCATCAATCATAGAATTTAGTTGACTCGAAGGAGTTAGAATCTGAATTGTATTAGGACACATAGAATGAATTGATAGCAAAGAATTACCTAATTCAGACCAGTTGTTGGTTGACAAATCAGTTGGCTCAATTCCCAAGCTAATCAAACAACTAAACGGGTCTTGACCAATTAACACTAGATGTGAAATCGCATCATCTGCATCTTTCACCTTTAGATCTTCATTCCAAGGAATCCCGGAAGCTAGATTTTGACGAGTATCTTTGCCCGTACCTTGATTTCCTAATATGATAGCTTGACCATCTAGATTACAAACAGTTGCAAGATCTAGAATTCTACCATTTGCATTACATATCAAACCATCCTTTCTACCAAGAATTGGCATTTCAAGAGTCTCTATGGTGACTATTCTGTTTAGATGCTCGAGTACAGATGAGCCTTCTAATACACTAACTGATGAAGGTACAGAGAAAACCTGAGCCACCGGGTGGAGGTGGTTTGCAGTAATCATAATTTCAACCAAATGACTGTCCGCATCCACAGGCTCTGTCTGCATTGGGATTTTCAATTTGGAAGCCGCCCCCCATCAATGAATCCTTGAAGTCAATTGTTATTCCAGCAAGTAGTACGCTGTCTTTATTGTGAACTAGAACAGACATTCCCTCTACATCCAATCTTTGAAATGATTCATCTTCTGGATCTTCAACTATTTTCATATCATATAGATATCCAGAACATCCGCCTGACTGAGCACTAATAATGAGTACGCGTGATTTTTCATCCCCTTGAAACTCTTTGCGCATTGCTGACTTCGCTGAGTCGGTGAAAGAAATGTCGACTTCAACAACTTCAACTGGCGTGACGACTGGAAGGCTAAATCCTTCTCCGTCCATAATGCCCATGATACTCGCTGATATTGGTGGTATTTGAACGGTTGTGGGACATTGTTGTGTATTGCCATAACCCAATACGATACAACCCGTGCCGAATACATGGATAAGACCGTGCGACGGCCCAGTATCAAAGTAGAAAATGGCAAATCCTCTAGGAGACCTGATTCTGTATCAGTAGAATCTGCATTATCCATTGCAATCAATAAATCAGGTCAGACTTATGAATTGGGATTAACTATGAGAACTCCAGGGGACGATCATGATTTAGTTTTGGGATTTCTACATTCCGAAGGAGTTATCCAATCTTTGGAGTGTATATCGTCGATTGAATCGGATGATGATAGAATAACTGTAGAATTAGATGATTCAGCAAAATTCAATCCACATGAGCTCACTAGAAGAACAACCATGACTTCCTCTTGTGGGATTTGTGGAAAGGAGTCCATTTCCAATCTACTGCATATGCATGGACCCGAATTATCTAGTGACTTCTCAATTACTCATCTTGAGGTAGGTAAAGTAGTAACTGGCTTACGTTTAATGCAATCGACTTTTGACTTGACAGGAGGCTCTCATGCCTGTGGTAGGGCCAATATTGAGGGCACAATAATCGATGTTAAGGAAGACATTGGAAGACACAATGCTATGGATAAATTGATTGGTGCAGCAATCAATAAGGGGGAGTTGCCAATTGAAAAAGAGGTAGTTGTTGTTTCAGGCAGGGCATCATTTGAGTTAGTTCAGAAAGCACTCAAAGCAGGTTTCCCAATCATGATTTCAGTAGGTGCACCTAGTAGCCTCGCGGTCGATATCGCAAATGAACATGGCATGACTCTGGTCTCGTTTGCCAATGAAGATAGGATGACAATATACAGCGCTAGCAATAGAATATGTTAACATCAAACAGCGAGATACTGATGTAAGCAAACATCCTCGCACATGCATGAGCAGGGATGTAGAGCACCTAACTCCTGTCAAGGATAATCCTCTACTCCAGTCCAAACCAAAGGAGGTTGCAGCAGGAATTCCTGCAGTGCTTTCGACAATGAATCATGGACTAACACGCATGGGAGCTATTCGATCTCTATCCAATTTGACGCGTGTCAATTCTTTCTATGGATTCGATTGTCCAGGTTGTGCTTGGCCCGATCCCGATGATGAGAGAACTGCATTTGAATTCTGTGAGAATGGTGCCAAAGCCGTTGCTGATGAGGGTACCAAAGCTCGCGCAAATCCCGAATTTTGGTCACAGTGGACTTTAGCACAATTATCTCGAAAATCCGATCGTTGGCTTAATTCTCAGGGCAGAATTACTAACCCCATGATTCTCAAGCCGGATTCTCAAAAGTATGAACCAATAACATGGGGCCGAGCATTCGATATAATTGCAGATCACCTCTCAACATTAGATAACCCTGATGAGGCAATCTTCTATACATCCGGAAGAACCAGCAATGAAGCCGCTTTCTTATGGCAGTTACTAGCCAGAAGACTTGGGACAAACAATTTACCAGATTGCTCGAACATGTGCCATGAATCTTCAGGAGTAGCATTAGGCGATTCTATTGGAATTGGCAAGGGTACTGTGAAACTAGACGACTTTAACAAAGCCGATCTAATTTTGATCGTCGGCCAAAATCCTGGTTCGAATCATCCTAGGATGCTTTCTGCACTTAAGGCAGCAAAGATAGCAGGTGCTTCAGTGGTCAGTATCAATCCATTATATGAAACTGGTATGAAGAGATTCAAACACCCTCAAGACCCACTAGAGGTAATAGGGCAGGGAACTAAGATTGCAGACTTGCATATTCCTGTTAATGTAAATGGCGACATTGCTCTTTTCAGAGGTCTTGCAAAATCCATTATTTCTGGCTTTGGAACCAATCCAGAATTCATTCAACAATTCACTCATGGTTTCGAAGAGTATGAAGAAGCAGTTTCAAACACCGGTTGGGAAGAAATAACATCTACATGCGGAGTCAAAAGACATGATATTGAGAAATTAGCCGCAGCAATGCGCGACTCAAAGTCAACAATTGTTTGTTGGGCTATGGGACTAACTCAACATCAAAACTCAGTTGCAACAATTCAAGAGATTGTCAATACTCTACTACTCGGTGGTCATATCGGCAAGCCTGGAGCCGGCTTATGTCCTGTTAGGGGGCATTCCAATGTTCAAGGAGATAGAACTGTTGGAATCAATCACAAACCATCAAACGGGTTCCTTTCTTCACTCAGAAATACTACTGGAATCAAACCACCAACCAAACACGGTTATGATTCTGTTAATTCAGTATTAGCAATGTTAGAAGGCGATGCTAAAGTATTCATGTCAATGGGTGGGAATTTTGTTTCTGCAATGTCAGATACTGATTCCACATCTAAGGCAATTCAGAAGTGCGATTTAACCGTACAAATTTCTACTAAACCCAATAGATCACATCTAGTCACTGGAAAGACCGCACTGATCTTACCATGTCTGGGTAGAACAGAGAGAGATGTTACAACAAAGGGTGACCAGTTTGTCTCTGTTGAGAACTCAATGGGAGTAGTACATTCTTCGCGAGGTTCGACCAAACCTGCTTCAAAAGAACTCATTTCAGAACCTAGCATAGTTGCTGGAATAGCTAGTGCATTAGAAACAAAACTTGACGACTCGGGCATTACTTGGAGTAAATTTGCTGAAGACTATGATTTAATTCGTAATTTAATTGAGTCGACTATACCCGGTTTCGATTCATATAATGAGAGAGTTCGAAATCCTCCAGGATTCTATTTACCGAACCCTCCGCGTGATTCTAGAACATTCGAAACTGATTCCGGTAAAGCCAACTTCAGAGTTCACCCAATTTCTGTGGTTTCCCCTGGAGACGAACAATTTGTAATGATGACAATTCGCTCACACGACCAGTACAATACTACAATTTACGGTCTCGATGATCGGTACCGTGGGATAAAGCAAGCTAGACGAATTGTTTTGATGTGTAAGTCTGATATGAACAGACTTGGTATCAAGACAGGCACCATGGTGGACTTGACTTCACACTTTGAAGGAGACTCCCAAACAGCTCCAAAATGGAGAGTGGTGGAGTACGATATTCCATCTGGTAATATTGCCACCTATTTCCCCGAGGCCAACTGTCTGATTCCACTAAACAGTGTCGCTGAGGGAAGCAATACTCCTACCAGTAAATCAGTATGCGTATCCGTTCAACCATCAATGAAGAATATGAGATTCTGGAATAACAAGGCTACTCAGGCAGCCTGATTTCGTCTCTTCATCTGTTCCTTACTGAGCAATCTACATCTGTTAATTTGAGTCTTGCAAAGTTCTACATCATCAGAATCAAGACCTCTCTGTAAGGCCTGTTCAAAGCATTTGATTGCATCTGCATAATGTTCTACAGCCGCATATGAAGAGCCCATGTTGTATAGTGTTCTGCCACCAACACTAGTCGGATCTAGAGATATCGCTGCATGATAGGCTTGGATGCTTTCTGCAAATCTACCTAGTTGGTATAGTGCATGCCCACGCCCGTTATGTGATCTCATGCGCAATTCAGTTTCTTCCCGGGGAGCTCCTCCAATTGCTTTCTCAAAGCAATTCAAAGCTTCAATACCATTTTCTTCAGAAAGCAATGCAAGCCCCCGATTGTACCACTCTATGCACACATTGACACTTTCTTCCTCATGAGCAGGTAGCTCTGACAATCTTTCCTGAGCTTCTGCCGCGGCTTGGATTAAATCAATCTCTGCAACCTGTTCAGCTTGAACTTCTTCTTGCGTCTCTTGAGAAAGTAAGAATTCTGCCCGCTGTCTACATTGCTGTGCCCTTTCGATATGCCCAGCTATGGACAGAGCATCAGCCAAACCATTCCATACTTCTGGAGAATGTTTGTCATCTTCTAGCACTTCTTTCCAGGCATTAACCGCACCAATAGCATCACCTGATTCTGTTAGTTTTCTAGCCATCGATATTCGATAGCCCTTAGTGTCAGTGATATCTATTTCCGAACCTTCTTCAGACTCCACTCTAGACTCATCAATAGTATCTAGGGACAAATCAGAATCCTCGGATTCAACACCTTCCTCAGAAGACTCATGTAGTTCCTCGATATTCTCGTGTGGATCATCATGAGCTTCGGTGTCTTTGACAATATTAGCAGAAATTAGTTCAGCCAATCTTGCAGAAATAGGATGATCGGATTCAATTGCAACTACTCTGTTCCAATGCTGAATTGCCGACTCATAATCGCCTTCATCTGCATAGACTTCTCCTCGAGACACTAGACTATTGATATGAATAGGGTCACAAAGTAATGCATTAGCAAGAGATTGCTTGGAATCTTCTATCTGGCCAGACTTACGCTGTAATTGAGAGAGGTTGTAATGAGTCTTAGCTTCATCATGACCGATTCGAATCGCATATTCTAAGGCATTGATTGCATCTTCTACATGCCCTAATTGAGCTAGGCATAATCCACAAAGTGACCATAGCGATGCATTGTTAGATTGATCGTTTTCTAATCTGGGTTGAATTAGTTCCAACGCTTCATCAGACGACTGAATCTTGAGTAGATCTTCTGCTTGAGAAATTATATCTTCTATCGGAACAAGGACAGGGGAAGCTGACAGCATCGGCGGTTCTTCCTGATCTTCGTCCTCTTCAATTGGTCTGGACTCAAGTAATGGAGCTTCTTCGATTACTGCCTGATGATATTCTCCATGAAGAGAAGCAATTCTGACCAATTCCGAGACTTCACCTACTGATTTCATTGCCAATCTTGCAAATTCAGAAGCTTTCTCGATATCACTACTCTCTAATAACACTGCTAGGTTAGCAGTAGTAGGTCCATGACTTGGCTCAATCTCATGAGCAGTTTCAAAAGCCGGTATTGCTAAGTTTGAATCTCCACGCTTGGCATGAATTACACCAAGACCATACCATGCAGTTGCACTCCCTTGATCAATCTGGGTGGCTTTTGTATAATCATCAAGTGCCCCTAGAAGATCCCCAGATGATGCTTTAGAAGAAGCATCGTTCAACAATTCAATTAATGACTCTTCAGCCACGTTGTCGCCTTAGCGCATTATGGTTAAACATTCTCCGTTGATGTTAGCATTGCTACCTCTGTATTCAAGGCCTAATGTGCTTTCGTAGCGTTATGGCCGGAGATATTCGAATCATGGGCATTTGCGGTACTTATGGCCTAGACTCAGCCAATGGAAGAATGCTTGAGATTATGTTTGATTACTGCAGAGATTTAGGTGCGGAATGCATCACTTGGGATAATGCAAAATCACCACTGCCTCTCGTAGGAGCTGATGGCAGTTGGGACGATGCGAATGTGAAATCATTCCAAGAGTTAGCTGTTTCTTCAGATGCATTCGTTCTTTCTAGTCCAGAATATCATGGTACAATGAGTGGCGTGATGAAGAATAGTCTAGACTGGTTATACTCCAAGCATACTTCTGGTAAGGCCTTCAGTCTGATGTGTACTTTGGGTGGCCAAGCTAGTAACAATACACTGAATCATATGCGTATCGCTGCCAGGTGGATTCATGGTTGGGTTACTCCCGAACAAGTGGCAATTCCACACATTAAAGAGGCCTTCGATGAAGAAGGGAACATGATTGATGAAATGATTAATGAGAGAGTAGAAGCCATGGCTAATTCTCTAGTTGATATTGCAAGATATCTGAAATCACGGCGATGAGTATATGACGAGCTTGCCTGAAGGCTCTGAAACTCTTCTGATGTTGGTCGCCATATCAGGAGTTTGTACATGGTACTTTTCTAACTTCAGTCAAAATGTAAATGCCGTCCGACTGTTTGCTTTTGTAGGCGTGGCATCAATGATGGCATTACTAGACTTGGTGATTATTTGATACAGATTCCAATGGACTCTTATCCAACAAGAGTACCAGTTTGGTGGGGTAGAAGAGGAGCCGCTGGACCTCATCCACCTGAGGGCGGTTGCTCAGGGAGGATGGTACTTATACGCCATCCAAAGAACCTATCAAAATTTGAATCTTTGATTGCTCGATTTACAAAGGCGCCCAATGAGTTGAGAAGGCCACTTGATGACATGAACTCATTACTTTGGGAACTGATGGATGGATCTAGAAACATGGAACAGATTATCCATCTTATGGATTCGACTTTCCATGAGAGAATAACTCCTGTTGAGGAGAGAGTAGGAGCTTCAGTCACCAACCTAATATCACTTGGACTAGTAGTAGTGAGAACAACTCCAATAAATGGAGAATGGGATATATCTCCCTTACATGATCCAAGTGATTCCCTTTCAGAGATAGACCCTTCTCTAGGGATTATTGAAGAAGAGTAATTATTTTTCAGGCTCTGGAGCATCCATTCGCTTTTGTTCATCGATGGCATGCTTTCGTTTTGCCGAGAAATAGACCAACAAAGGCAGGAATAATAGTAATGAGAAACACCCTACCAGCGTAGCAAAGCTGTATACAGATTCCTGAATTGGATCTAACTGAAATGCTTCAACAGAAATCAAATCATGAGTAACGATGTTGAAAGAAACTTCAACGCCCGCAGAATCAATTGTAGTATCATCCTGCAGAATCATAATTCTCCATGTCACAGTCATATTCTCTCCACTAATCAGTTCCTCGGCAGCTAATTCAGCAGAAAACTGATTTTCACTCTGTAAATATCCCAATCCGTCAATGGGCAGATTTAACGAAACAATACCTCTCATCTTATGTGAATCTGACTCGATTTCGGATTCATGCAAAGTTGAGTATTCACATGTCTCAGAGACTTTCGTGGTCTGCTCTCCGCAATTGAAGTTATCAGCATCAGGTGTGCCTAAGAGAGGAGAATAGTACCATTCAGTTCCCGAGGCATCAATTCTAACAGTCATTCCATTCTGTACGCCTTCCAGTGTGAGATTTACCCATGTTATTCCAGATTGAGTTGTTACAAACCAATCGGCCCTCCCTTCTTCGTTCTCTTGCAAATCTAACTCGATTTCTTCGTTAGTTGTAGTGTAGCCGTAATATTCAGTGTTCACTGTATTGGAGTAAACAGCGAAAGACAATATCAGAACTAGGGTAAGACCTGTACCTATCATGGTCCTGAGCATGTTCGGATTACGCGACATAGACTTGCGCATACCTATTCGTGCTGAGAGTGGGATTTGAATACTTGTGATGAGCTACAGTTCCTTATGCCACGAAGTGGCAAACAGAGTCATCACGATTAAATATGGACTCTAGGACGGCCGGACCGCGCTGTGAGCCTATGACTACTGCACACGATGTCCCGGCCGATCTACTAATCGCTGAGCTAGCAAGCCGCATAGGCGAAATGAGCGACATTACCGCTCCTGACTGGGCGGACTATGCCAAGACAGGTACTCACCGTGAAAGGCCGCCTGTTCAGTCGGACTGGTGGCAGGTTAGATCTGCAGCAATTCTACGGAAGGTATGCATGCTAGGGCCAATCGGTGTGAACCATATGTCTCAGCTCTTTGGAGGGCCCAAAGATAGAGGAGTCAAGCAGAACCGTGCTGTTGCCGGTTCCAGAAATGTCGCTCGAACAATCATGCAGCAATTGACTTCTGCTGGTCTAATCACAAGTAAGCATAATCCTGCAGGTACAGTTAACCTAGGCAAGGTTCTGACGAGTGAGGGACAAAGTCTACTTGATGAGGTAGCACATACAGTCAGGCCACAGGCCGAAGAGAGATATCCTGGACTCTCAAACTACTGAGGTGAATGTGATGGCAAGGAACAAACCATTCGCCAAGAAGCAAAGACTACTCAAGGTAACTAAGCAGAACCGCAGAGTCCCTGTTTGGGTAATGCTACGAACTAATCGTAAGGTGAATACTCACCCTAAGAGGCACATGTGGCGCCGCTCTAAACTACAGAGGTGATTTGATGGCAGAAGTGAAAGAGATGACCATTCCATTACGCGCTGCTTGGAACGTCCCCCGGACTCGTCGTGCTAACCGAGCTATGGCAGAGATTCGAAACCATGTCGCACAGCACATGAAGATGTCCGAGAACGAAGATCTTTGGATAGATGAGAAGGTCAATCATGTAATCTGGGCCCGTGGAATGCAGCACCCTCCTAGAAAAATTAAGGTTGTATGTACTAGAGAAGAAGGATTCCCGATTGAAGTCAAGTTGTTGGAGGCCTGAGAATGGGTAATATCAGACCTTCTTTCATCAAGATTAGAGCACTCAGGCTCCTAGATGTCTATCCCGACCAGTTTACAGATGATTTCGATACTAACAAACATCTAGTCAGTGAATTCACCGATGTCGACAACAAGAGAATGAGGAACTGGATTGCCGGATACATTACTCGCTACAAGCAGCGCCGCACAGATTGAGCACTCTCTTGATGGATGACTCCTTGGGAACAGCATGGGCGACAACAGGCCAAATCCTCTGCCTGCATTCAATGTTGATGTCTGCATTGTGTTAGTCAACCCTCAGATTGATGGAAATATAGGGGCTGTCGCACGCTCAATGCTAAATTTTGGCTTCACCGATCTACGCATCGTAGGACGATCTTCTGATTGGTCAGACGAGGTCAGGAATAGGGCTAAGAATGCGCAAATAGTACTGGAAAATACTCTGTGTGTAGAAACATTCCAGGATGCTATTTCAGACTGTTCCATAGTTGTAGGAACATCCGGTAAGAGAGAAGATGGCGATAAGACAGCTATGAGGCACTTTCTACTACCAGAAGAGCTTCCTTCGAGACTATCTGAGGTCGTCGAGGGTCGAGTTGCCTTAGTATTCGGTCCAGAAGGTAAGGGACTACTCAATGAAGAACTTTCAATGTGTGATCTTTTAGTTACGATTCCAACATGGGAAGGGTATCCAATACTCAACTTAAGTCACGCTGTTACAGTAATCTGCTATTCCTGGTTCATTTCATCTGAAAGAAGTATACCCTTCGGGGCAGAGGAGAGGTTACTAGAGCCAGAACTCAGAATTAGACTAAGACAGGAAATCGCCCGTTTAACCAAGAACATGCCAGCTAAAGAGCACAGAAGAAAAGGCATTGAAGAGACTCTAGTTAGAGTAATTCTGAGGGGTTTACCGAAGGACGATGAAATCCACAGATTACTGGGAGTAATTTCAGAAGCAGCAGATTCGTTTGAAAATGAATCATAGATACCCAATATTACGCATTAGTCATAGATGGTTACTCTATGGGAAGCATGTGGAGAAAGAGGGTCTGCCATTACCGTCTCATCAAATAATTGGACTTTCACTACTAGGCGTAATTCTTGTATCTCCAATAGTAGGGAGGTCATTCCTCTACTTCTTACTAGGTACTTGGGTTCTTCAGACAATGGCAATCATTACTTTTTATCCGAAAAAGAGGGTATAATCTTCCTACCCATTACAACGCCGGCGACTCTAAGTTTCACTATACCAAGAGGCCCAAGACTTGGGCGTCTCCCTTACATGGAACGCCCTTAGTCTGAGTGAATTACCGTAAACTGAAGTGATGTGGTGGCGTATTTGTTCGAATGCCCACTTTGCTAAGTTTTCTGCAGTCGGGATAAATGGTACAATCAGAGTTCTATGTTCATCTCCCATGTGAGATAGTGCTGAAAGGGCTTCTCTATCACCTTCGTAGACAATGAATGCGTGATCTACTACATCGTGGATATATTTGTTCAGGATATCCGATACATCAGAGAAATCCATCAGCATCCCTTCTTCTGATGCGCCACTGTCAGTTACGACTTCTCCTTCGAGCTCTGCCTCCCATCGGTATCGGTGCCCGTGCATGTGCCTACACTTACTCTTGTGATTAGGTACTCGATGGCCCGTGTCAGTCTCAACCCACCTCCGAATTCTATTCGTCATTTTCTCCCTCCATTTTGAAATCCATACTAGCCGAATTGATACAATATCTCTCTCCCCCATGTTGCATTGGACCATCATCGAAAACATGTCCTAGGTGTGCATCACACGAACCACACCGAACTTCTACTCTGGACATCCCAAATGCCCTGTCCTCTAATCTCTTTATTCCAGCATCTGGATGTTCAGTATGGAATGCAGGCCATCCGCAACCAGATGCATACTTCATATCTGATGTGAAAAGTAAGTGCGCACAGCATATGCAGTGATAGTTTCCTTTCCTGTTTTCTAGATTGTATATGCCTGTGTTGGGCCTCTCAGTACCTGCTTGTCTAGTCACATAGTATTGCAGCTGAGTTAGCCGGCTTCGCCACTCCGCATCTCTTTGTTGATCAGTTTTAGGTAAGCCACTCATTGCACAGCCCCATATTCATTCTCTACTTTCAGTGCGTGTTCAAGCACAGTATCCCACTCATCTACATACTCTACCGGATCAGCCCTACCTATGGCGTGGAAAGCGAGTATTCTCTCCACATCTGAACCTGTTTTTCCTGAACTTCTACCCTCACTATCTGGATTGTACGATGTATTGGTATTTGCAAATACCATATCGAAATCTAATCCCAATACTTCACATGATTCCAATGCATCTGTAAGTATTCCTTCTTTATCTGAATCGATATATGGCAAATCAATTGCTATTCTCTCGGAGCCCCAGTTGCCAATTTCCAGTGCTTGCATTAATTGATTGTAGAACTCTGGCCTACAATCAGGATAAATTGTATGATCACCTGAATGTACCCCAAGGCTCAAAGTCACATCACAATCTTCGTTTGTAGAGATAGATAGTGCATGACCATAGAGTATCGATGTGAAAATCGCATTACGATTAGGTACAACTGTCTGCTTCATCTGCTCCTCTTCATAGTGCCCTTCTGGGACTTCACTAGTGGAATCGGTGAGAGTTGAGTTAAATATTGACATAGCACTAGAAATATCGACAATTATGTACTCAATATTATAGCCGTTTGAGAAAAGATAGTCAATATTCTTCTGGGCCCTCTCAAGCTCTACTATATGCCTCTGACCGTAATTGAATGAGATACAAGTCACAGTGTCTCCACGGGCTAGAATACGCAGTAATAGAGCCGTTGAATCCATTCCCCCACTGAGGGCCATAACCACTCTCATTCAACGCACATCCACTTGTGAGTCTGTAGGGAAAGTCTCCAGGAGGGATTCGATTTTACCGCCTCATATGTTTGGTGAAAATTTAGACCATTCCATTCCACACTCCTCTTTTCATCATAACAAGGTTGTAGAAAGTGATGTTGGAAACCTTGCTTAAGGTCATCATACATCTTCATGTCTTGTCCCAGATATACTACTTTGAGCTCATCTCCTTCATGCTGTCTTATTGCTACATCAGGATACTCCTGATCTTTGGGACTCACACAAACCCAATCTATGATACCTGACGGTAGAGCAATAGTCCCATTAGTCTCTATGCTTATGTAGTATCCCAATGCCTTGAGGGAATTGCATAGAGGTGGCAAATCTTGCAGTGCAGGCTCACCACCGGTCAATATCACTCTATCACAGTCGAATCTGGTTACAGCATCAATTAATTGTCCTAGAGTCATATCTTCCCATTCATTGAATTCGGTATCGCACCATGGGCATCGCAGATTACAACGACCAAATCTAATGAAAACAGACGCCTCTCCGGCATGGTATCCTTCTCCCTGAACACTATGAAAAATCTCAACGATCGGGTAAACCTGTTCGAGTCCAGAATCCGTCGGTAATAGAACCATATTATCACTGATTGATTAATTGCATTAATTCTGATCTAGCTTGGGGCTTATCGAAGAACGCACCGCGCATTGAACTAGTCACCATTACCGCATTCTGTTTAGATACACCTCTACAGCGCATACAACCGTGTCGAGCCTCAACAATCGCGGCACAACCTAATGGCTGAATTATTCTCTGAAGATCATCTACAATTGATTCAGTCAACCTCTCTTGATTCTGCAATCTCTTTGAGTGCATATCCAATAGTCTAGCCAACTTACTTATTCCAACAATCTTGTCTATAGGGATGTATGCAATATGTGCCTTACCAGAGAATGGTTGTAAGTGATGTTCGCATACCGAATGAAACTCAACATCCCTCAGCAGAACAATTCCATCATAACCCTCTGAGTTGAATGTAGCTGACAGAATTTCTTGCGCATCATCTCCATAGCCACTATAGATTTCCTTGAAAGATTCGATTACTCTTTCCGGTGTCCTTGACAACCCCTCTCTCAAATCTCCGTCAATACTCTCTATGTATCTGATTATAGTATCTACAGCCTCAATGGCCTTGATTTGTTCTTCAGTCATCCAAATCCCTCGATTTTCTTCCATGCAAGTCATCAATTGCGTCTAATTGATCGAGTAACTTCCTACAAGCGGTTCTTACTGCATCCGCCACAGAAACAAATTTCTTCTCATCTCCAACATGCGTCTTGAGATCATCTAGTAGCTGTGATGGAATGTCCAGACTTACTTTAGGCATGGCTCGCGCACGAGGAGGTATGAATAAGTATTACTGTGGTAATACTAGAGTAATATTACTGGCGAAGACTCTCTACTTGCTGGTCTATTTCAGGATGAGCTGAGCATATCCTAGTCGCCTTAACTGATAACAGACTAATCTGTTCAATTATTTCTTCATTAGGTGCACCCTGCTCAAGTAAATTTGCAACTATTGAGAGCCCTCCTTGAATTGTACCCGCGTCTAAGTATGCTTCATTGGAAATCTTACCAGAATCCCTTAGATT
>CETM01051293.1_pt1 | contig 23750 bp, 22 predicted proteins | sample 361451 | NCBI WGS metagenome assembly CETM01 (sample SAMEA2622690, study PRJEB7988) | marine metagenome | isolation source: saline water (ENVO:00002010), including
TAGATGATAGATAACTTCAATCATGCTCACACACCTCTTTTCTTAAAAAAGCTGAACGCGAAATTAGCCGATAATTTAAAAGTTCAAGAGCGAACTGATTCAGACGAACACTTAAGAAGGCTGGTGACGTTAAGACATAAGCTTGTTATGCGAGCATTAAAACAATTACCTTCTTCAAAGCTTAGTTCATTTGCCAAAAACGAGCTAATTGTTAATGAATTCTTAGAAAACTTTATAAAAGAATTGCGATCTCAAATTAAAAATAATCTCGTTGAATTATCTAGAGCCAAAAAAGCTGCAAAGAGTTATGAATAATAATGCTTAAAGATATAAAGTATTTTATTGATCAAGATACCGAGCGGCAAGAGCAGTTAGAGGTATCATGGTCGCACAAGATAAAAGAGAATAGGTTGGCTAGTTTAGATGTGTTTAAACAAACAATGCCAAATATTTATCAAGTCTTAAATAGCGCAAAAGAATTACAAGAAAGCGTTTTTGTGAATAAAGATGGCGAACTAGACATTGTAAACACCAACACCGGAAAGGCGCTATATGGATATAACGTTGGTGAAAGCATAGCTCGACATGTAGAAAATTTTGCATTTAAACCTCATTTAGTTTCATTCAATTCATCGAGTAAGGTTGAGAGTTTACCCCAAGAAATTGAAGTTTTGGTTGTGTTTGGCGTTGGCCTTGGCCAGCATTTAATACCACTTCTGCAAAATTATGAAATAAAGCATCTTGTCATATACGAGCCCAATTTAGGTTATCTTGACTGTTCGTTATCATCAGGTATATGGAAACAGGTTTTCGAATTAGCCTACCAGCAAAATACCGCAATATATTTGCAAACAGACATTGATGCAAAAACGGTGATGAAGGAACTTGGAGAGCTATATCAAATTTACTCTTTTGACAGAGTTTATGTTTACCAGCACTACCACACTCCAGAATTTGATGATGCCGTCAGTGTTTTATCTAAAAACACATTAAAGAGTCTAGGTATGGTGGTTCGGGACTCTTTTCCTCTCCGCTCTCACGAAGATTTTTTACCTCCATGGCCACCCGTTACAGATCCCGATAAGTGGTCATCCAATAATCTAAATCAAAATGTATTTAAACATAATATTGATGCGCTTCTTCGCTTTTTTCCCGAAATTGCCAAAGAATTTAAAGTATACGTGCCGACGAAATGGAAGCCTTTAGCTAATGCTACGGGGGAAGTAAACATATTTCATATTACTAGCGGCTCTGCGTTATACGGAGAATCACCGACAGCTGATGAAATGGTTGCATTCAATGCGTTTGTTAAAGCGCCAACTATAGAACGGTTAGCTTTAGGCTCAATTCAGGGGAAAACTAATCAGTTTTCGCATCAAAAAATGGCAAGGAAAATCGAAGGCGTTTTCAACGGTATCAAGTCATCAGACGAGATGTTACCTACGGAAATTGGAGCCTTGCTCTTTTTTGGAATAGGGGCAGCTTATAAGCTAGAGAAGCTTTATAATCGTTTCGACGTGGAATGTCTCTTCGTATGTGAGCCTAATAGAGACTTTTTTTTCGCCTCTCTCTATGCAATCGACTGGAATGAAATTCTAACAAAGGCGTATATCGAAGGTAGACGTATTTATTTAAATATCGGCGATGATGGTACGAATTTAGCGAAGGACTTAACAGGCCAATTCAATGCTATCGGTACCCATGTTATTGAGTCGATGTATTTTTCTATGGGGTATGATAATCAATCATTAGTCCCTGCAATTAAAAAACTGAGAGAAGAATTAAGAGGTATAGTCGCGTTAGGTGGGTACTTCGATCATTCGCGGCATGGAGTCGCCCACACCAAATGGGCCATAGAAAATAAAGTAAAATTTTACAGTAAGCAGAATGATATACCCGATAATGTCGAATTGTCTGAAGTACCTGTATTTATTGTAGGAAATGGGCCGTCGTTAGATAAGTTAATACCAGTGCTCAGAGAAGAGAGAGAACGTGCAGTTGTCATATCCTGCGGCACAGCATTACAGGTACTATACAGACACGGCATTTTCCCTGATTTTCACGCAGAGATTGAGAGTAATCGAGACACGTTTGACTGGGCAGTAAGGCTAGGGAACTTTGATTTTCTAAAGAAAATTACCTTGTTAAGTTGTAATGGCGTACATCCTGACACAATAAAACTCTTTAACGACGCTTTCCTTAGTTTCAAAGAGGGCGAAGCGTCTACAGTAACTATCAATGGCCTTGCTACTGAAAAAAAATTTCCTGAGCTAAAATTTGCATATCCTACCGTATCTAACTTTGTGATAAATTTTTCTTTGGAAATAGGTTTTCAACAGCTTTATTTGATTGGCGTTGACCTAGGTTTCGTTGACGGAAACCACCATCACTCGAAAGACTCTGGCTATTATAAAAGCGATGGATCGCAATTATACGATTACCTTAAGCAGAGCAAATCATCCTTGGTAATAAAAGGAAACTTCAGGCATTCAGTTTTAACTAAGTTTGAATTCAACATGGCGAGGCAGATGATTGAAAAAACGGTTGCCGCTTATCCAAATGCAGACGTTTATAATTTGAATGATGGCGCAGCCATTGAAGGATGCCTCCCTTTAAAACCAGATTCTGTCCTGCTTTTAAATTCGGTCAAAACAAGGAAAAAGTTAATGCAATGGATCTTGAAGTCTGCGCATTCGTCTATCGACAGTGACAGTTTCGGCTCAAGGTTCAAGCTTAAATTTAACAATAATTTTCTTACTCAGGAAGTTTCTGAATTCATAAAATTACTCAATAGAAATTTATTGACGAAAAAAGATATTAAAACCCTTATAGAACAACAAAGGACGCTTCTTACGGAAAGCTACTTTGCGGAAAAATCTATCTTTTTTTATTACTTCAATGGGTCTATCAACTATATAAATAGTGTTTTAACCAAAGTTACTTGTATAAAAGAAGACAGTTTATTTGATAGTGTTCTTGAGCAAGTATTACATTATTGGCGCGAGTTTCTAGGTCAAGCATATTACAGTCTATCTGCGTACCCCGAAGAATTTGATATCATATCAAGCGCGCCTAGAGACCGACAAAATATCATGCTGCGAGATTACTTTATAGACAACGATATTAAATTAGTGAGTAGAACGCTTAATGCTCAAGTGGCAATGTTTGAGGAATCGATTAACCTTGATAAAACTAGTGAAGTACTGGTAATAAAGTATCAAATTGAATTTTTGAACAGTATTCGAGATATTCATATGTGGAATAAACAGGCGGATAGGGTGGCATTTATTTCATCTGATTTATCGCTGATAGATACTCTTGAAAATCAGAGGGCTCATGGTTTCAGTGGTGTTTTAGTATTGCATCCAAGCGAAAGTGAAGATGGACGTATTAATGAGCTAGTTTTTTTTGCAGCTGTTTTGTCACTTGTAAGTACTGATAAGATAAGTATTGTCGTTCCTAAAAGTATAAATAAAGACTGGTTACGCACAATCTGTGACTTTATCCTTAAGTTAAAAAACTCAACGTATGTTGCGTTCGAATCTCGAAGTATGATTGCGTTTTGTACTTCAGACTTACAAGAGCATGAACTTACTAATGGAGCTGGGGATCGTTTTAGATTTGCACCAGAATTCACTCGAAACGTACAGTTGATAAACTAACTAATATTGTGTTGTGAGAAAATAGATTCTTGTTATTCCATGAAGTTTTTGTTTTATTGGAATTAGCACGTCAAGCTAAAAATGAATACCAAATAACAGGTTACGTATGTTTAACGGGAAATCAATACTAATCACGGGGGGTACTGGGTCATTTGGACACAAATATACACAGATACTGCTGGAGAAATACAAGCCTAAACGCCTAATAATTTATTCTCGTGACGAATTAAAACAGTTTGAAATGCAGCAGAAATTTAACGCGTCCTGTATGCGTTATTTCATTGGTGATGTAAGAGATAAAGATCGACTTACCCGTGCAATGAAGCATGTTGACTATGTGATCCATGCTGCAGCAATGAAACAGGTTCCAGCTGCAGAGTATAATCCAACTGAGTGTATTCGAACAAATATAGACGGCGCCGAAAATGTGATAAATGCTGCGATTGATAATAATGTGAGTAAAGTCATCGCCTTATCTACAGACAAAGCGGCCAATCCCGTTAACCTTTATGGCGCGACGAAACTCGCGTCTGATAAACTTTTTATCGCCGCCAATAATATGGTGGGAAGCAAGTATCCGCGTTTTTCAGTGGTGCGATACGGTAATGTAGTAGGCTCAAGAGGTTCCGTTGTCCCATTCTTTCAAAAGCTGCTAAATGAAGGTACCGATGCGATACCTATTACCCACCCAGAAATGACGCGATTTTGGATTACCTTGCAACAAGGGGTAGATTTCGTTTTGAAAAATTTTGAGCGTATGCAAGGAGGTGAGATTTTTGTTCCCAAAATACCCTCTGTTCGCATAGTCGATTTAGCAAAAGCGATAGCTCCGCATTTACCCACCAAAGTTATCGGTGTTAGGCCCGGAGAAAAACTTCACGAGATGATGTGTCCCGGGGATATGGCTTTCCACACTTATGAGTTTGACGATCACTATGTTATTGCGCCTGCTATAAAGTTTTTCCAACGCAGCAATGATTTCACCAGTAATGCGCTTGATGAAAAAGGAAAACGTGTAGCAGATAATTTTGAATATGTATCGAATAACAACTCGCACTTTTTAAATGTAGAGGAAATTATTTCCTTCAATGAGGATTTGCGCTAAGTGATCCCATACGGAAAGCACAGTATTGACGACGATGATATTGCTTCCGTTGTCTCTGTCCTCAAATCGGATTGGCTGACGCAGGGGCCATGGGTGCCACGTTTCGAGGATGCCCTAGCTAGTTTTTGTCACGTTCAATATGGTGTTGCGGTTAATAGCGCAACGTCAGCATTGCATATAGCATGTCTTGCATTGGGAGTTGGTGACAAAGATTTGGTGTGGACGTCCCCCAATTCCTTTGTGGCTTCGGCAAATTGTGCCCGTTTCTGTGGAGCAGATATTGATTTTGTTGATATCGAACAGGATACCGGCAATATGTGTATGGATGCTCTGCAAGATAAGTTAGAAACCGCTTGCGCTGCCAAACAGTTACCTAAAGTCGTTATCCCTGTTCATTTTTCGGGGCAGCCATGCAACATGAAACGATTGCATAACTTGGCTGAAAAATACGGATTTAGTATCATAGAAGACGCGTCCCATGCCGTAGGGGCGAGATACAATGATAAAATGATTGGTAGTTGTCAGTATTCTGATATCTGTGTATTTAGTTTTCATCCAGTTAAAATTATTACCTCATTGGAAGGCGGTATGGCAATGACCAATAGCGTAGAATTGGCTAGGAGTATGCGCTTGGCTAGGAGCCATGGGGTGACGAGTCAAAAGGAATTAATGGACCGTGAAGCCGATGGGGCCTGGTATTACCAACAGTTGTCGTTGGGCTTCAATTACAGAATGAACGATGTTGAAGCTGCGATAGGGCTTAGTCAGCTTGGTAAACTTCCGCGTTTTATTCGAGAGCGCAACACAGTCGCATGTCTTTACGATGCTCATTTTAAAGGGGTCTGTAGTGTTAAACCTTTAGTTGTGGCAGAGGGGTGCGACAGCAGCTATCATTTATACGTAGTACGTATAACGGGGTTGACGTTGGCGCTAAAATCAAAACTCGTTGAGGAAATGAGGGCGCAAGGTGTTTATGTTCACGTGCATTATATACCCATTCATACGCAGCCCTATTACCGTCGTCTGGGGTTCAGTCATGGCGACTTTCCAAATGCCGAATGTTACTATCACCACGCACTCACGCTACCTATTTTCCCCTCGATGACTAATTACGAAGTGGAGCATGTGGTGACAACATTGTTACGCACCATGAGCAGACTAGGTGTATAACCGTCCTACGTAAAGTACAAATAAAAGTATATAACTAAATTTTTAACGTGTACTCGTTAATTGAAATGTACTTATTATTTCATCACACACTTTTGGTGTGCCTTTATCCAAAGGAATAATGGTTTTGGCACTATTACTCATTTTAGATAGACGGTGGGGTAAGCGCAATAAATCCGCCATCCGCCCAGCGAGTTGTTCAATCCCCACCTCATCGAAGTGCCCTATATAATCACACACGTTTTTATCTGCTAAATATTGAGAAGTTTCTCTTTGGTTGTCTGCAACACTGATGATTATGGCGGGGAGCCCTATTACGCACCGTTCCCAGTGCATACTTCCTCCAGCACCGATCATTAGCGTAGCTGTTTGCATTAAGTGAGACATATTTCTGCTATTGATATGAAGTTGAACCTTATGAATGGTCTTACTATTGATACGCTGTATTTGTTCGCTAATTTCGTTCCGAGCTTTATGGTTATCGTTTATCACCACATTTGCTTCAATACAATTATCGTCCAGCAATCGTAATGCATTAAGGGCAAACATTGTCATATTGTGGGGATCGCTTCCACCAAAGCAGATTAGTATTTGACGAAGAGCTTTACATTGTACTTCTGATAAAGCGTAAAACTCCTCTCTAAGAATTGCGTAGCTTGGCCCTAATAGCAAGCGACAACTCTCGTTTACTAACTCGTTGTAGCGATTTTTATAGTTTTCTAGAAAGTTAGTATCAAGCAATAAATGGCAGTCATGCATACGATTCGCTAAATCATCAATAACCATAACTTTGAGGTTACGATTGGTAAGTGTTTGCTCGAATACTCTGTCCAATTGATAGTGGTCAACGATCCAGACATCAGCCTTGATATGGTCAACAGAGCTATCGACAGTATCAACAACACTGTGTAAGAAGCCATTCTGGCGATACAAGCTAACCAGCAGTTGAGCGGATTTTGTACTGACGAAGTGAAAATCGGCTTTCATTCCTAGTTGTTTCAACCGTTGTTTAAGCCCTATGGCCAAAGTTACGCATCGCATTCCATGCCCTGCGCCTATTGTCTCTGAAGCATCAACACGAAACGCGATGTGCAATGACCTTGATACCATTGACGAAATCGTCCTTATATTCCTATATTCTATAGAAAGTGTAACACAGCGGATAGCGAGCATACCCACTTAGCAATATTCAAAAAACGCAGCAATGAAAAAATTGAACAACAAATGGTGGAATTTACACTATTAAGGTAATTGACAGTATGTGGTGGCAATATACGGATAGTTTGGCTGATATGGCTTACTGGGAGCTAAAGTTTCCACACTAATATACCGATAAAGACACTGTGAATTAGCAGATAAAATACGCACTCTGCAAACAAATGAAGAGTTTTTTTGCATACGGTAAGTCTTTAAAAGTAAGATACCGGCAAAACTATAACAAAGCAGTGGCGAATCGTTAATACGGCATTGCGCAATTAAATGGTATTCGTTTTATGAAAGAAGTAAAAATCGGACATCGGTTAGTAGGCGCCTCTCACCCTCCTTTTGTTATCGCTGAGTTATCAGGCAATCATGGGCAGTCATATGATAAGGCTATCGAACTCGTTGATTTGGCCGCTGATTCGGGTGCCCATGCAATAAAGCTCCAAACCTATACACCAGATACGATCACCCTCAATATTCATGAAGGCGAGTTTTTTATTAGTGATCCCAATAGTCTATGGAAAGGGAGTTCTTTGTATAATTTATATGCTAAAGCAATGACTCCATGGGAATGGCATAAAGACATTTTTGAACACGCAAAAAGCAAAGGTTTAATTGCGTTTAGTTCTCCTTTTGATCTTACAGCCGTAGAGTTTTTAGAGTCGTTAGATGTACCTTGTTACAAAATAGCTTCGTTCGAAAATACAGATCATGGGTTGCTGGAAGCCGTGGCAAAAACTGGCAAGCCTGTGATTTTATCTACGGGTATGGCTAGTCAATCTGAGCTCGCTGAGTCGGTGGAAGTACTACGAAAGAATGGCTGCTCCGAGTTGGTATTATTAAAATGTACTAGCAATTACCCGGCCCGTCCGCTAGATGCCAATATACGCACCATCCCTCATTTGGCTGAGTTGTTTAATTGCCCAGCTGGACTTTCTGATCATACCGAAGGTATAGGAGTAGCAGTGGCATCGGTAGCCTTGGGGGCAAGTGTTATCGAGAAACACTTTGTTTCAAATAGGAGCGAAGGCGGCGTTGACGCAGAATTTTCTCTTGAGCCATTCGAATTGAAAATGTTAGTGGATGAGGCCCGGCGTGCATACGACGCTTTAGGGGGGGTTTTTTATGGCTGCACAGATAAAGAAATAGTGTCAAGAAAGGATAGACGGTCGCTGTACATTTCGAAAGATATTAAAGCCGGAGAAATCTTAACAAAAGAAAATTTGAGGTCGGTAAGACCTGGGCTAGGGTTACCTACCAAATATCTACCGTTGTTACTCGGCAGAAAAATATTGAAAGATGTTAAAGCGGGCACGGCAATGTGTTGGGAACTGGTATAGTGAAAAAGTTGCAGACAATGTGGCACCAGGAAACAATCAATGCGTTTAACGTTGTGTTAAAACCGGTGACGATTGACGACCTTGAATTATTAAGGGAATGGAGAAATAGACCTGATATACGTCAGTATATGTTTGAACAAAATGAAATTTCTTCAGTACAGCAGCGAGACTGGTTTTCAAAAGTCAGTGTCGATAAAACACAATTGCAATTCGTAATCTGCTACAAAGAAAAACGAATTGGCGCTTGCAACCTAAAAAGCTCTAATTCGGTTGCGATTGACGCATGTATAAGCGCTGAGTCAGGAATGTATATAGCAGATAACAAGTATCGCGGTACTATACTCGCTTTTTTCGCGGCCCTCGCATTAAATGAGTTTGCCTTGTTAAGCCTTTCTTTACGAGCCATTGTTGCAAAGGTGAAGAGCAGCAATGTAGACGCATTGCGTTTTAATGAGCAACTAGGTTATGTCACTGATAGTCACCAGTCGAGTGAAAATGTGGTCTGTTTAACGTTAAACGCTGATGCGCATCAGCGAGCAGTTAAAAACTTTGCAAGATTTATTAGGAATTAAGATGAGTATTGAACCCACAAATAACGAGAAATTGATTTCATCATTCGCCGTTTCATTAGCGATCCCCGAATCGCGAGTAGGCGAAGGCCTCGCGTACAATACGATTAAAGAATGGGATTCAACGGCACATATGTTATTGATTGCAGAGCTTGAGAATACATTCAATGTGATGTTGGATACTGATGATATTATTGACTTAAGTTCGGTGGCTAAAGCGAAAGAGATATTAGCTAAGCATGGAATAACGTTTGAATGAATACCGATGCACCCATCACTCTTATCACAGGCGCGAGTAGGGGGATTGGCCGCGCATGTGCACTAATGCTTGCTGAGCAAGGCCATGAATTAATACTCGTAGCAAGAGATGACAATAGATTGCGTGAGCTTAACGAAGACTGTAAAAGAGTTGGGGCGAAAGCGCACTACTTTGTTGCCGATCTCAGCGACAGTCATACGGTTGTTGAGCTTTTCAAAGACATACAAAGGGTACTCGCCAATAGGCCCCTGTCAAACCTTATTCACTGTGCCGGGCAAATGCGAGACGCAATGCTAAGCATGACACGTGTAAATGATATAGAGAGCCTATTGGCCGTCAACGTAGTCGCATCTATACAAGTTTGCCAACTCGCGAGTCGTTTGATGATGCGTTATAAAACAGGTCATCTTTTGTTAGTTTCATCTAAAGTCGCCGAATATGGCTCCGCCGGCCAGTCCGTATATGCGGCCACCAAGGGCGCTATCCCCTCGTTTGTAAAATCGCTGTCAAAAGAAATGGGGCCCCTCGGTATTAGGGTTAATGCGATTTCTCCAGGGTTTATCGAAACTGATCTTACGGCTCACTATACGCAAGAACAAAAACAGCAATTGAAAGAAAGCATTAGCTTACGACGTTTGGGACAGGCGGAAGATGTAGCCTCTGTCGCTAAATTCTTATGTTCAAAAGAGGCTGCTTATGTAACGGGACATATAATGTCGGTCGACGGTGGATTAAGCTTGTGACTGATGCAGCTCGGCCTTACACCTTTGTACATCGACTAGATCGATTTGGTGAACACCCAGCCTATTACTTACCGAGCGGTGAGGTTATAAATTACGCTTATTTAGAAAAACTTGTTGAGAAAAAAGAAAAGCGGCTTGTTGAAACTATTCCCGCGGGCTCATTAGGTGCATTGTCGTTTAGTACTACACTAGATAATGTCGTCACATATATCGCAGCATTACGTTTAGGAAGAACACTGCTATTGATGTCTCCTGGGCTATCTGACGAAGGCACGACTAGGCTCATAGAAAAACTGAAGATTGCGACCTTGATAAACGCAGATGGCACTGTGGTAGATACAGGCTATACCCAAAATGTACGCAGGGATTGCGCGTTAATGTTAAGCACTTCTGGCAGCTCAGGTTCACCTAAGTCAGTTATGCTAACATTAGATAATTTACACGCAAATGCCCACGCTATATGCCAGTATTTACCAATCGTAAATGAAGATAGAGCCATTACTTCGCTGCCTCTTTTTTATTCATATGGCTTGTCTATATTAAATAGCCACTTGTATAAGGGAGCGTCAGTTTTACTCACCGAAGCGCCGATTCTAAGTAAACTGTTTTGGAATCAGTTTAGTAAGTTTGCAATAAGTAGTTTATCCGGTGTCCCTTTTCACTATCAACTTTTTCGTAAGTTGCGTTTAGAACGGCAGGCATACCCGCACCTTCGTTATTTAACCCAGGCGGGCGGAAAGCTAACGCCAGAACAGGCTGATTATGTGAACACTCTGTCAAACCAGTTCAATATACCAGCATTTCTCATGTATGGGCAAACCGAAGCAACGGCACGTATTGCTTATTTACCGCCGCACCTGCTTAATACCTTCTCTGATTGTATTGGGCGTGCCATCCCAGAGGGTGAATTGCTTCTCCGTGATTTAGACACTAAGAATAAAATTACCGACCCTTATGTAGCAGGTGAACTGTGCTATCGCGGACCAAATGTGATGCTAGGGTATGCAAGTTGTGTGAGAGATTTAACCCTGAATGAGCGCGTAAGTGAACTCAGAACGGGGGATATTGCAGAGCAATTGCCGAATGGTTTATTCCGTATTGTCGGTCGGTTGAGTAGAATGATAAAGATTCAAGGCCAACGGTTACAACTAGACGACATTGAAGAAATTTTATGCAAATTCAACGTGTCATCATGCTGTTGTGGAAGTGATGATTTACTGATAGTTAGTTACGTGGGTGGGGACGATAATACCCCAGAGCAGATAACGAGTTATCTTAGGGAGTCTTTAGCTATTCATCCTTCATTTATTAAAGTTGTCAAACTTGACTCAATCCCGCTACTGGCGAATGGAAAAGTAAATTATCAAAGCCTGCTTCTAGCTGTTAAAGAGTCATTATCATGTTGATCGACCAAGCCCCCTATGAGTTAACGGTAGCGAAGAAAGCGCCTTTGCTATTAGCTGAACTAAATAGTTTAACTGCCCATCACCGTAAATTCTGTAGCGAATATGAATCTGTTGTGGCTGCTCAATGGCCTAACTATGTGGTGGCGAACCAACTAGCAGCAGTACCTTATCTCGCGGTTAGTCTTTTTAAGCATCTCTCGTTAAAGTCGATTCCAGACAGTGAAGTGTTTAAAACTCTTTACTCCAGCGGTACGACAGGGAATCCGTCGAAAATTGCCTTAGACAGGGAGACGGCCGGACTCCAATCTAAGACGCTAGTAAAAATTATGCAGCATTGGTTGGGAAAAGAGCGCAGACCTATGTTAATTATAGATAAGCCCTCAATATTAGATGCACGCAATAGTTTTTCGGCCCGCGCAGCCGGGATTAAAGGTCTGTCATTTATGGGGCGAAATCATTGCTACGCGCTAAATGAAGACATGAGTGTAAATATTGATGTGGTGCAGCAGTTTTGTTCCGAGTTTGCGGCTAAACCAGTACTCGTGTTTGGTTTCACTTTTATGGTTTGGCAATATTTCGTCGAGCAGCTGAAACAATCGAAACAGCGAATATCGCTACCCAACGCTATTTTACTCCATAGCGGGGGATGGAAAAAACTTGAAGATCGCGCTGTTAGTAATGCGACGTTCAAACAAGCCGTGTTGGAATACACAGATATTCCAAAAGTGCATAATTTTTACGGATTGGTAGAGCAAGTTGGGTCAATTTTTGTGGAGTGTGAACGAGGGCATCTACATTGTTCGAGTTATTCGGATGTATTAGTGAGAGATGCTGAAACCTGGCGCCCATTGCCACTAGGTAGAGAAGGTATTTTGCAGTTGATGTCAGTTTTGCCTAAGAGTTACCCAGGACACAGCCTACTAACAGAGGATAGAGCGGTTATTTTGGGGGAAGACGATTGCCCTTGTGGTAGAAAAGGGAAGTATTTCGACATTAAAGGGCGGCTACCTAAGGTTGAGATGAGAGGTTGTAGCGATACTTTCAGGCCAACAGTTAGGGGGCAAAGCTGACGATGGCATGGACCCGATTAAATCCACCGAGCGTAGAAGCTAAGTTATTTTCAAGCTTTTCAGAACAGGACATAGCGTACTGCGATACGCTATCAGATCTTATTCTTAAAGAACCCAATGTAAGAGAACTTCCAGATTTAATTGCCTTAGGTTTCTGGCTAAGAAAATCTAATCTATATAACATACTCAAACCCTATCAACACACAGGCTCGCTTAGACAGCCCCTAGGCATGCTCTATCACAGCGCGCCGGCGAACGTAGACAGCCTGTTTGTCTATTCGGGGATCCTTAGCCTATTGTGCGGAAATAAAAATGTCATCCGCTTGTCTCGCCGTGGCGGCAAAAGTTCAGATATCCTGATTGAAAAAATTTGTCAGCTTGCCGCTGATTTTCCTGAGCAAAATGCGCGGTTTCAATTAATTCAGTGTGACTATGACAGCAGTGAGCTTATTGCGTTAATAAATAGTGTCGAAGGTAGGGTGTTATGGGGTTCAGATGAGGCGATTATTGCGCAAAGAGAAATTCCCATGCCCGCCCACGCAAGAGAGATGTGTTTCAGCAATAAATTTTCTCTCTGCCTGGTCGATGCTCAGAAGGTAATGGCTGAGCCTGAGGTTAAGTTCAGGCAGTTCATTGAATTGTTTTACAAAGATCAAATGACCTTTTCGCAACAAGGCTGCTCGTCAGCCAAGACCCTTGTGTGGCTGGGAAGTAAAGAGCTAGTAGGTGATGCGAAAAAGCGTTTTTGGCCTGCACTTACAGAGTTAGTAAAGCAAAAGCAGCCATTTTCTGATAGTGAGCACTATCAAGCGTTTTTGGCTGCACAGCAAATAGTGGCAAGTACAGAAAATGCATTCGAGCTTGTCCAAGAATGTGGTATTACTCGACTTGGGGTGACGTCTATAACCCCTTGTTGTACTAATGCTCACAAGGGGGGAGGCTTATTCCTAGAACTTCGTTTAGCGTCATTAGCGCAACTGAATCCGATGCTAAAACCCGCCAATCAGACATTATCTGTATGGGGAGTAGAACCCAAGTTATTACACGAATGGCTAACGACAGTTCAAACAGGGATCGATAGGGTCGTGCCTGTTGGTGAAGCGCTAACCTTTAGCCCCAATTGGGATGGCGTTGATCTTATCGATCAATTCAGTAGAAAGGTCAGCGTACACAATATTTTCTCTGTGAAATAATGCTGCGATTAAAGAAGTTGCGAAAACAGTCGATTAATATTGATTGAAGCGCAGTGAGCATCTATTAAACCACAAATTTTCAAGCTAAGCCCAACCCTGCAACATAAAGCTTTAACTTTCAGATAGAGGTTACATATTTTTGATGAGCAGCAAAACAGTGGCTTAACCATCAAAACGTTTTGTGAATGCCACGGTATCAACCTGCAAACATTTAGCGCTCGCAAAGATGATTAGAAGCATAGAGATAAAAAACCTGGTCGAGCGCTGGTTAAGGTTGAAGCGCCAAAAGCGAAGCCCGTAACTTCCACAAATTGTCAGTTTCAAGGTGTTGAACTTGCCTGCAATGATTCGGTTAATCCGCAGTGGTTTGCAGATATGGTCAAGGCCCTTGCGCAATGAAGGTATTTGTCGAGCCTTACGATATCTATTTGCAAAGTATCAGGCTTATAATCTATGCTACATAAGTAGTGAATAAAGGTCACGAAATAGTCTTAATATTGTAAGGTAATCAGCAGTTTAATGCGGGGTGATAATGGTATGAATGAGAAAGAATATTAATCCTACATCGCTGAACTTGAAGCACTTCTTGAAGAAAAGAGTGCGAGAAGTGCCTATTTAGAACATCATACCTGCGTTGTGCAGCAAAACCAGCTTGGTAAAAGCACCGAAGGTCGCCTTGAGCAATGTGAGTTATTCTATGAAGTGGAAGAACTGGTCGTTGACGCTGAAACAGACGAAGGAGTTATTAGCTTCACCCCTAAGAAAGCAGTAGACAAGTTTTCATCTAAAGAGCTGCCCCGTAAGGTTATCGTTCATGATATCAGCGACGAAGAAAAAGCCCTTGGCTACTGTGCGGAGGAATTACATCGCATTGGTGAAGATAAGTCAGAGAAGTTTCAGTTTAACCTAGCTCAGTGAAAGTTATTAAGCTTGGTCCCCCCAAATATGCATGCCATTCCTGTGATAAAAACGGCAGCAGCAACGCGGTAAAACATGACTCTATGCCTCACAGCGTTATCCCTAAAGGTTCTACTGCTTACGCGTCCAAATAATACCAGTCATCCCATCTGGACACTTCAGTATTCCAGCGTGAAAAGCCTTTAGCGGTAAGTAATGTAAATATACCTTCTCTCTTGGCTTCATCGCCGCCATGTTCAACGGCAAGTAAGCGCACTTTCCACCGGGAAAAATCAAAGGCGCTTAATATCTCAAGTTCCGAGCCTTCGGTGTCGATTGATAGAAAATCAATCGTATCCGGAGCATCATAACGCGCTAACAGCGCATTCAACGACAAGCAGTTTACCGTGATTTCCTTTGCATGACTGCGAGCCCCAGAGGCTTCGTGATTGTCGACAGGAACGATATCACCTACACGAGATAATTCAGGTTCATCCTCTACGTCAAAAAACGTTGTCGTGTCCTTTGCGCCATCGGTCACACAGTCAAAACAAATATTGCATTGGCGGTTCTTAAAGATATCGGCATGCCATCTGGGATTAGGTTCCGCCAATATTCCAGACCAACCATAATTTTGTTCCAGTAAAGCCGTGTTGCTCATGACCAACCCATCGCATGCGCCAAACTCAACAAAAAAACCTGGTTTCTCAGTACCATGCATGTATAGCGCCCATAGGTCCTGATACAGCTGAGAATGCGATAAGTCTGCTAGCGGATAAGCAAAATGGAAAAAATCCATGACTTGTACGTCTCTGAGTGTACCTTCACGTTTGCGGTCTAACACTCTCTTTACGAAGTCCGCACTGCTTGCGATGACTTTCCCCATACTAATCTCCAACAGTCCAGTACATAGATGGCAATGCCTTTCCGTATTCAGACAAGGTGTCTACGATTGATGATGCATGCATAAAGCTTGCGACAACGACAAACGGGTTGTCGAGTGTATTGAGTTTATCCGGAGGAAACACACTAACGTGCAGTAAGCTGTCTTTTTCTGTGACATATGTATCAATAACACAATTCACTTCTACGCCGTGTTCATTCAGCAAAGTTAGCAAGTACTCGCCGAAATCACCTTTGCCATAAATAACAACAGGTCTTTTCAGGGTATCCGCCTCTGTGCAGGCGTTTATCAACGACGGTAATTTAGCCGACACTTTTTTCGACAGAACCTGTGGTCCGAATCCCAGGTACCGGCGGCTATCGAAGGGGTTCGGCGCCAACTCGCGTCGAGACGCATCAACGCCATGTCTGTTGCTGTAACCAAACTCGTCGATCATTTGACTGAAAGTAGTTTGCAGCCAGTTCACTTCATCTTCTGCCAGCGTCGCAATGCGCTTTGCCACATTGCCTACCACACCCTGACTCAGGTTTTCAGCAAAACTGGCATTAGATTCCGACACGTAGGCAATATCGTCTACATTGCTTTTGGCTTCCAGCATGGCGGCATTAAACTCAATGGGTAACGCTTCACAGGCTTTATTGAGGGCAGCTTCGGGATTTGCAACAAAATCCTCAAAGCACATTACCGGCCAACCGTGCTGTTTGAATTGCAACCAATCTTTTAGGAAACGGCTGAAGCGCAACATAAGCGGCGGATCTTCTGCAGTTACCCCGTTTAACCCATACCATTTGTGCTTCAATGACGCCCAGGCGTCGAAAGGATTACGAACGATCAACAAAGGGTAAACCTCGTAGCCTTGTTGTTCGTATACGGCAGCGACCTCTTCCCAACGAAATGCGATGGTAGTCATTTTTACCCATACCACTGGCGCTGACACGCGCGCCAGATTCATCTCGATGCGATCTGACGCCATATCCAGAATGCCGTCGAGTTCCGGGTGCTTCAAAAACGAGTGAGACACGACCGTTGTGCCACCGCTTTGTAATCCTGTCGCCAAAATAAGGGGTTGTCGTTGTGTCAAAATATTCTCTTTGTCTCTACGTTCATTGCAACTAGCTGCGCAGCAATGCTGGAAAAGGCCTGATGTGCCGTGATCAATATCGGCCAATCCCCTGAAAAATTAAGCTTTTCCGGGGCAAGAATGGGTTTACCACTCAACATATCTCCGGCGCGATGACTGTCGACAACCGTTACCGACAGTGACAGTTGAAGGAGCGCAATTGCTTGTTCCGCCAGTTCATTCATCCCCCAAATAACGACACTATCGCACTTTGCCTCGGCGGCATATGTGGACAGCTTGCTTATTCGCCGTAGCAAAATAGCGGCTGGATAATGCTGAGCGCGCCAATCAAACACCTCATTAGCAACTTTTGCTATCGAGGTCGTTGATTTAAGCGGTGTTGCCAGCAAAGATCTGCGAACATCGACGGGTAACGATTGAATTGCATACTCAAGTTCAGCGGGATGTACCGGAATTGTGCTCAACTTAGCCTTTAATACCTGCGCGATTTTCTCGATGCAGTCAGGCCAGAACCGTTGAAAATCTGCAAAATGATTAGCGAAAAATCGCGTGGCGGCAAGCAGAGCGTTGGCAGAGTCAATAGTCACCGATATAAAGTACTGATGCCACACCCAAGCTCTGGTTCTTGCCATGTTTTCAGTAAAACTCGACATACTGCCATCGTATTTAAAATAATCGGCGACGATAACATGCTGTGTGATAAAACGGGCACCGGCCAGGGATAGCCGTGTGATCAAATCGTAATCTTCGTGCCCATGGCGCAACACTTCAGCGGTGTTGAAACCACCGATTTCGTTTAGTGCAGAGCGAGCGAAAACAAAACTATGAGGAGGCCCAAGATTTCCCTGCAGCAATGCTGTTGAAATATTTCCGATTGCCGGGAATACAGGATCAGAAAATTCGCCGCGACACAGCATATATCCGCGCTGAACAACCGAAACTTGTCTGGATGGAGAAATAGATAAACTGAAGTCCAGTGCATTGGCGTGCAACACATCGTCGCTGTCTAAAAAAATCACCCAGTCGCTGGAAACCCGTTTTAGCCCTTCGTTGCGGGCGGCGGCCAGGCCTTGATTCCGGGTTCTGACAACAGTGAGATTCAGGCCGCTACTGACAGACGTTACATCAACGGGTACATCAGAACCGTCGTCAATAACCACCACCTGCGATGGGGGAATCGAAAAATCGTGTAGCGATTGAACGGCCTTTTTCACCGCCTCGTTATGATTAAAACAAGGTATAACAATCGCTACACTAGCGGGCATTACAGCGCTCCGGCCCAATATGTCCGGTGTTTGGAGTAGGTATTGTGTTCAATGTCATGGTGTTTAGTGGCCACATCCCAGAACTCGGTATCCCAGTTTTCACCATATTGCTCTACAAAATAATTGTAGGCAAAGCGTTTGGCGTTGATCTGGTATTGTTCACGGGAAATGGTCTTGGTATTTTTGGCGCCGTAAGTCGTGCCCCCAAGATGCAAATAATCCAGGCCATCGTAATAGGCCATAAACCAATCATCGCGGTACAGTTTATAACTGTATTCGTGAATGGCACCCCAGCAATATTTAAACGTATGGTTGAAGAAGCCGTATTTTTGCACCACTTCGCCACGCATGAATAAAAACAGGTAATCCGACGTGGTAACCGGTCTCAGTCCACTGCCCTTCGGGCGTGCTCCGGGGTAATCAGAGTCTTTCTCGGCCGGCGACATACATCCCAAACGAGGGGTCGTCTCCATCACATCAATCATTTCAGCCAGAAAATCGGTTTTGTCGTTTACGTAAACATCGTTCATGCAGAACAGATAGTAATCGAAGGTTTTCTGCATGTTCAGGTAGTTCAGGCCAACGTTATGACCAAAACACTTACCTTTAAAATCGTCGTCCGTGTAGCTTACCGTGGGATAAGGAGACAGGTTTTGCGCGTCGGTGCCACATTCAACCACCAGAATCTCTTTATTCGGGTAGCTGTCCTGTTCGAAGTGCTTTACGCTGCGCTCTACCAAATCGGGGCGGTTACGCGACACGATAATGATAGCAATACTGGGCTGCTGGCTCATTGCTTCCACTCCCGGTGAATTACATCAACATGCATGCCTTTGGCTCGCATAACACCTGCAATATGCTCAACGATAATGGCAGAGCGGTGGCGGCCAGCGTTACAGCCAAACGCAATACGCGCGTCGTCATCCAGAGTAACAATCACGTCCAGCATAGGCAGTAAGGTTTTAACAAAGTCATTCACCTTGGGCTGACTCAGTACAAAGTCCACCATGGCGTTGTCGGGCTGATCGAACAAGCTCCACTGGCTTTCACGCGCCGGGTTTTTGGCAAAGCTCACATCGAAATAATAGTTAGCATTCGGGCTGCCGTATTTAAAGCCAAAGCTAATTAGCGTTAACTTTTGCATAGGTTTTTGCGTATTTTGCATCATTCGCTCCTGATTACCGACCGGGCATTCGGCTTAGCCGACGCTCAATTTCAGTCATTACCGCAGGGTTAATGCGGCTCAATTGCTCGCCTATCGCAAGTACAGACGTCGCTAACGTATTCATATCACCGGTATAATCTGCACCCATCAATGGCCCGGTAAACAATTCCACATCCTGCACATCGTGCGCTATGCCGAGTTGCTGCCAAAGGGCTGACAAACACAACGCGCGTTGCGCTAATTGCACAGATGAATACTGTTTAGATACGTTATCGGTATGAAGTCGGTAATCCATTAATATTTCTGTCGTGGCGTAGAGTTTACCCTTGCCAGACAATAAAAATCGACAATAAAAGTCCATGTCTTCCATGTGTGGAAACTGCGACCGGTAGGAAAAGTTCTCGTACACGTCGCGACGCACCATCACAGAGGGATGACACAAGCAGGTATTCCCTACCAGCTGCAGCGCCCGGGTTTGTTCGTCGGTTTGACGGTAATGCCAGGTACCTTGCTGTTCGCCAATGAGCGCAACTTTGCTGCCCAGTATTGCCAGCTCCGAATCGTGCCGGAAGTAATCGAGTTGGGTCGCAAAGCGTTCCGGGTAACACACATCGTCGCTGTCGAAACGCGCGAGATATCGGCCTTGTGCGGCCAGTATTAACTGATTCAGCGCAGTCACAATGCCGCTGTTGGGCTGAGAAAGCAGCGTGATTCGGGTATCGGCGCGGGCGTAGTCCTGCACTATCTTACGGCTTGCGTCAGATGAACCATCGTCCATTACCAGACATTCAAAATCCTCAAAGGTTTGCGCTAGCACAGAATCCAGCGCTTCGGCAATGTAGTCCTGTGCGTTGTACATGGGTAGCAGGACCGAGATGGCGGGCGTCATATCAGGTACCGTATCGCTGGTTAAACAGAGTCAGAGCGTTTGCTACCGCGTCATCCATGTTGTAGTACTTGTAGTCGGCCAAACGCCCAAGCACAAGAACCTGCTGATATTGCTGGATTCGGTTGCGATAGGCCTCGTATGCCTGCTCGTTGCTGTTGGTAAACACCGGGTAATACGGTACGTTGCGTTTGGGATCGTAATCCTGCGGATACTCTCGAACAATTGTGGTGTGATCGCTAGCACAGGGCAAAATATGCTTGAACTCTGTGATACGCGTAAACGCTTCTTCGTTGGGGTAATTCACTGTGGTAGCCGGCTGGAATTCGCTGGTTGGTAGTGTTTCGTAATCAAACTGTAGTGAACGATATGGCAACTCGCCGTGCTCGTAGTTAAACAACGCATCCAGTTGCCCCGTAAAGATAATATCTCCACTAAAAGGCTGCCCATCAACGGTTACCGAAAAATCGTTTTTATTAAGCCTCACACGCTGGGTCGCATCCACATCCAGTTCAACCGTAATAAGGGAATGGCTGAGTAACTTTTTAAACAATGCCGTGTACCCTTCTGCGGGAATCGCCTGCCAGGTGTCGTGAAAATAGCGGTCGTCGCGACTTACCACGACCGGCACGCGCGCCGTCACTGCGGGTGAAATGGCCTCGGGACGACATCCCCATTGCTTTGCCGTGTAGTTCACAAAGAACTTGTTATACACCACGTCGGCCAATTGCTGTAGCGCTGGGTGCTGACTTTTACACAGGTCCAGAATAGGCACCTTGGCACCTTCGTCGTATTCGCTCAGGAGCACTTCGGTCAGACGCTCAGCCTCGGTTTTCGGATACAAAGCATCCAGTGTGTTCAGGTTGAATGGTAACGGTACCAGTTTGCCATCTACCCTGCTTAGCACTTTGTGTTCGTATTCGTGCCACTGAGTAAATTGCGATAAGTACGCCCACACGTCAGGTTTATTGGTATGAAACAAGTGCGGGCCATATTGATGCACGATAATGCCGTGCTCGTTACGGTAGTCGTAACAGTTGCCGCCGATGTGATTTCGCTGTTCAAGCACCAGCACGCGTTTACCTCCCTGATTGGCCAGGCGCTCGGCCATTACCGCGCCGGAAAACCCGGCTCCAATCACAATTGCATCATAATTCATGGATAGGCCTACTGGCAGTTACGCCAATAACTCCCGGGCTTTTTGAGGTTGCTGGTGATGCTCAAAGGCAAGTGCATGGCGTTCATTGAAAAAGTCACCGTTAGCCGCAGAGGCGCAAATATAGCGGGTAAACAAGGCATCCTGCTCCCTGAATAGAAAATACAGTGCCGCCGCAAACTGGTGGTGTGCAATACCGGCATCAATAATTTCCTTTGCTACATCAAACTGTGACGCGGCTTGGCAGGCGGCAATAATATCGTTCAGACTTTGCTCGCGGCGTTCGCTGCTGCGCTGGGTCTGAGCCCCAAAACTCTGGCTGTGGATACGGTAGCGACCCAACACCTCAGGCATAAAATCAATACTGGCGTTGAGGAACCCGGCATTCAGAATATAGAACGGATAATCCAGAATGATTTTGCAGTCGGCTAACACCGTTTCTACCAAATGATCATGACGACGAAACATCACTGCACTGGCCTGCAAATAAGTGCCATAGCGAATAAGGTGTTCAATTCCCGAGCGTGCTGGCACATGTTGCCAATTGTAGTGTTGTTGCGAGTAGAGCTTAATCGAGGCATTGGTGTCAGAGTCAAACATATCTGATTCGTGATACACCATCTGGCAATCCGGGTGGCTATCCAGGTAGTCGACTTGCTTCTGTAACTTACCGGGTAAGGCAATATCGTCACCGTCCAGATACGCAATGTACTCCCCCTGCGCGGAACTCAACAGCGTCTTCATATTATTCGCCAGCCCGCCATTTTGTGTTTTGTAAATGGCACGCAAGTGAGGAAATACGTTCTCTAAACGCTGAATAACCGCCGCGGTATTATCGGGAGACGCGTCGTCACACACGATAACTTCATAATCAAAATTAACGGTTTGTTCCAATACAGAGCGCAAACAAGGCTCAATGTACTGTTCCAGTTTAAACGCCGGGACAATGACCGATAACTTCATAGCACCACCACCTTTCGGGCTAATTAGGTAAGTAACTCGTAGCCGTCTTAGTTGGGTAAAAACTGTAAGACTTCTCTAACGCAACATAAGTATGTTATCGACGGCCCCTTTAAAATATTAATGAAAAAAGGTGTAAAGTTTAGTTACTTCGTTGACTCTTTCTCAAGTATTTTATACAGCAATTCAGCTCTTTGCCAGTCAGCTTCTGTATCTATATCTTGCACCAAATGCTGCGGCAGTACCACCATTCTAGATTTCTCACTGAAAACACGTGATTTTTCATTGAGCCATTCGCTGTAGTGGCTGCAATAGAGTTGACCCGCATCATGATAAGTTGTTTCGAGGTCTTGCGAACGTTTTGAAATTGCGTCGTTGTCAAAGGGAATAACACCACCCCCATCGGTCTGCATTAATGCTCTTTGTATAGGAAATGAAAACCGAGCGGCAGTGAATACATATTTCAAATCGTCAGATTCTTTCAATTTTTCAATACAAGTATCAATGAGTTGTGAAGATAAAAGGGGCGAGGTTGCGTATATACAGGCGCATTTATCGAGTGTCCACCCATCTTGTAGTAACATGGAGATGGCATGACGGACAACGGGGACCGTCCCAGTATAGTCATCTGCCAACGCTGCAGGACGCATAAAAGGCACATCTGCACCATACTCAATTGCAATAGCAGCAATCTCTTCGTCATCGGTTGAAACAACTACTCGTTGGATATGCTTACTTCTTAGTGCATTGTCTATGGCGTGAGCTATCATAGGCTTGCCACAAAAATTTTTTATGTTTTTTCGAGGAATACGTCTACTTCCTCCTCGAGCCGGTATAACAGCTATATTCATTATATTCTCAATTATCCTATTTCCATATGACCAACTTTTTATGAAATAATAAGCTTATGTTTAAGGTTTTTGTATCAAAAATTATAGACACACCCTTGCTGATAAAGATTTAGAGATAAAGGATACCAGTTTAGCTCAAAACAAGACTTACAGGGTTGAAATCTTTGCTATGGAATTGAAACTTAGCTTTCTCTTGTAAGTTCATAGAAAAACTAATATGTGGTCTAACATTTTTTACTTGAGTATATAAATTTTCATACCATGGTTCAGTTAATTTCTATCAAGAGTGTGCTAAACTCAAAATAAACATCAGAGGGTAGTTTACATGCAAATAAACAACAATATGACCTCAAACAACATTAGCCTAGTCGAGCAAAAACAGAACAATCTGCTTGAAAAGCTGGCTTCTGGTAAAAAAGTTAACAATGCCCAAGACGATGCAGCAGCCCAACAAATTATCGACAGGTTGACTTCCGAAGTTGAGGGAAATCGTCAATCGCTCAACAACGTTTATGATGGAATCTCACTCGCACAAGTAGCTGAGGGTGGTTTAGGCAGCATCAATGACGATGTAAACCGCATTCGCGAACTTACCTTACAATCTGGTAATGGTGTTTTAAGCAGTGGCGATCGCCGTGCTATCCAATCTGAAATAACACAGCTACAAGAGAATATCTCCCAAACCATTGAGCAGACGAATTTTGCTGGCAAGCCGTTATTATCTGAAAATGGCTCACTTGAATTCCAATCAGGTTCAAGTGCGGGCCAATCAATAAGCGTCAACACACAGGATGTTGCTGCTCAATTAAACGATGTACTGGCTATCGATATTACGTCGGGAACCAGCATTGAAGATGCGCTAGGTGCA
>CETM01040594.1_pt1 | contig 23743 bp, 22 predicted proteins | sample 361451 | NCBI WGS metagenome assembly CETM01 (sample SAMEA2622690, study PRJEB7988) | marine metagenome | isolation source: saline water (ENVO:00002010), including
ATATATGGTTCCAAATTGGACTCTTATCGGCCTTTAAATTGAGCTGATCGTCGTTCAACAAATGACGCAACTCCCTCTTTAGCATCGTCTGAAGCTAACAATTTCGATTGAACTGGCCCCAAAGCATCAACAGTTGCCTTGAACCCCTCATCAATCCACCGCTTTGATGATGCTTTTGTTTCTTGCACCGCTAGTGGTGCCATTTCGCAGATCCTTGCTGCTAGTTCCAACGCCCTTGTCAATTCAGACCCAACCGGAACGATCTCTTGTACAAGCCCTATCCGGTATGCTTCTTCAGCATCAAATTCATCACATGTAAGAAGGTGATACATTGCATTTCCCCACCCCCCACGTTCAACGAAACGAATGGTAGCTCCACCGGTAGCGTGTATTCCACGAGCTGGTTCTAGCTGGGAGAAGCGGCAATTATCAGCGGCGATGATTATGTCACCAGCTAAGGCAAGCTCAATACCAAATGTGTATGTAATGCCCTTCACCGCAGTGATAATGGGTTTTCTGCATGCACGTCCTAATGCCATGGGGTCCACACGAGGACTCTGATCTGTATGAGATCTGTCATTCGAAGACATTCTGTCTGTCCATTTTGGCAAGTCAAGCCCAGCTGTGAAGTGGTCGCCATGTGCGAATAAAACACCGACCCATAGTTCGTCATTAGTGTCAAGTTCCGTTATTGCATCGACAAGTTGGGTTGCCATGGTTGGGGTATAACCGTTTAGTTTTTCTGGACGATTTAACCCTATGAGAAGGATGTGTTCCTTTACTTCTGTTGTTATTGAACCTTCGTTTTCAGTCATACAATGACATTAGTGCCTTTGCCTACAGTTTTGTCAACAACACGTTCTGGGTGATTAGTCGTCGTTCACTACTCGGAATGCTCTTTGGAGAAGAGGATTCTCTTCACTGGGTTGCATATCCTGTTCTTCATCCCAAAATGTACCTTGCGTTACTTCCTCGTTTGAATAATCATCTGGCACTACATGTAGGAATGCGTCTTCAAAAGGCTCAGAAACGAGTTCTTCAATAGGGGTAGAGGCTTCTTCAACATCAATGCTTACAGGAGCTGCAATTTCCTGTTGCGCATGAACATCTTCAATAGGGATTTCTATATTAATTTCAGGTTCTTGATAGGCGTCTTGCAATATCTCAACTTCAGTTTTAGCCTTAGCCTCTTTGCGCTTGATGGCCTTTTTAGACTTTCTCGCTTTTTTGCGACCAGTAGATCGCTCATCGATGAGTTCCCAACCATGTGGAACGGTAATTCTAGATGCATGAATTTCACATAAAGCCGATCCGTCTATTGCGTTATCGTGATCGGTATCAACAATCCAAGCTCTCCGGGTTTGCGGAACCATTAGAAGTACACAGTCTGCTTCTCTGGCACATCCAACTCGGTTACAAAAGTCAGTTCTTTCCACGTGAAAAAAGTACCTCATCAAGGCTTCAAGAGTTGTGACTATGAACGAAAATTTGCGATTTTCTAAAAATGGGTAGGTAAATAACACAACACGATGCTGTTTAGGAGGAAGCGATCTCACATTTAAAGAGGTGATTGTTTGCTTTTCACTTAAGATGATAAGGACGAAGGAGGCATGATCATTTCTTGGATTTCACCTGAAACACTCTCTCAGCAATTTGAACTATGCGGAGTAACCGAAGGCTCCTATGTCGTTGTATTGACTGATAATTTGGTAACTGATCAGTTTCAAGCGAACAGTGCGGATGGCCTCCAGAAACTAGGCTGCCGTTTTGATATCTTCAATATCCAGTGGAACCAGAAGGAAACAACATTAATCAAGCTTCAAAGCGAAGACCTTCGTGGTGCTTTAAGCCAAGCGGATTTAGTAATTGATCTCACCGATAGCCTCACAAATGAGATGCTTGAGAATTCTCGTCTAAATCAAAACCGTATCCTTTGTATTAAAACTTCCGAGTTTAAACCCTATAGCCATTCGATGACGAGCGCAGGGGTCTTGCATCGATCGAACCGCATACATACCCTGCTACCCAACACGGATCATATATCTATCAACTCTGAAGCTGGAACTAATCTAGTGTTCAGCATTGATGCGTTAGAGTACGGTAGCTATACCGGAGTACCAGAACAAGAAGGAGATCTAGCGATCTGGCCTACCGGCTATATGGACTTTTCCGCTGATACAACTGGGTTAGAGGGAGAGATCGTTCTTATGCCCGGCGATATCGTAAACGATGCTCTTCATCTAGTGAAAAGCCCTGTTGTATTGCAAATTCGTGGAGGGAACATTGTTGAAATAATTGGAGAATCAAGCGATGCAAATCTTTTAAAAGCCCAACTTGAATCCTTTTCAGATCGTGAGCATGCGTACATGATGAAAGGATTTTCTATTGGTTTGCTTTATTTTAAAGGCGGCTACTTTTCTGGCCCATTTGATCCCAGAAAAGTAAGTGCTGTAGAGACAACTCTTCGAGGCGGATGGACAACTCTGATCTTTGGTAACGATATAGCAAATTCACTCTCTGTAACGCTCACATCCCCCAACTTGATATTTGATAATGTTGAGATATTCCTCAAGGGAGACTTTGCTGCGACGATGGAACCCGATATCTACGAATTGGCTTTGATGGGCCTTTAGACTCATTTGATTTCTGTAAATTGCCAGTAAATTTTAGTCAAAATTGTTCTGGACCTGAATAGATTCGTGCTGTAGCCTGCCCACTAGGACACAATAAAGGGATGAAATGAAAATATTTTTGTGCGCCATCATAGGTGCTTCATTTATATTAGGCGCTTGTGGAAGTAGTGACTCAAATGACGCTCCACCGGCTACAACCGAAGTTGAAATACCCACTGAAACACCAGCGGAAGAAGTTACTGAAACGCCTGTTGTTGTGGAACCCACGCCAACAGCAGAAATTGTCATACCTACTCCTGCTCCCTTAATCCATACAGTTCAACCAGGTAATTCGCTAAGTCAAATAGCGCAAAGCTATGGAGTTCCCATTGAACTTCTTGCAGCAGAAAATGGAATTGAAGATTACAACCTCATACAAGTAGGTCAAGAAATTGTAATTCCGCTAATTGAAGATGAGGAAGAATAATTACGCTTCCTGCTGAAATTAACTTTCAGTGATTTGAACCGAATGAATCACAACGTCAGTTACAGGTCTATCTCCAGGTTGGGTTTGGACTCGTTGCATTTCGTCGGCAACTTCTAATCCTTTTACGACCTTTCCAAATAAAGAGTACTGAGGTGGTAACCCTACTCCGCTTTGGCCGGTCACTATAAAGAATTGGCTTCCATTTGTGTTGGGCCCTGCATTAGCCATTGCGATAGAACCTATTTCATATCGACCTGGTGCGGGAAGTTCATCCTCAAAACGATAACCAGGTCCTCCTCTACCGGAACCCTCTGGGCATCCACCTTGGCACATGAACCCATTAATGATTCTGTGAAAGATCAATCCATCGTAATAGTGGTACCGAGAAAGAAACACAAAGTTATTCACAGTGACAGGGGCGTTTACAACATCTAAATGGATGACCATGTCGCCCATTGATGTCTCCATCGTAGCAGTGTAGTTTTTCGTGGTGTCTATACACATGGGTGGTTGCTCTGCGAATTGAGTTATTCTCTCGCTGGAACCATCTGCATTTGGGCAATCAGTCATAAATTTCCTTTTATAGTTATGTTTTGACGTAACCCTAGCCTGCAATTTTTATTTGACCACACCATCCGCTGCTTATGTCCATTATGAATCTACGATCCGCATATGGAGCAGAAACCTCAACAGGGAAAAATCCGCAAGATACGACATAAGCGAATGACTATATCCTGCGCAGTATGCGATGTTACATGGAGAGGTAAACCTGGCGACTCATGCTGGAGCTGTGGCAATAAGCAAACAACGATTGCTGTTCCGAGTCAAGTCAAGATTGTCTCTTAAAACGGGAGGCGGCCAGTTGATGATCTAACCCCCGATGATCATCAACTGTTTAGAGCCACCCGTTTAACTCCCTAATGGTTTGTAGCCCCCCGGTCAACTAACCACCTTGGAGTCGAAAAATCGTGTGTCATATGTCACAGTACACAATCTTTGGGTCGAAAGACAACATTTACGAAAAAAACTCTTCGCCATAGCCATGCATGAAAATTAGATCTTACTAAGATTAGTCATAATGTCTTCCAATGTATTGATTCCAGGCGCAGTTGTAGTTGGGTGCTTACTTATAATTTTTGCAATTTCATTAAGAGGCCGAGGAAAGCCTCAACCAAAAGTCTTTCAATTGCGGGTCCCGCAGAAAAAGAGAAGGCGCAATCAATCTCAGGAAGTATCTGATTTAGAGAGACATGACGGTATTACAAGTAAACAAAGCCTTTCGCAATGGCATGAGAAATATGAGAATGATTTGCTACGTTTTTTTGAAATACTCGACTCGCTAATCTTAAAAAGAATTGAGATTGATGAAAACGAAATTAGTCCAGAAATCTTCGACAAGATTAGAAAAGCAGGGCTTGAGCATCCTTCTCCAGAGATCGGAGCTGAACTAACTGCGATCATTGGAACTGCAAACTCAGCTAACTTAGCTTTAGGAAAAGATTCCTCAGATTCTCTTCAGAATCTCAGAGAAACCTATCAGAATTATCGGTTCGTCTGGGTTTCAAGAATTCGTCAATATATTGATGATCATGAACGTCTGATAAGTCTGCAAAAACCAATAGACTAGCAACTACAACACTCCCCGAAAATACCCCCAAAGAAGGTTCTATGAGCGACGTTAACGAGGTTCACTCTGCCGCTGCACGTGCATCAAGCGCAACAAAGATTTACGGCAAAGGAGATACGCTTGTCACTGCATTAGATAGCGTCGACATTTCGTTTGAGGCAGGAAAATTTTCAGTAATAATGGGGCCCTCAGGATCAGGCAAATCAACCTTAATGCATTGCATGGCTGGCTTGGACAATTTATCTAGCGGGAAGGTTTTTATAGGAGATACAGACCTTACGGAATTAAGTGAAAAGGAATTAACGCTACTTCGTCGCTCAAACATTGGTTTCATTTTCCAATCATTTAACTTAGTGCCGACTCTAAATGCTTTAGAAAATATCACGCTCCCGATCGATTTATCTGGCAATAAAGTCGATACGGATTGGGTTGATCAAATCACTGAGGTTGTGAACCTGTCTGATCGGCTTAAACATAAACCAAATGAGTTATCTGGCGGTCAACAACAACGTGTAGCTGTTTTGAGAGCCCTAGCAAGCAAACCGAATATCATTTTTGCTGATGAGCCAACAGGAAATCTTGATTCAAAAACAGGTAACGAAATCTTAGACTTTATGAGGCTCGCAACAACGGATTTGAACCAAACCATAGTGATGGTGACCCATGATCCTGTGGCAGCGAGTTATTCGGATCGTGTGACTTTTTTGGAAGACGGCAGGGTCGTTGGTGAAATATTTGAGCCAACAGCAGACAGCGTTATTGACCAGATGCGGTCCTTCGGTAGCTGAATCTCGCATGGGTTTATTTCAACTTGCAATCAAGAATGCCTATTCGAAACCGGGTCGTTTCTTACTCACGTCTCTAGCCGTTTTAGTAGGTGTGGCTTTGACTACTGCAGTATTTGTTTTTACGGATAGTTTACGGGCTACTCTCGGAGACTTAAGCGAGGATATTGAGTCTGGCTATGATTTAGCAATACGGTCGGAAATTCCCTTTGGTAATAGATTAGACGCAGCGCCTATTAGCCTTGATTTGCCAGATGAACTTTTGACAGTTGAAGGAGTTGTAGGTGTACAACCGCGAGTAATTGAGTTCGGAGTGATTCCAAATAGATCTGACGGCACCGCAGCGATAGCAAATCGTGGGCCCAATATTGGCGTCAACTGGGAAGAGACGGCACTAAACCCGAGATTGTACATTGCCGAGGGTAGGCCACCTACCGCTATTACAGAGTTTACTGTTGATACTGATACTGCAGAGGATGATGATTTTGTTGTGGGACAAACATATGCTCTTCAAACACCGTCAGGTCTTCGCGAGGTTCTGCTGGTAGGCACCTTTAACTTTGCTGACCCAGAAGAAAATGCAGTTGTAGGGGCGAAGATTGTCGCTATGAGCACGAATGCAGCAGTTGAATTTTTTAATGCAGGAATCGGGTTTGATGACATAACGCTAAGTGTTGAAGCAGGGTATGACCAAACCGGTATCAGCGAAAATATTGAAAAGATTCTTCCAACCGGTTTGGAGGTAGTAACGGTTGAAGATCTAGTCGAAGAACAAGCTAACAACTTCAACGAGTTCATTGATATTTTCAGAACTATTCTGTTGGTTTTTGCTTTTATTATTTTAATAGTGGCAGCGTTCATAATCTATAACGTGTTCTCGATAATCGTTGGTCAGAGAGTACAAGAAATTGGTTTACTCAGAGCGCTTGGCGCAACAGGCAAACAAATTACTAACTCCATAGTTACAGAAGCATTATGCGTGGGTATTTTTGCTACGGCATTTGGAATACTTTTGGGGTTCCCGATCGCATTTGGGCTACAGGAGCTACTTGCAGCTTTAGAGTTCGGGCCTGATGAGAATTCCCTTCCAGTAAATGCAACAACAATTATTGTTGGGTCCATATTAGGTATTGGTCTAACATTCATAGCTGCAGTGTGGCCTGCTATGAAAGCGCGTTCTATCTCTCCAATGGCAGCAATTAGGAATACTTCGCTATCAAGATATGTCGTGCCGAGACATATCGGTTATGGTTCTGCTTTGACAGGATTGGGAATCGCCACATTTATTCTGGGATTCGTTATTGACAATTGGCTCTTTATATTACTGTTGGGATTCTTGGCTGGAATATTGTTGTATTTAGGTCTAAGCCGAATCCAATTTTTAGCTGGGAAATTTTCATTCCTCTCAGTTGGACTTCTGCTTCTTGTCTTAGCACTTACAGCTGATTTCAGGACTTCGGTGCTTCTTGGGATTCTTGGGGCAGCAGCGTTGAACTGTTTCTTAGGCATAAATTTACTTAGTCCATATTTTGCAGAACCTATTACGAAGCTTCTTGGAACACCTGCCTCACGATTAGGCGTGCCGAGCAAAATGGCTCGATCAAATGCCGGACGTAATCCAGAGAGAACAGCAACTGCTGCATCTGCTTTGATGATTGGGTTAGCGTTAGTTGCGACTGTTTCAGTTGTATCGGAATCTTTAAAAGCAACAGTTGGGGATATTTTAGAAGAGGACGTCATTTCAGATTGGTGGGTACAAGGAGAAAGCTTGGGGCCCGAACCGCTTGGATTTAGCCCAACCATTACCAGTGAAATAGCTTCATTGCCTGAAGTCGAAGATGTACTTGCAATGCAATACTCTAATGAAGGATTAAGAACAGTTGAAGATATGCAGGTGAAACGTATTTACTCTGCGGACCTCGACTCCGTCTCAAACTATTTCAACATTGGTCTTGAGAAGAGTGATAGCTCGTTGCTGGGAAATAAAGCTCTTTATATTCATGAGGATGAAGCGAATAAGTATAATTTAGAGATCGGTTCATTCATCAACGTTGAATTTATGGATCAAACACAAATGGATCTTGTCGTAGCTGGGATATTTTCTTCGAAATCGGTTATTGACTCTGGCTGGTTGTTAGATTCATCCGTGTACTCCTCGAACCTGAATTTAGCGCCTCAAACCGATGATTTTGTCGGGGTACTCATTAAAGAGGGCATTAATGAGGCTCAAGCAAGAGCAGCTCTGGAAAATGTGCTTGTTGATTATGAACAAGTAAGAGCCCAGACAAAGGACGAAGTTAAGGATGAGGCAGAAAGTCAGATCAATCAAACAGTGACCATAGTCAGTGTTCTGTTATTTATTTCTGTTGTCTTGGCGGTTCTAGGTGTAGCAATTACCTTGGCCCTCTCGGTCTTTGAACGAACAAAAGAAATAGGGTTGACTCGAGCAGTCGGCGCTACACGAAAACAGATCAAACGAATGATTCGAGTTGAGGGAATTCTCGTCGCTCTCTTCGGAGGACTTCTTGGAGTAGGGCTGGGTCTCGTGTTCGGAATCGCTTGCGTTCAAATTATTCCAGATGACTTCGTGTCAACATTAGATATTCCCTGGCTCTTGATTCTCAGGAATTTAGTAATTGCTGGATTAGCAGGTTCGCTTGCTGCTTATTTCCCAGCCCGTAGAGCAGCCAAACTAAAAGTCTTGGATGCGATAAACCACGAATAAGTTATTTCTTCGCTTGAAGAACTTCTGGAAGTTGTTCTGCGTGAATGATAAGGAGCCTGCGTGTAGCTCGAGTTAGTGCTACATAAAGAGAACGTTCCCCATTCGTTGCACCATGTAATATCTCGCTTGGTTCAACAACAATGGCAACGTCGATTTCCAAACCCTTAACAAGGTCAACAGGCACAATTGTCACTTGACTGGTTAATGCTCCATCATCAACTAATCCGTGCTCAATGCTGGATGCTTTAAATGATTCCGAAAGCGGTTTGACATATTGTTCAGGGATTATCACCGCTAACGTTCCTGAGTCGCTTTCATCCAGTTCAGACCTGACTAGAGCGGTTATCGAACCTAACAGGCGCGCTGGGGTCTCAACCTTTATAAATTTAGGTTCCTCACCATGCTCTCTGACAGCATTGGGAATAGTACTTTCATACTGTGTTCCATCAAGAACTCGTGAAGCAACGTCCATTGTTGGTTGCGGGAGTCGATAACCCACAGTCAAGTAAGAGAATCTTGGTTCCTTGAGTGAAGAAAGCCCGTTTAGTATTTCATTCCAATCATCTTTAGCCCAAGCTCCAGTAGCTTGTGCCATATCACCTACAAGAGTGAAAGACCCATTTAACGACCTTCGATCCAGCATTCTAATCTCCATCGGCGAAAGGTCTTGAGCTTCGTCAACGACGATATGTCCAAATGTTCTAATTGCATCTTCTTCTTTATGTCCTGATCTTGGACCCAAAGCGGATTGCGCTTCATCGAGAATTGGTGCATCTTCTTTGGTCCATATTACCGACGAAACGTGATCAGAGCGCTCTCTGAATAACTTCAGGATTTCATCCTCAGTGACAAAATCATGTGCAGCACTTTTCAGCAACGCTTTACTTCCGAAAAGGTCGTGGATTAGGTGCTCGGGCGTTAAGGTTGGCCACATCCACTCCATAGTTTCACGAATTTCAATAACATTACCTAGATCCCTCATCAACTTTGTTGGGTTAAGATCGCCACTCCGTGAACTAGCAGCTAAAGCTTCGAAGACAGCATTTTTAACATAGCTCCTAGCGGCATTGTGATGTTTGTATCGACGTTTTGCTTCTGAAATTATTAGTGCTGACTCTTCAACTCGTAATCTCAGCCGTTGAAGCCCATAACCGATTAGAAGATCCTTCTTTAATGGTCTCTCTCTATCTCGAATCGCTCTACGGATTACATTCCGCATCTCAGCGTTTCCCTTTATTCGAGCAACATCCTCGGAGTCATAACCTCTAACTTTGACTCGATGGACAAGGTCACCAAGGACGGCAAGGTGCACACCTGCTTCCCCTAGCGATGGAAGAACTTGTTCAATATAAGTGAGGAATACTCTGTTAGGCCCAACTACTAAAACTCCTTGGCCTTCAAGTGGAAATCTATGGGTATAGAGGAGATATGCGGCTCGATGGAGAGCAACGACTGTTTTCCCAGTTCCTGGTCCTCCTTGAACCACGAGGGGTCCAGCAAGAGGTGCTCTGATAATTTCATCTTGTTCGCCTTGAATAGTGGCGATAATGTCACCTAATCGACCTGTTCGGGCTTGTTCCATTGTTGCAGCAAGAGTCATCCTCCCCTTGAAATAAGGAGCGTCAGAATCATCAATGATGTCTTCGCCAAAGAATTCATCTTCGATTCCTAAAAGTTTTTTTCCTCGAGAAGCAAAGTGTCGGCGTCTGGTTAGCCCCATTGCTTCTCGACCTGTCGCCCTATAAAACGGTTCGGAGATGGGTGCACGCCAGTCAACTGTGATTGGGTCCTGCTTTTCATCCCACACTGCGATTCGTCCTATATAGAAGGACTCGTTTGTATCATCTTCTCCAAACTGATCAATTCGACCAAAAACTAGTGATGCGTCGCCAATATCAAGCTGGGATAATCGTTTACCAACTTGGTCAGCAATGACATCCTTTTCAAATCTCGCTTGATGAGTTCCACCCTTTCCAGATTCGACCATGTTATGAAGTTTCTTCGCTTCTAGATGAGCCTTCTCAAGAATTTCGTACGCAATTTCAATGTATTCCTGTTCAGCTTTAAAATCTGGATGAATGGGGATCACCTCCTTAAAAGATCGTATTTAAGGGCATTTAGGTAGCTATCAATTCTAGCGATCTTTTAATCTTTCTCATCACAAGTTTTCCTTGGAGCTAATTTGTAAGAGTTTGAAAGCATTTATTGTGGCTAACTGCTCTAGATTTATGTTGTAGGAGATTTAAGCCTGATGAACGATACTTTTTTGAAAGCATGTAGGGGCGAACCGGTTGAATACACGCCTGTTTGGTTTATGCGTCAAGCAGGTAGGTCTCTTCCTGAATACAGAGCGCTCCGGAAGGAGGGAAGCATCCTGAATGCTATTAAGGACCCTGATATATCAACGGAAATAACTTTGCAACCCATACGTCGGTACGGTGTAGACGCAGCAATTCTTTACTCTGATATTGTTGTTCCCGTTCATGCAATTGGTTTTGGAGTTGATATCAAGCCTGGGGTAGGTCCCGTTGCAATTGACCCCTTTAGATCGTCCTCAGATTTAAATCGGCTACGTTCACTAAATCCTCAGGTTGATACACCCTATGTGCTTGAAACAATTCAACGGCTGGTGGATGTGCTTGAGATCCCATTGATAGGGTTTGCTGGTGCGCCTTTTACTGTTGCCAGCTATTTAATTGAGGGTGGACCATCGCGTTCCTATCAAAAGACAAAGGCAATGATGTTCAGCGATAAGTCTTTATGGGATTCTCTGATGGAGAGATTGACAGATATTACGATTGAGTCGTTGGTTTCTCAGATAGAAGCTGGTGCGAGCGCTGTTCAATTATTTGACTCGTGGGCTGGTTCCCTATCCCCTGCACAATATGAACAATTTGTACTCCCTCACTCCCAACGAATATTTGAAGCTCTTTCCGAACACTCTGTCCCGCGTATTCATTTCGGAGTTGGAACTGGTGAAATACTTCACTTAATGAGTGCAGCAGGAGCAGATGTAGTAGGAGTCGATTGGCGTGTCCCGATTGATGAGGCACGGAAACGCATAGGAGTAGGTAAATCTGTACAAGGCAATTTAGACCCATCAATACTAGGGGGCGATTGGGAACTAATTTCTGAGGAAGTAATAGATATTCTCAAAAGGAATGCCGGACAGCATGGCCATATCTTTAACTTAGGTCACGGTGTAACCCCGGAAGTCAGCCCAGATGTCCTCAAAAGAATAGTTGACTTGGTTCATAATTTTCGGACAGCCTCGTGAACATCACTATTGTCGGTGCTGGCATTTCTGGTCTGAGTGCCGCATTTGAGCTCCAGAAATCAGGTTTTGAAATCACGCTTCTTGAGGGTTCAGAGCGGTTAGGAGGAAAGATCCTAACGAGTGAAATTGAAGGATTTAATATTGATGCGGGACCTGATTCTTTTTTGACTCGTGACCCTGAAATGCGTGAGCTATGTATCGCTCTTGGTGTGGGAGATGAGCTCGTTGCTCCTACCGGTAAACCGGCAAAGGTTTGGGTGGACGGAGAAATGCATAGTTTACCCAAACGCCATTTTTTAGGAGTTCCTTTGGACCTGGATGAGTTAGAAGGACTGTCTTTGTTGACCAAAGAAGGAGCTAAAAGAGCAAAGCTTGATTTGACTCTGCCTGACAATAAACCAAACGAAGGTGAAACCGTAGGCTCTCTTATTCGCCGGCGACTTGGAGACGAAGTTATGGATAGATTGGTTGGCCCGTTATTGGGAGGAATAAACGCTGGAGATGCAGACGACCTTTGTCTTGAGTCAGGTGTTCCGCAGTTGTTCAACGCAAGTCAAGGAGACTTTAGTCTTGTGAGGTCAATACAAAATTTTCTTGAGAATCAAAACAGGGATCCTGCAAGCCCAGTTTTTCTAACACACCCTGATGGCCTTCAAACAGTAGTTAAAAGACTAGAACAGGAAATTGATTCAAATATTCAAAGGAAAGAACGGGTGAAATCGGTTGGAATATCGGACAATTCCATAATTATTAATGGATCACAGGAACACCAAACAGATGCCGTAATTTTATGTATCCCAGCTTTTGCAGCCGCAGAGATCTTGCATGGTTCTTGCCCTAGAACGTCAAACTTGCTCGAAGGCATTCAGTATGCGTCAATGGCTTTCATAACGTTCGCGTTCAAAAAGGATGATGTTCCTGAATTCAACGGAAGCGGATTTCTTGTTGGTCGAGATGAAGATTTACTAACCACCGCATGTTCTTGGACATCAGAAAAGTGGGCTCATCTTAAGAATGACAACACAGTTTTCCTCAGACTTTCCGTGGGAAGATTTGATGATACGGAAGCACTTGACATGGAAGACAATGCATTGATAGAAACTCTTAAACTTGAGCTCGCAACTCTAACAGGTATCAAAGCTGACCCATTATCAACCAGAGTTACCCGGTGGCCAAATTCTTTTCCCCAATATGAGCTTGGCCATGGGGAGAAAGTAAATGCCATACGACAGCAAGCAGCGCTTGAAATGCCAGGAATGTTCCTAGCTGGATCGCCATTTAAAGGGATAGGATTGTCGGCCTGCATACGAGATGGAATTGAGCAGGCAAGAAAAGCTAAGAATTTTCTTATGCAAAGGTAAAACAGATGATCCCTTCGCAAATAGTTCTCTTTTTCAGATTTATAACGCGAAAGCAGACTCTGAAACCTATTTATTGCGGAATCTGTTTGGTGCTTTCATTACCTCCATGGGGTTTCTGGCCTCTAGCTTTTCTAGCTTTTGCCATGCTTGATCAAATCCTAAAAGAAACTCATGGAACAAAATCTAGATTCTTTACGGGATTCGGCTTTGCTGTCGGATGGCTTTTCCCAGGGACGTTCTGGATGATCGCATTAACAGTTCCAGGTTACTTTATTCAGGGCTTCCTTTTCAGTGGACTCTATGCACTTTCCACTTGTCTGATTCCAAGGAGCATGCACCGTTTAATTGCTTTACCGGCAGCATTCACATTGATAGAAGCTGTTCGGTATCGCTGGCCCTTTGGAGGTGTTCCTTTAGCAACTATTGCGATGTCGCAAAGTGACAGTCCCTTCGGGCAGACCGCTAGAGTACTTGGTCCATTGTTTCTCACAGCTTTCGTAATTATTTGCGGAATGGCATTTGCGATGCTCTGGGAAAAGAAATGGAAGCATGCAAGTGCGATCGTTTCAGTCCTGCTCCTCATTTGGGGCCTCAGCGCAATAGTGCCAAATGGATCTGCTTTTTCTACAATTGACGTCGCAATTGTTCAAGGCGGAGGTGAGCAAGGAACACGTGCCATAAACACAGATGAGCGTGAAGTTTTTGAGCGACATGTTGAGGCGACTGGGTTAATCCAAGGAAATCCAGATATTGTTCTTTGGCCAGAAGATGTTGTGAACCTTCGCCAGTTATTTATTGATTCGCCTGAGCGTTCGGAATTAAGTAACCTCGCCCAAGATTTAGATGCTTGGCTGCTTGCAGGAATTTTTGAGAGATTAAATGAAACTTCTAACGCAAATGCAACAGTCGCTATTGGGCCAGATGGAGAGATCTACGATAGGTACGATAAAGTTCGCTTGGTCCCTTTCGGCGAGTATGTTCCCCTGAGGTCTCTCATTGAGCCGTTTGCCCCCGAATATTTGCCAGTTCGCGATACCGTTTCTGGGACTGGGCCTCCAAATCTGTCTTTGGACCTTAGCGATAACGCTCTTGATGCAGGAATCTCTATTTCATGGGAAATTTTCTTTGAAGATCGGGCAAGGTCAGCGATCCAAAACGGAGGGCAAATTCTGTTAAACCCTACAAATGGGTCAAGCTATTGGCTGAGGATTCTTCAAACACAACAAATTGCTTCCTCGCAGTTAAGAGCTATTGAGAATGGTCGTTGGGTTCTTCAAGCAGCACCAACTGGGTTCAGTGCGATAATCAATTCAGATGGCAAAGTGCTACAACGAACTTCCATCTCTGAAATGAAAGTCTTGCAAGGCGAGGTTGAGTTGAGAGATGGATTAACCATTGCGACTCGTGTGGGCCCTTTCCCCATGATAATCATCTCAATTCTGTCGCTAGGTACAGCTTTTGCTTGCTCTCGAAAAGATCCCTAATCTACCTCAATCATCAATGTAGCCGGACCGTGATTAACGAGACTTACGTTCATATCTTCCCGAAAAATTCCAGTTTCAACTCTTAATCCAGATGCTTTCAAAGATTCAATGAAATATTCAATTAGGGGTTCAGCCTGTTCGGATCGTGCTGCATCTGACCAACCTGGCCTCCTTCCACTATCAACATTTCCATAAAGTGTAAATTGCGATACAACAAGGAATTCCCCGTCTACGTCCTCGCTTGAGAAATTCATTTGTCCATTCTCATCATCAAAAATTCGGATACCGATAACTTTTTTAGCTAACTTTTCCGCCACTTCTCTAGAGTCGCTATGCGTAACGCCCACAAAAACAAGGAGACCTTTTGAAATAGCACCTACAACCGAACCTCCAACCTCTACTGATGCCTCCGAAACCCGTTGAACTAAAGCTCGCAAAATACCTCCTTAAAGTCGTCGCCCAATGAGCTAATCATTAGTTGCCCTTTATGAAAAATCTAAAACCAAATTAGAAACATTTAATCATTTTGGATTGATTTGGTCCCCAATGTCCATACCCTTAAAGGCTGAACCTTAGGAATGGCGTGCCACTAACTAACGACTCAAAAAAACTTCGGATTGCAATGCTTGCATATAGAGGGAAGCCTCATGTTGGTGGTCAAGGCGTCTATGTACGCGAGATGAGTAAAGCACTGGTTGAACTAGGACACACAGTTGAAGTTTTCGGAGGTCCTCCGTATCCGGATCTAGATGACAAAGTCCCCTTACACAAATTTCCAAGTCTTGAAATCTTTAATGACCATTACCCAGGCCGCATACCTGGATTTTGGGAGATAAAAGACTATCCCGACTTTATTGAAGTCTGTTCATATCTCACTGGGAATTTTTCAGAGCCATTGTCCTTTTCGATGCGGGCATTCAGAGCCCTTAAGGAGCGATCAAACGAATTCGACCTAGTCATTGATAATGGATCACTGGCATATGGAAATCTCAAAATCCAGAAAAAGCTAGGCTTACCTATTCTGGGAATAATTCATCACCCAATTACTGTAGATCGTAGACTTGAACTCGATAATGCAAGAACATTCCTAGAACGTCTTGGGAAACGGCGCTGGTATGCATTCACAAGGATGCAAACACGGGTTTGCCAAAAAATCCAAAGAATTATTACAGTTTCTGAATCTTCAAAAGAAGATATTAGCCATGACCATAAGGTTGATATAAACAAAATCCATGTTGTTCCTATCGGCATTGATACCGATTTCTTCGCTCCTCAAACCGATATTGAAAGAATCCCAGGACGAATCGTTTCCACTGCCAGTGCAGATGTGCCATTAAAGGGACAAAAATTTCTCCTGGAGGCCATCGCAAAAGTTCGAAATGATTTTCCGCACGTGCATCTTGAACTTGTCGGGAAACAACGAGAAGGAAGTACGACAGCTGAAACTCTAAATCAATTGGGATTAGATGATATCGTCCGGTTTAATCAAGGAATTAGTTATGAAGAATTAGTGAATCTTCTAGCTTCTGCAGAAGTTGCGATCGTTCCTTCTCTGTATGAAGGTTTCTCAATCCCTGCAATAGAAGCGTTATCGTGCGGGGCGCCTCTAATAGCTTCAACTGGAGGAGCTCTCCCTGAAGTTGCAGGTCCACACCTAGAGACATGCTTGGCTGTGCCACCTGGTGATAGCGATGCTTTGGCAGACCAAATTAAATATGCTTTTCGAAATCCCGATCTATGCAAAGAAATAGGTCTAGCTGGACGTCAACGTGTAATTGAAAAGTGGAGTTGGAGAGAATCAGCAATTACCACAGCCGAACATTGCAGAACACTGTTATCGATTTGGCAAACAAAGTAGATCGCAATGCTCACTGTAGATTATGAACGATTAGATTTACATCCCGGCCATAAAGTGCTTGACCTCGGATGTGGATTTGGACGACATGCATATGAATCTCTTCGCAGAGGCGCTGAAGTGATTGCATGCGATATGGCATTACCCGAACTAAGCGAAGTCAGAGCAACTTACGCCGCAATGCTAGAAGCAAACGAAATTGACTCAAAATCCTTAGCCTTTGCATGCGCGGGTGATGCCACAGCTCTTCCCTTTTCTGACAATACATTCGATCGAATTATTGCAAGCGAGGTTCTTGAACATATTGAGAATGACGGAGCTGCCTTAGAGGAACTTTTCCGAGTTCTTAAGCCAAACGGTAGAATAGCAATAACTATTCCCGCCTTTCTTCCCGAAAAGATTTGCTGGATGCTATCAGACGAATATCATGCTCCCAAAGAAGTCGGCGGACATGTTCGAATCTATAGAAAGAATGACATCCATAGGAAAATGAAGCTAAAGGGCTTACATCCATTTGACTATCACCGGGCTCATGCTCTTCATTCCCCGTATTGGTGGTTGAAATGCGCTGTCGGACCAAAGAATGACTCGAATAGATTAGTTCGCCTATATCTGCGATTTCTTACCTGGGATATTGTTAAGCAACCAAGAATAACGAAGTATCTAGAAACGGTCCTTCAGCCTGTTCTTGGAAAGAGTGCGATAGTCTATGGTCAGAAAAAAGAATTCTTGTAACGAAGGAAATTCATTGACCCCCAACCCCACAGATATCGTTCTCACAGACAACGACTTGAAACAGACGGCAGAGTCAATAGCCGAATGGCAGCTGGAGTCTGGAATGATCCCGTGGTTTCCTGGTGGTCACGCTGATCCTTGGAATCACATCGAAGCAACCATGGCCCTTCACACAGCTGGGTTAGTTGATGAAGCGCTTAAAGGATATGAGTGGCTTGAAAGGATTCAACGCGATGACGGCTCTTGGCACAATTACTATCTCGAGGACAGAATTGAACAAGATAAAATTGATTCAAATTGCGTTGCGTACATCGCAACCGGAGTTTTGCACAGCTATTTAATCTCACAAGATACAGGATTCCTTGAATCGATGTGGAAGGTAGTAGAACCTGCAATTGATTTTGTTGTAGATATGCAAACTGAGCGTGGAGAAATAATCTGGGCGCGCCATTCAGATGGAACGCTTTGGTCTTATGCACTTCTAACAGGGTCATCTAGTATTGCGCACTCAATTAGGAGCGCTATCAAAATAGCAACTGAACTAGGTTTTGAAAAAAGAAGATGGGAATCCTCCTATATTAAACTCGCTAATGTTATACAGACAGTGCCTGAAGCGTTTGCTCCAAAATATAGATGGGCGATGGATTGGTATTACCCAGTCCTATCAGGCGTATTAACAGGTGAGATGGGGAAAAAGCATCTTGCTGAAAAGAACGAGACTTTTGAAATTCAAGGAAAAGGTATTCGTTGCGTTGCTGATCGTCCTTGGATAACAACAGCAGAAACGTGCGAATGCGCATTGGCGTTTCAAAGCATTGGTGACACCCAGCATGCATTGGAACTATTTAAACAGATCCAAATTTTTAGAAATGATAAGGGACAATACCTTACTGGAATGGTTTACCCTGAATCTATCTCATTTCCTGAAGAGGAATATTCGACATATTCTGCAGCAGCCGTTGTTCTGGCCGCTGATTCTTTAATGGGAATAACAAAAGCTTCCCAGCTTTTCTCGAATCACGAATTTTTACCAGTGCTTTAGATTTCTATTTCTTCAAAACATCCAACGCAGTATCTGCATGCACGTTCATATTTGTTTCGCTTTTGATCACCTCGAGAATCGTTCTATCCGCTCCTATTACGTATGTGATTCTCTTATTTCCGAATGGCCCCATTCGCTTGGCTCCTAGTATTGATGCAATATTTTGATCAGGGTCTGATAAGAGCGGGAACCCAAGCTGGTGTTTATCATCAAATTCTTTCTGCTTTTCGACTTGATCCATGCTTATACCAACTGGTTGTGCGCCCAATTCGGAAAATTCTGACTCAAGGTCACGAAAGTGGCAACTTTCTACTGTGCAACCGGGTGTCATTGCTTTTGGGTAGAAAAAAAGGACAACTGGACCATTTTCTAACATTGATGATAACGAAACCGAAGCACCTTCTTGGTTGATAGCTTCGAAGTCAGGTACTGTTTCACCTTTTTTCATTTGATCTCCTAAAAATCTGAATGCCTTTATAGTTTAGTCATTTCAGGTTTAAACGCGTTTCAAAATTCTTAATGAACCTTCAACCTGTACCTCGTCCCAATTGCCACTCTCAATTGCTGGAAGGTAGATCTGTTCATATGGTGGACGTCCCCCATCCTTTGGATTAGGGAAAACATCATGAATCGCCAGTAACCCACCTTGTTTTACTTTCGGGACCCAACCATTAAAGTCAGCTTTTGCGGGCTCTTCTCCATGACCTCCATCTATAAAGAGAAACGAGAGAGGTGTAGTCCAGTTTCTCGCAATCACGCCCGAATGACCTACAAGAGCAATGACTACATCTTCTAAACCTGCAGTGAAAATGGCATCTCGGAAGTACGGAAGCGTATCCATAACTCCTTTTCGTTTATCAATAAGTTGAGGGTCATGATGCTCCCAACCCTCTTGATTTTCTTCAGACCCTCGATGATGGTCCAGGGCATATAAGACTCGTCCGATGCTTTGCGCAGCATAACCAAGATAAACGGAAGATTTTCCACAGTAGCTTCCAACTTCCAAAAGAGGACCATCAACCTCCACTGAAACAGCAGCATCATAAAGCGCGATCGCTTCATTTTGCGGTAAGAATCCTTTCACTGCTTCAGCGACTTTAAATTGATCGGAATCCATCATTAGATATTACAGGGAGTTTATCTTTGGAGACGGTGCCGTGGATGATTCCTTAAAGAGATACTTTTCAAGAATAAAATATTTAGCGCCCCATAACAATGTGTAGCCTATGGCGTTTGCCAAATTTATCGCTATCCACGTTTCCCAAATTGAATCAGCTAAATAAACAAAGATTGTCGAAATTCCTAACCCTAAAAAAGCTAGCATCCAATACGGTAAAATTTCGTTACGAATATTTGTGACTGACCTTTTTCGCCAAACCCAGAATCTGTTCAGTAAATAATTCGGTGTAGTTGAAATCGTTACAGCTAGAACATTACTTAATAAGGGATTGAGTTTTCCTACCTCATAAAAGAGGAAAAGAAGAACTTGACCAATTGGTGCAGTAAACAACGAGACATAAACATATCGAAGTTTTTTTCGCAGCTCGTATTTAGACATCAATCAATTACTCGAAAGAAAATCGATACACATTAGTTTCCCGCTCAATAAATCCAATGCTTTTATATAACTGATTTGCCTCTTTTCGTGCCGGCCGTGAGGTTAAGTCAACAGTTTTTGCTCCAGCCTGTTTGGCAAGTTCGAGTGCAGCTAGGTTTAGTTTCTTTCCGATACCTTTACCACGAGCTGAACTGTCGACTACGACATCTTCAATCCATGCACGTATTCCGGTTGGGATTTGGAAGATTATGAGCGTCATTGTTCCCAATATCATGCCGTTTTCGTCCTCGGCTATGAGAATCTGAGCTGAGTCTGACTCAATAATCATTTGCAACGCTTCTCCGGTAGGTGGATTGCTCGAAGAAGATAATTGCGGGATCAATAGTCTGTAGGCATCTGTAAGAGATTCTGTTACCTCAGTTACTGGTCTAATAGTTACCATGAAAATATCGTATCCTCCTTTCAAACGAATGGTCATTTGAAGTGCAATATCAGAAAAGAATGATTAAAGTTTTGTTCGATGAGTGAATTTGGAATGATTACCGATGAGTCTTCCACAAAAGCTCCCATTATGGTTATAGCCTTCGCTGGGTGGAATGATGCTGGAGGTGCTTCTACTTGGGCAATTCGAAGTCTTATTGAAAAGACTATTGCAACAGAAATTCTCACTTTTGATTCCGAAGATTATTATGATTTTTCTAGAGAGCGACCCACCGTTCACCTAGATGGTGAGTCGAGGTTTCTTAGCTGGCCGAAAAATACAATTTCGTTATCAGATGATGGTTCTCTGCTACTTATGGAAGGAGTTGAGCCACAGCTAAATTGGAAAACTTTCACACAGAATATTTTAACTGAGGCTCAAAAGCACAATGTCTCGATGATTATCACATTAGGTTCTTTACTTGCTGAAGTTCCACATTCACGCCCGGTGTTAATTCATGGCGTGAGCGAAAATGCTGAGACTAATGAATCCTACGGCCTGCAGACATCTTCCTATGAAGGACCAACGGGAATTATCGGTGTTATCAATCAATTATCCACGGACGCCGGTATCCCCAATATGTCGTTTTGGGCAACTGTTCCAAACTATGTTGCGGGGGCTGAATCTCCTAAAGCAGCATTAGCTTTAATTGAAAGACTCAAAACAACTCTCAACCTTTCATTGAATACAACGGACTTAGAAATTGCGTCTTCGGCCTATGAAAGGCAGATAAATCAAATAATTGAAGGTGATGAAGACACCTCGAAATACGTTGATGAACTTGAGGACAACTATGATGCTGGTGATTATGAGGTTGCTAGTCCTGAAGACTTTGTAAAAGACGTAGAGAATTTCTTACGTGACCAAGATTAGAAAGCACATCATATTGCATCATCTTCTTTCCACACAGGCCGGCGCGGCTTATCAAATTCAACTTCAATAGCCTCTCCACGTATTGCTGCAAATGCGTGATCTACCCAGTTTCCCGATCCGGCGAGAGGGTTTGGAAGTTTATTCTGAGAGAAAAACCCTGCATCAGTGCATTCAAGCGGGTGGTGTTTTAACTCGCCTCCAATGACTTTGCAATGGAAGACAATTGAATAGAGAGGCATCCGAGTAAATTTTGCACGGACCCCATCAAGAATCGAAATTATTCTTTGAGCCTCCACATGTATCCCCGTTTCTTCAAAGACTTCTTTCTCTGCTATCTCTGCTGCTGAATATCCAACGTCGGCAAAACCTGTTGGGAAAAGCCACACCCCTGAATCAGAGCGTTGGATTAGAAGAATTTCTCCGTCTTCATTTCCGACAACAGCACCAATGGCAACCTTTGGAGTTACATATCCTGGAACGCCTTCCCCTACCGACTTCATCCATTCTGCGACTTTTTCTTCACTGTTTGAAGAATTAGAAATCTTTGCATGGATGTCAGATGCTACATGAAGGACTTCCTCATACCTTTCGCGTTCGTAGAGACTTTCAGTGAATGCCAGTCCAGTTCTTGCAATCCCTGCTAAAGCTTCACTCCAGCGGACTAAGTCATGCTCATCAGTCATGTTCCGATTCCTGTCATTACTGTAGATGATTCTATTGCATGCTTTAGTGCTTGTTTAACCTCATCAGCATGCAATTGATCGTTGATTTTTTTTCCATCATTATCTAAGACATAGAAGGAGTCAACAACATCTGACCCTAGTGTCTGAACTTTTGCGCTTAATATGTTTAGGTCAAGAGAGCTAAGTGCTCTTGTTATTTGGTAAAGCAATCCCATTCCATTTGGAGCAGAAACCTCAATTACTGTGGCTGTAGATGATGTTTCATTATCTATCTTCACATCAGTATCAACAACTCTGTCGGGGAACTGTTGTGATATTTGTAGTGAGTAAGTCTGCATACGTTCAGCTAGTCTGGCTGCTATTGCGACTCGACCCCTGACCGAATCCTGAACGAATACACAGACTGAATTCCAATCAATATCCTTGGTCGTATTCGGAGCGACTCTGAACATTGCTAGGACCATTCCGTACTCGGTGTGGGCTATGGCTTCTAAGACGTCAAGGCCGCAAAGAGAGAGTGCCCCGGCGACTCTTCCGAATACAGCAGGTTTGTCAATCTCCATTATTGTTAACCGGTCGGCATCGCCCTCAACTTTAATCATTCCTCGCCGCATCATCTGTAATTGATTTGGAGTAGGGAAAGTTCGTTCGATGATGCTGCCTGCTCCTCCTTTGAGATATGAGATTGTTCGGTTTGAAAGATCTTCTACTAGACCAGCTTTCCAACTGCTCCAAGCTGCTGGCCCAGTTGCGATAGAGTCAGCTTCTGTTAAGGCATGTAATAATTTCACGGATTCGATTGTTTTTAATGAATTACCGACGGTTTGAATTGTGTCGAAATCATCAAGGTCTCTTCGGGTTGCGATGTCAGGAAGGAGCAGGTGATGCTGACACATTTCGATAAGTATTTCTATATCTGCTTTAGGGAAACCCATACGACCTGTGATTGCTTTGATTAGTTGCACTCCTACTTCTGTGTGATCTCCGGGATAAGGTTTTCCAATATCATGAAGCAACGCACCAATAACGAGAAGGTCTGGGCGGTCGACTCGGTCTGCAAGTTTGGACGCCTCTGCAGCTGTCTCAAGTAGATGACGATCCACTGTAAACCTGTGGTACGCATTTCGTTGTGGCCTGCTTCTTGCCGGTTTCCACTCTGGTAAAAGAGGAACGAATAAATCAAGTTGATCTAACGTTTCAAAAACTGGTATTGCATCATGGCCAACCAACAGAAGGTCAATAAATAACTCTCGAAGTTCGTCTGTCCATGGGTCTGAGATAACCAAATCGAGTTGCCGGAGCCGCCGAATTGTTTCGGGGGAAAAGCGTTCCTGATTTCGCGCTGTTTGTAAAGCAATACGTAAGACCTGTTCAGGAGTTATATCTATATCTGCTGACAAAGCCGAAGAAACAGGTTTTCTTTTACCTTTTATCGTATCGCCTACCTTCTTTCCAAAGTTCCAAACTCCTGATAGTCCCGCATTCTCTATCCCGTAGCAGAGTTCATCTATGTTCCAGGAGATACGCCGTGCAGCTGATGCTACATCAGCCATTAAAAGATCTGCATCTTCGTATCCAAGCGCCTCTGAAACCGCATCTTGTTGCTCGAGCAGAAGTTTATCGCTTGACCGTTTAGCCTGTTTGTGTAATTCCACACGAGCTCTCAAGATAACTTCGTAACACTCTAAAAGTTGATGATGCTCAACTTCAAATGGTCCTTGCCCATTAAGATTCGCCCATCCCATTGCATGAACATCTCTCAGTCCACCCCGTCCTTCTTTTAATTCAGGCTCCAACATAAAGGCAACTTCGCCTTTGGCGCGATGACGTGAATGGATTGATTCAGCTAATTTTGGCAACCAAAATTTTGCTTTACTTTTCCATTGATCTATTGCTTTATCTGAAAGTTCGTTTGATAGTGGTTGAGATCCTGCAATAATTCTGCTTGACAACAATGCGGTGGCTGTGTCGAGATCTTCGCTTGCTAGGGTTAACGTTTCATTTATTGTCCGAACTGAATGCCCGAGCTTATCTCCTTGGTCCCAAATCGGGTACCAAAGCGCTTCAGCAACTGCTTCAATATCCGAAGCATCATTATGTAATAGCAAGACATCCAAATCAGATAGAGGTGAGAGCTCTCGGCGACCGTATCCACCAA
>CETM01124097.1_pt1 | contig 23743 bp, 20 predicted proteins | sample 361451 | NCBI WGS metagenome assembly CETM01 (sample SAMEA2622690, study PRJEB7988) | marine metagenome | isolation source: saline water (ENVO:00002010), including
AAAAGATTATGAAAAAGCAGCAAAATGGAATCAAATTGCTGCAGAACGAGGAAATCTAACTGCTGAATATAACCTTTCAGACATGTATAAAGAAGGTTATTGGTTTAAGCAAGATGATGAAGAAGCAGCAAAATGGGCTCAACGTTCTGCAGAGAAAGGGCTCGTAGATGCACAATTTGCCGTTGCGTTAAATTACTTCAATGGCAAGGGTGTTACTCAGGATATAATAGAAGCAGTAAAATGGTTTCACCACGCAGCCGAACAGGGACATGAAGATTCTCAAAACAACCTATCTTTACTATACGACTTAGGGAAAGATGAAGTTCAAGCAAAAAAATGGTTTGATCTTTCTAAGGAGTTCTTTTTCATACTTTCTGTAAATGATTTCATAAAACAATCACGTACAGAAAACCGAAAAACGTCAAACTTATATCCATCAAAATTTGGTCCCTATGATATCAAAGTTTCTTTTGGCCAAGGCAACCTAGCTCACGTTCCATGGATATCTTTCTTAGGACTAGAAATGACTACTAGCAATGGATTTTTCATTAATTACCTTTACTATAAGAAAGAAAATTTGTTAATTCTTGCTTACGGAATTAGTGAAACAAATAAATTTGAACATCCTTGGAACCATGAAATCTTAACCTCAAATAAAAAGATATCCGAAATAATAAACACAAAAAAATTTAAAGATTCTTTAGTTTTTAAATATTACAAACCGTCAATAGAAGGAAATAGAGTTAAATATTTTGTAGAAGAAAAGACACCTGAAAACTTCATGGTCGATAAACCTGTTACATATTCTTCAATGCAAAAAGACCTTGACGAAATGATCACACAATACGGCAAGAGTTTATCCGAATGGAGCAAAATGGGAAGGCCAGGAATAACGAAAAATAGACAAGCAACCTCAGATAGATCTATCCAGTCACCAAATATCCAAAAGCAATTAAAGCCCAATATACGAACCTCCAAAGTACCTGAAATCCGATCTAAAATTAGTCAAAAAACTGATCTTGCTTCAGTCATAAAAAATGGTGAATCCAAAACTGTAGAATTCAAAGAAACCTTTCATCTAAATACCTACACAAAAAATAAAGACTCTAAACTGGAACATGCTGTAATAAAAACTATCGCTGGGTTCCTAAACACGGAAGGAGGATGTCTATACATAGGTATAAGTGACGACCCAAGACTTATTGGAATTAATGAAGAATTACTAAAATTCCACAATAACAATATAGATGATTTCAACAATAAGATGATACATATTTTTAACTCACGTTTTGAAAAGTATTCTTTGGTAAACGGATACATTTCAATACAGTATTGTGACTATGATGATCCTGTTAGCAAAAGCACAAAGATTCGTAAGTATGTAAAAATTAAATGTCGTAAATCATCTACACCTATATTTGTTACTAAGCATGACAAGCCCTCTAAAATTTTTTATATACGACTGCACGGACAAACAATTCCTCTAGAGGGTTCTGAAATGACAGAATATATTAAATCCAATTTTGAATAACATTATTCATGCGCTGAAGCCTTTTCTGAAAATTGAAATACTTTTTCAAAAGAATGCATAGCTTGAAGAACATCAATATCTTGCCTCTGGGCACCAATTATTTGTATTGATCCTGGTAAACCTGACTTAAGAAGAGATGTTGGGATTACTCCCGCAGGATTCCTAGTCATATTAATTCCCATTGTGAAATCTACCCACAAAGGATTTTCTTTACCATTTACAAACCCATCTCCTTCAAGTTTAGGTGGATGTCCACATGTAGCAGGTGTAATAATTAATGGTGATTCTTCAAAAAGCTCATGCAATTGGAAGCCAAGCCTATAACAAGCATCCATAGCAGAAGCGTAAGATGCCCCGTCAATCCTAGTACCTTTTTCTATAAACCATCTAAGTTGAGGGTCAATTTTTTCATAATCATCTGTACCAATTAGATGTTGATGTCTTCTTGCACAAGATGAAGCCCAAAAAACCATCCATGCATTCATAGGATTTTCATTCCAAACAACTTCTTTTTCAATAATTTCAACGCCTGCATCAGCTAACGTATTTATTGCTTTTTCACATATTGAAAGTATTTCTTTATCTACGGTTGAAAACCCCATAGTTGGTGACCATATAACAGTTTTGGGTAATTCATCATTTAATTGTTTTGCCCAATTTAAATTTTCAGATTCAAGAGAGAAAATGTCAGTTGGGTCTGGTCCAACAGTTGCATCTAAAGCCATAGCGTTATCTTCGGTAGAATTTGCTAGCAATCCTTTTACAGTTAAAACTCCTGACCCAGGAGGCTTATTTGACTCAATAGGAATCCTTCCTTGAGATGTTTTTATACCCGCAAGACCCGACAGAGCAGCAGGTATTCTTATAGAACCTCCTCCATCAGATGCAGTACCAAGTGGTATCATCCCAGAAGCAATAGCAGCTGCAGTTCCTCCAGATGAACCCCCGGGAGAATAATCTAAATTCCATGGGTTTTTTGTAGTTCCAAAAGGAACATTATCTGTCTTTCCTTTATAACCAAATTCAGGTGTATTGGTTTTTCCAATTACAATACAACCTTGATCTTTCATTCTTTTTACTAAAATGGAGTCTTCTTGAGCAGGTTCATCATTTATGTGAAGTTCAGAACCATATGAGGTTACAAATCCTTTGGCATCTTCTAAATCTTTTACGCCAATTGGTAATCCGGCAAGCATACCGGGATCTTCACCTTTATTGATTAATGAGTCGACATTCTCAGCTTGTTTAAGAGCGTCGTCAAAGTTTACCGCGCAAAAAGCATTTAACGTTTTGTCATATTTACCAATGTTATTAATAGCAGCTTCGGTCATTTCTTTAGCTGATACCTTTTTTGTCTTTACGTTATTTACTAATTCTTTTAATGAATATTTTCTAAAATCCATAACACAGTCTCCTATATGATTAGGATATTATCATTTTTTCAGTAAATTTATTTGAATAAGTGAAAAAATGTCCCTAAGTTATAATTCTGTTCACGAGACTACGACAAAAGGTGCAAATATGGAATTTAAAACTTTTAAAACCAATAACATATCGATCCGAGCCGCAATAATGGGATCAGGGCCTTTGGTCATTTTGGTACATGGTTGGCCTGAGCTTTGGTATTCCTGGCGGCACCAAATTGAGCCGATTGCTAGTGCAGGATACAAAGTAATAGCCATAGATGTTAGAGGATACGGAGGGAGTGATAAACCACACCCAGTAGAATCCTATTCCATGCAAGAAATGATGGATGACATTATTGGAATAATAGATGCTTGCAATGAAGAAAAAGCTATTCTTATAGGACATGATTGGGGTGCACCTATTGTATGGAATACAGCAGCTTTGAATGATTCTAGAATTTCTGCTGTAGCAGGTCTTAGTGTTCCATATCGATCTAGGCTTGATGTACCTTTAATTGAAGCATGGGATAAAATATACGAAGATAAATTCTTTTATCAGGTATATTTCCAAAAAGAAGGCGTTGCAGAAGAGGAATTTGAACAAGATATCAGATTATCTTTGCGCAAAATATATTTTTCAATTAGTGGAGATGCCCCATCGCTTGATAGTTGGATTAACAGATCTTCTACCACAAGAATGTTAGAAGAATTTATTGATCCTATAAATTTTCCAAATTGGCTTACAGAAGATGACTTAGATTATTTTGTTGAAAATTTTACCGCTAGCGGTTTTCGAGGACCTTTAAATAGGTACAGAAATTCCGAAAAAGATTTCTATGATTTGCCTTTAATGGGTGTAGCCAGAATAAAACAGCCAAGTTGTTTTATCGCCGGATCTAAAGATGTTGTACGTTCATTTGTGCCAGGAAAAGATGTTTACGAAGGTGTGGATGAGCTATGTGATGATATGCGTATTTTTAAAATAGTCGAAGGGTCTGGGCACTGGGTACAGCAGGAAAACCCTAAAGAAGTTAACAGTGCATTAATCGAATTTTTAAATACAATGAAATAATTCACAATGAAATTAATCCGATTAATATTTTCCATTAAAAATGTGCCCACAGTTAAATGGAGTTCAACCCATCCTCTTAACTATAAACCTAGATTTAATACTTTATTTTTTTTAAGTTTAGGAGTTTTCTTATTTGGTTTAGGTGACGCTATTCTAATAAGTAGTAGTATCGGAGTTAGCCCTTGGACTGTCCTTGCTCAAGGTATCTCTAACATTACGAATTTATCAATTGGCACATCTACTTTCATCATAAGTATTGCAATATTAATATTATGGATTCCCTTAAAACAACAACCTGGAATAGGAACAATATTGAATGCCATCATTATTGCTGCAGCAATAGATTTAACTCTACCTTATCTCTCACATCCTTCATCATATCCAATTCAAGTATTTCAAGCTATCATAGGAATTCTAGTGACTGGGCTAGGAAGTGGTACTTATTTAATCGCGAACTTAGGAGCAGGTCCACGAGACGGATTGATGGTAGGCTTACAGAAAAAAACAAACATGCCTATTGCAATTGTGAGAACAATTTTAGAAATCACTGCTGTAACATCAGGATGGATATTAGGAGGTATAGTGGGATTAGGTACAGTACTATTCGTTTTTGGAATAGGACCATCTATAGCCATTGGATTAATTGTAGTCGAAAAAATATTTCCAAAACCTTAAACTAAAAAGGCATATTGCTATTTCTTAGCCAGTCTCTACAATCTCGCCAGTCAGGTACAAATTGTGAGACTTTATCCCAATATTTATACGAGTGATTGTGTTCTAACATATGACATAACTCATGAAATATAACGTAGTCAATGACTTTATATGGCGCAAGAACAATACGCCAATTATATGAAATTTCACCCTTAACTGAACAGGAACCCCAGCGTGATTTATAATCTTTTATTTTTATAGATACAGGTGAAACTCCAACTATTTTTGACATTTTTTTTGTTCTTTCAGGCAATAATTTTTCAGAATGCTCTTTGTACCAAGATATAAGCATATCTTTCACTGTAACTTGGGGAGTTTCATCAGAATCTAAAACATTAGCTTCAAATAAGCCATTTTTTAGTTTTAATGACGGGTTGCAACCTACAACAATATTTAAAGAATAATCTCTTCCAAGATATGGAAAATTCTCTCCATTAATATATTTTCTAGATTTAATCTCAGTTCTTAAAGATATTTCTTCAAGTTTTTTTATAATCCAATTAGTACGTGCTGTAACAAATTTTTCAATAAATTCATCTGATGTGAATTTTGGAGCTCTAACTTTTACTTTTTCACCATGTATATGGATAGACACAGTTTTTTTACGATTTGTTCTAATAACTTCAATTGGGAAATCAAAATCATACATTTATATATTTGGTTTTTTCCAACCACCAGTTATATTTTCTATATGCAATGCAATAGCCAATGCAACATCTTCTCTCCAAGGTCTTGATATAATCTGTATCCCGATAGGCAATCCGTCTTCTGAATCAGATGCTCTTACTACAGCACCTGGCCATCCTGTCATGTTATATGCACTCGTATAAACAAAAAACAGCTTATTTTCTTCTGCCCATGTCTGTCCATGATCACACGCAACAAATGGTGCTGTAGGAGTAATAATGGCGTCATAATTTTTCATAAACGAAATCATTTCACTTCGGAATCGATCTACATCCTCAAGAATTTGCGTGAACTCTGATGTCGCTATAGGATCAATTTGTTTCAATCTATTTTGAATAAAAGGCGATATATCTTCTGTCCCAGAAGAAGTTATCAATCTTTTAAGCCATCCTTTCCCGTCTCCTCCTAACAATTTACTATCAAGTTCTGGAATCAAAGCTAGAGCTCTAGGTAAAGCTTCTTCTACAAACGCTCCAGAATCTTCTAGTATCTTGACTGATTTATAGACAGCTTCTTTTATGTCATCAGACGGGGTATGAATTTTATTATCTGCATAGAAAGCAATCTTTAAATCTTTAATATCAATTTGTTTCGGGTCTCTTAGTGGCATATCCACTATTGCTGGATCTATCCAATCTGGACCTGAGATGATAGGTAAAGTCAAAACTAAGTCTTCAACATATCTAGCCATTGGACCATTCTGTGTTAAAGATTCGAGGGCTCCCATGCTGTAATCAACAATATGTCCTGTACGTGGAATTCGGCCTGAATTTGGTTTAATTCCCGCAATACCACAAAAATGCGCTGGCAATCTTATACTGCCGCGTGTATCACTTCCTATATCCAAAGGAGATCCACCAGCTGCAACAGTTGCTGCTGAGCCACCACTTGATCCTCCGGGCATTTTTTTTGTATTGTAAGGATTGTTGCTACGACCGTAAACCAAATTATCTGTTTCTGCAGCAAGAGTAAATTCTGGAGTATTAGTCTTACCTAATAAAATACCTCCTGCTTTTCTTAATCGTGATGTAACAGTTGCATCTTTTTCAGGAATAAAACTTGAACGTCCTTGAGTTCCAGCAGAAGATATAATGCCTTCTGCGTCCAGGGAATCTTTTAAAGTAAACGGCACACCATGCAATGGTCCGATAGTGTTTCCTTCCTCTATAGCTTTATCAGCCAATTTGGCTTCATTGATAGCACGCTCTGAGCAAATTTGTACCACACTATTAAGGGAAGAATTAATTGAATCAATTCTATCGAGATACGCACTAACGACTTCAAGTGAAGATACTTCTTTTTTCTTTATACTATCTGCTATTTTCGCAGCAGATTCATAAATCAGATCATCCATATTTCCTTCTTCTCATCAATTAATGATTGTGACGAGGCAAATCTTTTACAACCTTTTGGTACTTTACAGCGTTTTCTAGAACTCCCCCTTTATCTAATTGACCAACATGATCTCTATATATTTCTTCCCAAGGAGTCTGACTAGCTGGGATATCAGGGAGTCCTTCTGTTTTTCTCCTATCCAATTCTTCATTATCTACTAACATGTCAGCTGTTTGATTATTTAGATCAATCCTTACTATATCTCCTGTTCTTAGCCACGCTAACCCACCTCCAACCGCACTCTCAGGTGAAGCATTTAATATTGAGGGGCTACCCGATGTTCCAGATTGCCTACCATCACCTATACATGGCAATTCCAAAACACCTTGTTTAATCAAATCATCCGAAGGTTGCATATTAACAACCTCTGCAGAACCAGGCCAACCTACAGTTCCTGCATTTCTAATTACAAGAATAGAATTTTCATCCATTTCTAAACTTTTGTCGTTAACCCTGTCGTGATAATCCTCTGAACCTTCAAAAACAATTACCCTCCCCTCAAGTATGCCTTCGCTACCAGGTCTAGATAAAAATTTCTCTTTAAACGTATCCGATATAACAGATGTTTTCATGATTGCAGCATCAAAAAGATTACCTTTCAGAACCATGAATCCTGCCTGATCCATCAATGGCTTATCAAAAGGAGTTATAACATCTGTATCCTTTATAACGACTCCTTCAAGATTTTCAGCCAATGTTTTACCCGTAACGGTCAAGACATCTCCATGCAATTTACCATTACTTAACAATTCGGACATTACTGCTGGGGTACCGCCTGCTCTATGGTAACTCTCACAAAGGTATTCGCCAGCAGGCTGAATATTAGCCATAAGGGGAATATCGTATCCGAAATTTTGCCAAGCATCTGTTTCTAATTCAATTCCCATATGTCTAGCAATCGCAGTTAAGTGAGGTTGGGCATTTGTAGAACCACCAATCGCAGAATTTAAAACAATTGCATTTTCAAAAGCCTTCCTTGTCATTATTTTAGAAGGAGTTAGGCCTTCTTCTACCATTTTGACGATTCTCTCTCCCGTGTCATAAGCCATTTGACCTCGTTCCCTGTAAGGAGCAGGTATATTGGCACACCCAGTAATACTCATCCCCAAAGCTTCGGCAATAGAGTTCATTGTTGAAGCCGTCCCCATAGTATTGCAATGCCCATCCGATGGAGCAGAAGATGAGGCTATGTCTATAAATTCTTTATAGTCTATTCTTCCTGCAGCAAGTTCAATTCTCGCATCCCATATAGCGGTTCCTGCACCAGCTAATTTACCTTGATACCACCCATCCAACATAGGGCCACCCGATAACACTATTGCTGGCATATCAACTGTCGCAGCAGCCATCAAACAAGCTGGGGTTGTCTTATCACATCCAGTTGTAAGCACAACACCATCCAAGGGATACCCATGTAATATTTCAACTAACCCTAAATAGGCTAAATTTCTATCAAGTGATGCAGTTGGCCTCTTTAACGTTTCTTGAATTGGATGAACTGGAAATTCAAATGCGATTCCACCTGCACTTCTAATACCCTCTCTCACCCTATCTGCTAGTTTAGTATGAATTCTGTTGCATGGGGATATATCTGAACCAGTCTGAGCTATTCCAATTATAGGTTTACCAGACATCAGCTCTTCCATGGTATAACCGTAGTTTAATATCCTTTCTATATAAAGCGCTGTCATACCTGGATTATGAGGATTGTTAAACCAATTCTCACTTCTATATTTAGGATTGAAATCTTTTTCACTCATCAAAAACTCCCTCATTTTAATAACAACACACTAATATTTAGTTATACCTTATACTACTCATGCATATAATAACTAAATTAATTGGAGATTAAAATTATGGCCGATAGATTAAAGGGAAAAAGAGTCTTAATTACCCAAGCTGATGACTATATGGGCCCCGACTTCATACCTATATTTGAAGAGGAAGGAGCAATAGTAATTGCCGATACTAGAGATTTAACTATTCCATCTGCTGCTAAAGATCTCATAGCCGAAACAGGTCATATTGATGTTTTAGTTGCAAATCTTGCTGCGGTACATCCTAGGACGTCTGTTGAAAATACAACGGATGAGATTTGGAGTGAAATGTTTGACAAAATGGTTCATCCTCTACATAGATTAGTTAGAGCTACTATTCCACAAATGAAGGCAAGGAGAAGCGGTAAAATCGTTGTAATGGGAAGTGCAAGTCCCTTGAGAGGCCAGAATGATACTTCACCATATGCTAGCGCAAGAGGAGCTCAACTTGCATACGTTAAAACAGCTGGCTTTGAAGTAGCAAGTTATAACGTTCAAATTAATGTTATTGCTCAAACATTTGTAGAAAACGAACGATACTTTTCCAAAGAATATCAACAAACTGATGGGTTTAAAGAAAAGTTTAAAGACGTCCCTCTTAAAAGACTATCTACTGCAAGGGAAGATGCAATGCTAGCAATATTTTTAGCTAGTGAAGAAAGCAACTCTTTTGTAGGACAAGCATTTCCTTTTGCCGCTGGTTGGGTCGTTTAACTAGATTAATCTGAACAGTGTAATTATGAGTCAACAAAACGATAACAAAAAAAATTTAGAAGATAGTATTGCTGAAGGTATTTATCACTTGAGAAATATAAACTCAAATTTTAATGCAGTAGTAGATCAAATCGGAGAAATAGAATTTAAAAAAAGAGATGTTACATTTGAATCTTTAATACGAATCATTATCAATCAACAGTTATCAAATACTGTAGCAAAAGTCATATTCGAACGATTAGAAAATATTTTCCCTAATACAAATAGCATATCTCCTTCTGAAATCCATACTGCTGATTCAGAAAAGTTAAAAAGTATTGGGTTATCTAAAGGAAAAGTTAATTACATCAAATCTCTTGCAACTGAATTTATTGACAATCCAAACTTAGTAAATAAGTGGAACACTTTAGATGATGATAGGGCAAAAAATGAAATCCAAAAAATGAAAGGCTTCGGACCTTGGTCAGCAAATATAATTCTTCTTTCATTTATGGGAAGAGGTGATATATTTCCATATGGAGACGTAACATTACGAAAAGCTTATCTAAATATTTATGGTTCCGAACTAAGTGAAACACTTAAAGAAATAGAGTGGGCTAGACCATACAGAGGAATACTTGCTCTTTATTTTTGGAGATGGGTAGATAACGGAATGAAACCATTGTTTAATTAAACAACTGGAGGTTAACATGGCATACGTAGAAACTGATATTCAAGATCAAATAATGATAATAAGACTCAATCGTCCCGAACGATTAAATGCATTAAGCCTCGTAATAAGAGAAGGTATGGCGGATGCATTTACAAGACTTCACGAAGATAACAATTTAGAAGTTGGCATACTTACTGGTACAGGAAAGGGATTCTGTGCAGGGGAAGACATGAAAGATTCTGTTGCACAAGGTGGAGTCAAAAACGATATGCCTGGGGAAGTCACAAGTGAAGATGATCCATTTCAAAATGGCAAACTCCAAAAACCCGTTATAGGTGCCATAAATGGATATGCAATGGGAGGCGGATTTATGCTAGCTGAAAAGACTGATCTTAGAGTAGCTGTAAAAGAGGCTGTATTTGAAGTTTCAGAAGCAAAAAGATGGATGTTAGGAGGTTATAATCATGGTCATTATGCAAATCTTCCTCAAGCAATTGCAACAGAAATGGCATTAGGATTCAGATTTACCGCAGAAAGACTATACCAAGTAGGATTCCTAAACAGATTAGTAGAAAAAGATGATCTTATCCCAACCTCTATTTCAATGGCAGAACATATATTATCTCTTCCTCCAGCATCTAGAGTAAATACATTTTATATGATGCAACATATGGCCCCTAAAATACCTGAAAATTTAAAAGAATTAGCAAAAGAATTACATCAACATGGCTATTTAGATGACAGAATGGAATCGAGAAAAGCTTTTACGGAAAAAAGAAAGCCAAATTACAAAGGTTGGAACAACCCTGAAGATCGATATAATATGCCTAAACTTAAATAACTAGTTTTATAAGGAAATTCTCATGGACGCTTTAAAAGGAGCATTAGATGGAATCAGAGTTATCACCTGTTCAACTGCAGTAGCAGGGACTGTGCCATACATGTTTATGGCGGATTTAGGAGCTGAAGTAATAAAAATTGAAGTTCCTAATGGTGGAGATAATAGTCGTAAAGCTGGTGTGATCAAAGGAGAAGATGTAAGTTCTTTTTTTGAAACAAATAACCGTGGAGTTAAAAGTATAACTCTAAATTTAAAAGAACCTGACGCTAAAACAATATTACATAAATTAGTTAAAACTGCAGATATATTTGGACAAAATTTCAGGCCAGGTGCTGCTGAAAGATATGGGTTCGGATACGAAGAATTAAAAGTGATAAATCCTGCATTAGTATATGCATCAGTATCAGGATATGGACCTGATGGACCTGATTCCCATCTGCCAGGCACAGATGCAGTTGGACAAGCTACGGCTGGAGTAGCAGAAGCATTTTCAATCCCAGGACAAAGCTTAAGAACAGGAGTGGCAGCAGTAGCTGATGAAACTTGTGCAATCCTAACATTTGGAGGTGTCTTAGCTGCATTAATACATGCCCAAAAAACAGGCATCGGCCAAAAAGTAGAAACTTCTCTTGTTGGAGGAGCATTCAGACTTATGGGATGGACAATGACCACAGCAATGTGGACCGGGAAGGCACCTATTACAGGAGCTCGCATCAATGGAACAAGAGAAAGGCCGGGTATAGCAGCATGTTTTGACGATATCGACGGAAAACCACTAGCTATGCAATTAGCATCCAATCAATGGCAACCAGCTTTAGAGGTATTAGGATTCTACGAGGAAATGAAAGCCCAAGGTTTAGATGATCTAGGATTAGCTTTTGAATCTATTGAAAAAAAATCGGAGATTCTTAAATGTTTAGCTGATCTGTTTTCACAAAACACACGTGATTATTGGTTAAAAATATTACGTGAATCAGATCTTATTTCAACAAAAGTCAACACACTTGTAGAAGCGTCTAATGACCCTAATGTCCTAGACAATAATTATGTTACAGAAATATATCATCCTAGAATAAATGAAAATATAAAAGTGCATGGGACGCCTTGGAAATTCTCAGAAACCCCAAGTAACCCTGGGATAGCTCCTACACTAGGAGAACATAATAAAGACATTCTTGAGTCGATCGGTTATGAATCTGCCGAAATATCTGATTTAAAAGACCGCGGAGTAATATAAGTTTAAGGATTAAGTATGAATGAAAAAAATCCCAAAAAAGGACTAAGCCTTTATGAAGCTGCACGCGAAGCAGGAGTAACATTTTCTAAAGAATGGGTTCCTGTATCTAAAATAGTTCATGCTAATAATTTGAATTTCCGTTATTTAGAATGGGGGAATCCTGACAATCCAATTATTTTGATGTTGCATGGTTTTGCACAACAAGCTCATTCTTGGGATTTTGTAGCACTTTCTTTCGCAGATCGATATCGAATTATTGCATTAGATCAAAGAGGGCACGGTGATAGTGATTGGGCCGTAGATGGAGATTACACACCTGATGCTCAAGAGAAAGATATAGCTGCTATTGTAAAAAAACTAGATCTCAAAGATATAATTTTATTCGGCTTATCGATGGGCGGGCGTAATGCGTTTACATATGCCGCAAAAAACCCTGAACAAATTAAAGGGTTAATCGTTGTTGATTCTGCGCCTGAAATAATTTCAAAAGGAACAAAAAACATTAAAAATTTCATAGAACAAGAAGATGAACTCGATTCAATTGATGCATTTGTTGACAGAGTCATTAAATATAATCCGAGGAGAGATCCTATTCAGATAAGAGGCAGTATTGTAAATAACTTGAGAGAGCTTCCAAATGGAAAGTGGACTTGGAAATATGACAAAATATTAAGATCAAAAGATAGATTTGGTGCTCACAGCAGTGCAGAAACAAGCAAACTTCTTTGGAGTTATCTTGAAAAACTAAAATGCCCCACATTAGTGGTAAGAGGAGATCAAAGTGATATGGTTGCCACAGATGTAGCAGATCAAATGTGTGATGCAATTCCTAATAGCAAATTAGCAATAATCAAAAATGCAGGGCATTTAGTAACTGGAGATAATCCTTCAGGATTCGAAAGTGCTGTTAGCAAATTCATAGATACAATCTAATTATAAAAGACATATTGATTGCGAGTACATTAACTGGATGATATAATTTATTCAAATTTAGACATCAATAAAAATAGAGAGGAATCCAGGAGAACGGATTGGATAAGGCTGATAAGCAAGCCGTTATTGAAGAATATCGAACACATGAGACAGATACAGGGTCAACTGAGTCTCAAATAGCAGTTCTTACTGCTCGAATTACAGAATTAACGCAACATCTTAGAGAACACAAGCATGACGAATCTACTCGCAGAGGACTTCTGCGTTTAGTTGGCCGTAGAAGAAGTTTGCTCAAATACTTAAACTCAAAAGATGTTAATCGATATAGAAACCTTGTCGAACAATTAGGTTTACGAAAGTAATTAATCACTTATTAACACCTTCGGACTTTTTAAGCTAAGTCCTAACACCCGCTTCGATTTTTCCTCCAGGAGAAATTAACATTACTGTTTTTAATATTAGCCGAGAAATAGGCGCACACACATTAGAATTTGAAACTGGAAAGCTTGCCAAAAAAGCAAATGGCTCTGTACTTATAAAGCAAGGAGATAATGTTGCTTTAGCTACAGTAACTATGAGTGAACCAAGAGAAGGAATAGATTTCTTTCCATTAACCGTAGATTTAGAAGAACGTCATTATTCAATAGGGCAAATCCCAGGAAGTTTTTTTAGACGCGAAGGTCGCCCAACGACTTTAGCAATATTAACAGACCGCTTAATAGATAGACCTATAAGACCATTATTTCCTAAAGATTTCAAAAATGAAGTTCAAGTTATTGTAACCACATTATCAAATGATAAAGAAACTCCTTTTGACATACTTGCCCTCAATGGAGTTTCAGCAGCGTTGTCAATATCTGACATACCCTTTAATGGTCCAATGGGAGCTACTAGGATGGGATATATTGATGGAGAATTCATTGTAAATCCATCATATAGTCAGATAGCAGAAAGTGATCTAGACATTGTAGTAGCAAGCTCTAATGATGGAGTTTCTATGATGGAAGCAGGAGCTAATCAACTTGACGAATCTATAGTTTTTGAAGCAATTGAAATAGCTCATAAAACAAATCTAGAGACAATATCCTTACAAGAAGATTTTGTTAAAGAAGCAGGGATTCCAAAAGTAGAATATATTTCACGAGGACATGATCCTGAGGCTGTAGAAAAAGCTAAATCCATTCTAGGAAATGGCATATACGATGCTATGAAAGAAGCTACAGACCAATCAGATATGAAATCAAAATTGGATGATATTAAAAGTAATTTACAAGAAAGCTTAGCTGAAGACTTTGATAAAAGTGTGATCTCTGGAGCTTTTGAAGAATTATTAGATGAACAATTCAGAGTTCGAATACTAAAAGACAGAGTTCGTCCTGATGGCAGAGACTTGAGAGAAATAAGATCATTATCTGCAGAAGTATCTTTACTGCCAAGAACACATGGCACAGGTCTTTTTAACAGAGGTGAAACACAAATTCTTGGGGTTGCTACCTTAGGATCTTCAGGAGATGCTCAAAAACTTGATAACCTAAGTCCAGAAACAACGAAAAGGTTTATGTTACATTACAATTTCCCTCCTTATTCTGTAGGAGAAGCCGGTAGAGTAGGATCACCAGGAAGAAGGGAAATTGGGCATGGAGCCCTTGCAGAACGGGCATTAAGTGCCGTACTACCATCTGAGGAAGATTTTCCTTACACACTAAGGGTAGTATGTGAAGCTTTGAGTTCCAACGGAAGCACTTCCATGGGAAGCGTTTGTGCAGGAACATTATGTCTAATGGATGCTGGTGTCCCTATTTCTGCTCCTGTAGCAGGTATATCCGTAGGGCTAGTAACAGGTGAAGGCAATGAATATGTAACTCTAACTGATATTCAAGGCTTAGAAGATCATGTCGGGGATATGGATTTCAAAGTAGCAGGAACTTCAAAAGGAATAACGGCAATACAATTAGATATCAAAGTAAACAGTATCAGTTTTGATGTAATCAAAGATGCTTTAGCTCAAGCTAAAGAAGGAAGAACTGAAATACTTGAAGTCATACACGATGCTATTCCTGAAGTTCGAACTGATGTAAGCCCTCATGCTCCTAGAATAGAAAAAATCATGGTTCCAGTTGATAAGATTGGCGCAGTTATCGGCCCAGGCGGTAAAATGATCCGAAGTATCGTTGAACAGACTGGTGCGACTGTAGACATTCAAGATGATGGAACAGTATTAATAGGTTCATCCGATGCAGAAGCATCTGAAAAAGCTAAGCAGATGGTAAGAGATGTCACTCGAGAAGTTGAAGTTGGAGAAATATTTACTGGTAAAGTAGCTAAAATCGCGTCTTTTGGGGCATTTGTTGAATTACTACCTGGAATTGATGGAATGGTACACATTAGTGAATTAGAAAACTATAGAGTTAATGCTGTTGAAGATGTGCTCACTCTTGGTGATGAAATCACTGTAAAAGTTATAGGAAAAGATAATTCTGGCAAAATAAAATTGTCTAAAAAAGCATTATCATCCAACGGTGATGAATCTTCAGATAATCAAAGCCAACAAAGCCAAGCGCCTAAAATAGAAGTTGAAGTTGATGAAATCATAACTGGTAAAGTAGTAAATATTGCTAGTTTTGGAGCATTTGTTGAAATATTACCAGATGTAGATGGAATGATTCATATCAGTGAACTAGAAAACTATAGAGTTCAAAGTGTTGAAGATGTCGTTAGTGTTGGAGATGAAGTTACTGTAAAAGTCATAGCTATAGACGATCGCGGTAGAATAAAATTATCTCGCAAGGCTTTATTAGACCAAGACGGAGAATACGACGAATATGGCGACGATGACGACGACGAAAGTTAGAATAAATATAAATTAGAGGATACGTTTATGTCAGACATCAAAGTAGCTATCAATGGAATACTCGGTAAAATGGGCCAATCAGTATTGAATGCTACGTTGAATGCTGATGGCATAACTCCGATATCAGGTTGTGATTCTGAAAAATTCATAAAGTCAGATCACATTAATACATCATCAGGAAAGGTGCATTTATATTCAGACCTAGCGCCTGCACTAGATAATATTGATGTAATTGTTGACTTCACAAATGCCGACGTTGCTCGTGAAGTTATTTCTTTAGCTCCCTCCAAAAAAGTTCATTGTGTTATAGGCTCTACAGGGCTTAGTGAAAGTGACTTTTCTAATGCGAAAAAAGAATCTGAAAAACATGGAACAAGCATAATAATTGCCCCAAATTTTGCATTGGGGGCAGTGTTAATGACACATTTAGTTAAAGAATCTGCTAAATTCTTTGACTATGCTGATTTAACAGAAGTACATCACGAAGCAAAAATAGATTCTCCATCTGGTACAGCAATATCAATGGCTAAAGCAGCACATGAAGGGAAAAACGGGAATTTCAAAGCCCCAAAATCAGAAAAAGAATTAATTGATGGTGCACGAGGTGCTGATTATAACGGCGTAGTTATACATAGTGGTCGCATGCCCGGTAGAGTAGCCCATCATGAAATGGTTTTTGGAGCTTTAGGACAAACGTTAACCATAAGACATGATTCAATCAATCGTGAAAGTTTCATGCCTGGAGTAGTAATGTCCATAAGAGCATCTATGAACCAGGAAGGACTAACAGTCGGACTAGATAAAATTATGGGACTTGAATAAAAGGGAGATTAAATTGAAATCTTGTAAAGTCGCGGTGATCGGTGCTACTGGAGCCGTAGGAGATGTTTTCCTAAGGGTAGCAGAAGAAAGAAATTTTCCAATTGATGAAATAAGGCTATGTGCTTCTGAACGATCTGTAGGTAAAAAACTAACCTTTAGAGGCGAACAAATAGAAGTCGAATTGTGTACCCCTGAATTATTAAAAGAGGTCGATTTTTCATTTATATCGGCAAGTGGTGATATAAGTAGAGAAATAGCTCCTTTATCAGCTGCTAATGGAGCTATAGCAATTGATGACAGTTCTGCTTTTAGGATGGATCCTAACGTACCTTTAGTCGTGCCAGAAGTAAATGCAGATGATTTAAATAATCATTCAGGAATTGTATCCATACCCAATTGTTCAACAACCCCATTAGTAATGGTTATGCAAGCTCTATCTAAGAACGCAAAAATTCATAGAGTTGTTGTAGATACATTCCAAGCTGTATCCGGAACAGGAGCTGCTGCTGTCAGAGAAATGACCACTCAAAGTGGAAATTTATTAAATGATAAAGAAATAGAAATACAAGAATATCCTCATCAAATCGCTTTTAACGTTTTACCACACATTGAACCTTTTCAAGAAAATGGATATACAAGAGAAGAAATGAAGATGGTAAATGAAACTCGCAAAATATTGCATGATCCTAATGTAATGGTATCTGCAACATGTGTTAGGGTTCCTGTTACCATAAGCCACAGCGAAGCTATGCATATAGAGTTCGACAGACCAATTTCCACAGACAAAGCTCGTGAGCTTATCGATAATAGTTCAGGGATGAAAGTTATGGATGATCCTAGTAATGACATATATCCTATGCCTATAAATTCTACTGGAATAGATGATGTTCTAGTAGGGAGAATAAGACAGGATGTTTCAAATCCCAATGGTATCGCCTTGTGGGCTGTATGTGATAATCTACGCAAAGGAGCCGCATTAAATGCAATCCAAATAGCTGAAGAAATGATGAAAAGAGATTTAGTATCTCAATCAAATTGGAGTTAATTTTATGGCGTCGTTTGGTAGATTAATAACTGCTATGATTACACCTTTTACACTTAAAGGTGAAATAGACTATGGGCAAGCACGAAAACTTGCAAGAGGATTATCAGAATCAGGAAGTGATGCAATCCTAATAGGTGGCACAACTGGGGAATCACCCTCAATGTCCGATGACGAAAAGATACGTTTATTCGGAGAAATAAAAGATGAAATGGGCAATGAAGTAGACATCATTGCTGGCACTACTGACAACAATCACAACAAATCAGTAGAGTTAACCCAAGAAGCAGAAAAAGTAGGTGTTGATGGAATATTACTTACCGTTCCTGCTTATAACAAGCCAACTATGGAGGGGCTTTATCAGAACTTTAAATCAATAGCATCTTCTACAAAATTACCTTGCCTACTGTACAACGTACCATCGAGGACTTCTTTGAACATGGACGTTGAAACCACTTTAAGGCTTTCTGAAATAGACAATATTATAGGAGTTAAAGAAGCTTCTAGCGACTACACCCAAATAACCAATATAATCGACAAAGCACCTTCAGGATTTGATGTCTGGTCAGGAAATGATGATGAAACTTTTCCTATCATGTGTGTAGGCGGATACGGAGTAGTATCAGTTGCCTCAAATTTATACGGGCTTCAAATCAAAAATATGATGGGACTCATATTAGAAGGAAATATTGAAGCAGCAGCAGCAGCACATAAAAAATTGCTTCCAATTTTCAAGGCTCTATTTTGGGTGACTAATCCATTACCGATAAAATACGCTGTAAATCGTTCTGGTTTTAACGCCGGAACATACCGATTACCATTATGGGAACCAGACAATCATTTTACAAAGAAATTTGATGCTGTTATGGATCAATATTCTGCAGATTTACCTATAAATTAAAATAACTAATTTTACTTCTTAGTTATTTGTTCTGATGCGACCATAGCTTGTGTCATTTGTTGAAGGATTTCATTAGATCCCCCTGCACCATAAGGTATTAAAACAGCATTATTTTGACCTGTAGTTCCAATATCTCTCAAGGCATCAAAATACTGAACCATCATAACCATATTCATAACATCTTGAGTTTTAACATCACTCCCTGTAACTTCTTTAAGATCATTTATAGAAGCTTTAAAGCCCTCTATAATCGCTGCTCTTTGTTGAGCTACACCTTCACCTTGAAGCTTTTTAGATTCAGCTTCAGCTTCAGCATTTTTAACTTGTCTTATTTTATCTGCCTCAGCTTCATTTTGAGCAGCTATTCTAAGACGTGCAGTAGCATTAATTTGATTCATAGCTTCTTTAACATTAGGTGCAGGATCAATATCAGTAATTAAAGAATTAACAATGGCATATCCAAAATCATCCATTGATTCTGTAAGCTCAGCCTTTATAGTTTGAGCAATCACATCTTTAGATTCAAATACTTCATCTAATGTCTTTTTAGGTACTTCTGCACGAACTACGTCATATACATATGATGTTATTTGTTGATTTACATCAGTTAATTTATAAAAAGCATCAAAAATCTTATCTGATATAGCTAAAAACTGTATTGATACACCTAAATTAACAAACACATTATCTTGAGTTTTTGTTTCAACCGGAACATCTAGTTGTCTAATTCGTATTGACTCTTTTCCTGCAACTCTTTCTATTATTGGAATTTTAAAGTTTAAGCCAGGCCCAAGTATTCGATTAAATTTACCTAACCGTTCGATCACTCCCATAGTCTGTTGTGGAACAATAACAATACTAAGTATGAGTAGAATAACAGCTAGAATAATTATAGGTATTAACAAAAATTCCATAATAAACCTCAACTAAATTATACTTATAATAATTATAGCCTACTGATATTAATAAGACATTAACCTGTTAATTTAAATGATAGATTCCGGCATAATCGTTTGGTCTCTATGCGGACCTGTTGAAATTATACTTATTGGGCAATTTATAAGTTCCTGAAGTCGATCAACATATGCTCTAGCCTTAGGGTCTAAATCATTTATATCTGATATTCCAGCAGTTGGTTTATCCCAACCACTTAAAGTCTCATATATAGGAACACAGTTCTCCAAAGCATATATACCACCAGGTAATTCATCTAATATCTCACCTTCGAGATCGTATCCTACACATACTTTTATTTCATCTAAGGAATCAAGTACATCCAATCTGGTTAAAACGGCTGAGGTATATCCATTTATTCTGGTACTGTATTTAGCTGCAACACCATCAAACCAGCCTACTCTTCTTGGGCGACCTGTCGTAGTACCAAATTCTTTAGCAAGGTTTCTTATATTTTCTCCTACTTCATCATGTAATTCTGTAGGAAATGGACCTGATCCAACTCTGGTGTTATACGCTTTAAATATACCTAGAACTGTAGATATATGTTGTGGCTGTATTGCTAATCCAGTACTAGCACCTCCTACAGTAGGGTTAGAAGATGTCACATAAGGATAAGTACCGTGATCTAAGTCCAATAAAATTCCTTGAGCACCTTCCAACACCACATTGCCACCAGTATCTAAAACGTCATTTACATATCTGCCTGCAGATCCCACATAAGGTTCCATAATGTCTGCCCATCTTTTGCATTTTTCAAAAAGTTCTTCATGGGAAATAGGAGACTCACCATAAACCTTTGTAATAATTTTATTGGTGAAAGTAAGTACTTCCTCTAATCTTTCTTCAAGCGCATCAGGATAAAAAAGATCAGCAGCTCTTATACCTGTTCTAGATGTTTTATCACTATAAGCCGGACCAATCCCTCTACCAGTCGTTCCTATCGCTGTAATTCCTCTAGCAGTCTCGGCCAACTTATCCAAAACAATATGGTAGGGCATTATTAAATGAGCCCGTTCACTAATAAGTAATCGATCTTTAACATCAATCCCGGATGAATTGAGCATTTCAATTTCTTTAGTTAAAACATCTGGGTCAACCACAACTCCGTTACCAATAACATTCATAATGTCATCCCGGAATATTCCACATGGAATTATATGTAAACTAAATTCACCTAAATCATTTATTACTGTGTGGCCTGCATTATTACCACCAGAAAATCTGGCAACAACTTGTGCGCCTTTTGACAGAAAATCAATTATTTTTCCTTTCCCTTCATCACCCCACTGAGCCCCTAAAACTGCATAAGCAGGCATATTAATCCCTTTACCAAATTTATTTTGACAAAAAAAATTCCCCTCAAAAAGATCATTTAATGATCGACCTAAGGAGATTTCAATTACAGTATAACAGAAAGTTCCCGAAATAAAATATGACACTTTAAGAATAAAATATTCATAGCTAAAATAGTCCCAAGTGTAATATTATGTTGTATCATTTGTATTTCGAAATCATAAATGGCAACGTAGCTCAGGGGTTAGAGCGAGCGCTTCATAAGCGTTAGGTCGGTGGTTCAAATCCACCCGTTGCCACCATAAATTTCATAACGCCGAAGTGGCGGAATGGTAGACGCGCTACGTTCAGGACGTAGTATCCTTATGGGTGTGTGGGTTCAAATCCCTCCTTCGGCACCATAAGTAATTAAAAGGGAATATTATGAAACTTGTATCTTGGAATGTAAACGGAATAAGAGCCTGTTTAAAAAAGGGATTCTTAGATTTCTTTAATGACATAAATGCTGACATATTTTGTATTCAAGAAACAAAAGCCAATCCTGATCAAGTTGAACTAGAAATACCAGGATATACACAATACTGGAATAGTGCAGAAAAAAAAGGCTATTCAGGTACATTAGCATTAGTAAAAGATACTCCTATAAATGTAAAAAATGATCTTGGTATAGAAAAGCATGATTCTGAAGGAAGAGTCATAGCATTAGAATATCCAAATTTTTACCTTGTTACTGTATACACTCCAAATTCTAAAAGAGATCTATCTAGACTTGGCTATAGAGAAAATGAATGGGATATAGATTTCTTAAATTATGTTATTGAGCTTGAAAAAACAAAGCCAGTTATATTTTGTGGTGATCTAAATGTTGCTCATAAAGAAATCGATCTGAAAAACCCAAAATCGAATGAACGTAATGCCGGCTTTACAATAGAAGAAAGACGAGGATTCGATAATATTGTCAATCATGGATTTATTGATACTTTCAGACATTTTAATAATGAAGGTGATAACTATACATGGTGGAGTTATATGGGAAGATCAAGAGATAGAAATGTTGGATGGAGAATAGATTATTTCTGCATCTCAAATATATTATCTTCAAATTTAAAAAGTGCCTCTATTCATGCAGACATTATGGGATCAGACCACTGTCCTGTAAGCATAGAAATTGATATCTAATAACATGTATAAATATCTACTCTTAACTACTTCAATTTTATTAATTATCTTGGGCTGTAGTAACGATCAAAAAAATACTATAGAAATCCAAGATGGGAATTCCCAATTTGTAAACTCTGTATCTGCGCAGTCAGTGAATGACCCGGGAAATGATATAACAATCAATCTAGAAGAAAGTATCAGAATATCTTCATCGGATCCTAATTCATCATCTATCCCTGAGCAGCAAGAAGAATTAAACAAGTTAGCAGAAGAAATGACCGAATGGTCTCAAGGAATTACAGAGTGGTCAGAAGAATTCAGTGAATGGTCAGAAGAAGAAAAAGAATGGAGTTCAGACGATAGTGTAAATATGATGAAAGACCTAATAAACATCATGCCTGGCGGTAGTATGACTCAACAAGAATCTCCAAAAATATCTTTGCAAAATTTACTAATTAAAAATTTCGGACCTTACTATGATGCTTATTCAAAAACGTTTGGAGACATAATATTTAATGAAAATCATACTCATCTAGTATTTGATGAATTTGGAAGAATACATAATGAAGGTCAACAAGATCAGTATTACAATCCCAACTTTGAAATAAAAGCTCCCGCAGACACAGTATTAGTATCCCCTATTGATGGAGTCATAACATATATCAAATGGCAACCAACAGAAGGATACACACAAGATGATTGGGAAATTATCATCAAGCCAACCATGTCTTCAAACTGGGGAATATCTATAGACCACATAACTAGTATAGATTGTGACAGAAAAAATATTTATCAACTGAAATGTCCTCTTCCTTTAAAAATTGACGGGCAAGAAATTTCAGAAGGAAGTATGGTAAAAGCTGGTCAGGTAATAGGATATGTTGGCAATTGGGACGATTACAATAATTCAGGGATAAATGGCAGAACTGAATTAACAGTATTTGAGCAAATTGGATCAGGGCATTTTATGAATCATTGTCCTATGTTGTATTTAGATGATATGACTTCTGCAGTATCTTTAACTAGTGTTATAAGTTTGATGTTTTACTATGAACAATGGAATGAAAACACAAACATATACGATGAAGATGCAATGGTAAGACCTGGCTGTATTTATGAATCGATCGAAGAATTAAACGGAATAACAACTCCTAGATAGATATTGTAATGAAGGTCTTTTATTATTTGCAGGTTTGTTGATTCCAGCATTTTTAAGAATGCAAAAAAAGTATCTAAGAAAAGTGAACCTCAGGACTGATTTATAAATAACCAGCCCTGAGGTATAGACATATTATTCTATATATCTATTCTGCAGCGGGAATTATTACCGCATCAATTACGTGTATAACCCCGTTAGATCCTTCGATGTCAGTTATGATGACATTTGCGTCGTCAACCATAACGCTTTCACCCATAACTGAAATGCCTACAGAGCTACCCTGTACTGTTTCAGCTGAATCTAATCCGACTACATCTGCAGCCATTACTTTTCCACTTACAACATGGTATAAGAGCACATCTGTTAGAGCTGGGATATCAGCTAAGAGGCTATCTAGCGTACCTTCTGGTAAGTTGTTAAACGCATCATCTGTAGGTGCAAAGACTGTAAATGGACCTTCTCCACTTAATACACCGACAAGATCTGCTGCCCCCAACGCTGTAACCAGTGTAGTAAATCTACCGTCTGCTACTGCTATATCGACAACTGTTTGTGCTG
>CETM01083051.1_pt1 | contig 23671 bp, 22 predicted proteins | sample 361451 | NCBI WGS metagenome assembly CETM01 (sample SAMEA2622690, study PRJEB7988) | marine metagenome | isolation source: saline water (ENVO:00002010), including
CTCGTGCGGAGTTATCGATGCGTGTCCACTGAAGTGGGGGAAGTCCATAGCGAACTTTAAATATTCATTATGTGAGACTGCCATCTCACCGAATGGCTATACTATCAAAAAACCAACTTCTTTAATCTCTTCATCTATTTCTTTTATATGATACGTTGCCAAATATTCGCCCGGAAATTTATTGCTAGTTTGCTTCCAGTACACCAAAGCCACGTCATCTCGACGTAACACCCCAAGTATTTCTCTTTCTGGGTTTAATGAAGTTAATAAACCAGACTCTTCCCACTGTCTCTCTACACTCTCTCTGTTTCCAGGATTCCTAGCTTCTTCGTCGGTTTGATATTTAGAGAATGAACTCCAATCCTTCTTATTAGATGCACCAACAACTTCGTCGATCATTGGCTCAACAATTTCGATTATTTCTTTATCTGATTTATCCGTGATTGCCATTATGAAATACCTTCATGTATCGATTAAATGAAATTTAACGCGCTTATCAATTGCACATAACGCTTGCAGCATGCGCGCCCTTGGAATGGAGCCGAAGGCGCAATATAAAGTGCGCCGCTGTGCCCGCACTGGTTATGTAGCATCAACCGAACTCACGACTTTTGACATTATCACCTGTTGAATCTCAGGGTGAAATTCCTCATAGATGGTATTTGAGCGAACATTGTTCTTCTCTTTAGGTTTTGGGACAGTGAACTTTTTACGGCTTATCCAATTTATGCGCCTGCCTGCACTGACGATACCTTTGGTATCTTCTTCGTTAGTTAGAAGTTTATGGTCAGCAACGAAGCCAATTCCCTTAACATGAATGTCCTTACTTCCTGCGGAGCAAGATTTGATGTAAACGATGTCTCCGACCTTCAGAGATGCTATGTACTGAAACAACTCCGGTGCTTCACCTTGACTCCAGCCAGGCCCAGCGATTGCGTGATTAATGAATTTAGCGCTTACGTCCTCGCCGTAATATGCCCCAATTCCAAAAATTGCCATCTAATTCTCCTTGGCTAACGCCGCGCTCACCGGTAAATTGGGAGCAAAGCGAGTAATTTATCCGTGTGCAGCGCCTTGTTATAACGCCCTCATTAGCTGCACATTCTCTCAGATATTTCCTTTAATTTTTCCAAGTCTAAGCGATCACTAGCCCACCCCTGAGCAAACGGAATCGTATTCGACTTCGGTAATTGCTCTTCCTTTAAATCTCTGACTCTTACTCTGGAAGGTAGGGCAGCTCCTTCACCAACAAATATTGCTTCTTGCTGAGACAAAATAGGCAGCGCACCAACCATGCCAGATAGCCCATCTGGCAAGAAGCGTGCGACATGCTGTTGATCGGCAGAATTTGTAAGCCTTAAAACGACCCATGTACCACACTGTGATATTACCGTACTGTCTACATCAGCGGGTCTCTGGCTTACCAACATTAGGCCGATTCCGTATTTTCGCCCCTCTCTGGCAATGCGTCTTATTGCTTCTTGAGCTGCTGAATATTGCGCTTCTCCGTGATCAGGGACATATCTATGTGCTTCTTCACACACAAGTAAAATAGGATCTTTCTCTTTTTCATCCTGTGTTTGAAAAACCTTATATTGAAATAGCAGTCGAGCAATTAAAGCAGCAAGGGGGCCTGCAACTTCATTTGGAAGCCCTGAAATATCAATGATTCTAATATCTTTCCTTTCCTGCTTTGGTACACCAACAAACTGGTTCAAAACCTCGTGTAATTTGATTTGATTGTCGTCATCTTGCCAACATTCCATCATGAATGAAAGCCGATTATCTCTTCGAAGAACTTTTAGCTTATCTAATACTGATGAAACATAAGTCATTCCAGAATCTGATGCTGGTAGTGTTTCTAGAACTTTTGATCCCTTTTTGAATCTACCACCTTGTATATACCGTACATGACTCTCAAACTCATCCAAACAAAACGGTCTGGGCTTATCTCGATCAAATTCAAGAATATCTGAAGCGTCTTTACCATCATAAAAATCTGGATCATCAATATTTTCCAGATGACTCAAAGTATCTGAGCCAAACTCTCTTGGACAAGGTTTTACAATTCCAGCAACAACCATTCTTGCGTGCGCAAGTGCTTTTTGAACTACATTGTTTTGGCTAGTAGCGCTTCTTTCAGATTTTCCGATAACTAGATTCGTAAACTCATCGCTAGCCATTAACCAGTAAGGAAGCTTTATCTCTTCTTGACCATCTTCACCTGCTGCAATGTCATACGCACGGTATTGGACTGCTCTAGTCTTAAAAGCTGAACCGTATTCTCCATGAGGGTCAATAACTACGATCTGAGGCGAAAACTCGTTCTCATTATTCTTATGCGATAGTACACTATGAATAATCGCTGCTACGGTGCCTGATTTCCCTGACCCTGTAGAGCCAAGAACAGCACAGTGCATACCAAACATCTTATTGATGTTAGCTCTACATGCTGTAGATTCAGATGCACTATAAACTGCAAAAGGAACTAGTGGATCAACGGAATCGTCTTTTGTGCCTTCTGCCGAACGGTAGACAAAAGAAATTTCTTCATTAGTTAGTAGGAATACGCCTTGCTGAGGTAAGGGGTAAGTCTTAATGCCGCGCTTAAAGGCCAATTTAGATTTGGTGTTGTTCCAACTTCCTTCAGCCAGTAGCTGCACCTCCATTACACGTTGATCAGAATCGGCCGTTACGGGCATTCCTGATTCAATTAACTCCTCTGAGCGCATTCTAAGCATTGTCACTAGGCCAAAAATTATTTTGCGACCATAGTGAATTTTCACCATGCTTCCTATTTGCCCTATAGGATAAACGCGACCATTGAAAGTTCTAGATAGCTCAGATATTTTATCGGAGATCTCAACTTTAATACTAGTTCCAGATACTTCAACCACTTGTCCTATCTTTAACTCTTCTTCCGGTGTAAACATAACTAAACCTCACATCCATTCTTTAGCACTGATGCTACACCTTTAAATGTCCACCAATAATCATCATCGTCTTTTCTTTTAAATGGGCCTTGATTTCCGACATATAGACCACGCAACGAAGCAATAATGACTCGTGACCCAAAACTAGAACTACGCCACCTTTCTAAACATGTCGGTATTCCATCCCTGCACTCCAAGAATGCCAGCAATACAGTTTTGTTTTCTTCTTTAGATAAAGCGAACTCAATTTCATTATTAATGTGATCATCACCAAAGCTGTAGCCACAAACCGCTAGCGTATTGCTATTACTAGAATTTAGAGATTTTCTGAATAAATCAAACTGAGTGGAAAAAGGGTCTTGTTGAGTAGCAATGTATTTCGTGGCTTGAGGATAAATTAGAACGCGACGATCTGCTTTGGGGTAGCGATCATTATCCCTAACTCTCCAGACATAACCTTTGTCACAAAGAAACCAATCTATCGACCCATGCATCTTGATTAAGTTTGCACGCTGTCCATTTGATGGTGCGGGTTCACCGTATCTCTGGGTACGATGAGCCACAGCTCCTCCCGAAAACCCATCCCAATATGGGACTTTGTTTAGTGCTAAGGCATCTTCCAAAAGAGTGTCATAGTTAGTCGTGAAAATATTTACGGTTTTTCTTCGCTCATGAACACCAGCAGAAGCATGGTTAAACAGCGTATCTATAAACCCTAAATGAGCTTCAATATCAACGATAGGCACTGACGGGGTGCCTTCTTCAACTGTATTTCCATCCTCATCTTCAACATAGCCACACCGGATTACATTTGAGATAGATTCTAGAATTATATTATGTGCTTCTTCTAGGCTGGCCAACTCAATTTCACTACCATTAATTATCGTTTTATTTTCTTTGTTTCTTTCAGCTAATGCAGCATAGTCTCCGAGATGACTGAGAACATGTTCTATATGGCAGTTTGCAGGCAGCTCTTCAAAAAGCGGAGTGATAATTTCGTCATATAGTTTCTTGTGACTACTTTCCACATCTTTCTTAACTTTGTTGGTCAAGGGGTACATTAGCGGCAATTTAGCGTCAAAGCTGATCCCTGCTCCCATCAACCAGCTTTGCTCACTACACTTCAAGTGCTCTTCAATTTGCGAGAACAACTCATCATCTGTCAATTCATCCATTTTCTTTCCTTATTATAGAGCTGTGACCATGCAGGCAAGTAGAGCGTTATAACGCCGCGCACACCGGTGCGAGCTTGCGAGCATCCGGCGGCCGAAAGGCCGCGTAGTGATGCGCTTGGTTATTTTTCCATTCAAAATAATGCCACCAACGCGATTAATACGCTCAAGGTCGATAGCGCTACTGTAATCAGGATATAGTGACGGCTACAGTAATCATGCAGACGTGCCATGAGGCTAGGAACCTGTTTCTCCGCCGTTTTTTCGGACTCCTCAATTTCACTTATGAGATCGCTGACCTTAATATGGATTCCCCTGCAACCTCCCCCAAATTCATTCAGCAGCCCTGGTGCAGGATTGACATCTCGGAAATCATCAAACCCTAGGATTATCGATTTTCCGGTTGATGGCTGCACCGTTCGAACCTCGCGAGCGTCTCGATCTATGTGCCCTTCATAGCGGCCAAATACGTTGTTCACTTCAAAGTTCACAGCAACCCCTGGCAAAAATAACGGTGATTATACAGAACGCTCGTTTATTAACTTGAACGCGCCAGCTCGTTCAAGTCAATAAACGAGCGTGCCACCCCCAACCTAGCCCTTTGATTTTAATGAACTCTAAGAATTTCTTGGCTATCTATGCAGGAATTCGCGCGCTTTCGTTTTTTGCCAGACCCAATAATACTATCCAAAAATCCATACGCTCGGATGGGTCGTAAGAAGGCTACCATGCACCTAGAATGCGACTGCCCACGCACCGAGATGATCGTCTGCTACTGGATGTCCTATTTCATTCGATTCCAGGGATGCGCCAGCATGGGGCAAGGATATGAAGGTTTGGCTGGAGCACCTTGCGATAGATCGTTATGTGGCGATATTCACGCTACCGCCCCTACCTGAGCATGCTGCAATGGCGTCCTGCCATTCATGCGGTAGTCTCTGCATCCTGCAAGCCTTTTATTCAACTCAAGCGTCTTGGCGGCCTTGAATGGCTAGCGTATTCATTCGCGGCGATGGATGCAAAACGGCAATGGGTTGAAAAGCGGTCCCGGCCCGGCAACTGAATCGCCGATCCATATTGGTATTCTGCATTAATACTGATAAATAAAGCCCTCAGGGCGAAGTGAGCGCTCCCCAACAAGACTATTTACCTGATATACGCCAAACCCGATACCGACCCAAATTCAGAGCCAAAAAAAGTGCGGTGGTGAGCCGCACTTTTCTATGAAGACTAACGTCTGGACAGTTTATCGCTCTCGATTCCATTTGCGGGGATCGATGCGGCCTTCATACATCGGTAATTCCAACACCGGGTCCTCATCCCGGAACTGGGACCACATGCGGTTCAAGCCGGCGGTACCGAAGCTCCGCACACGATCCACCTCATCCAGATTGAGCACATCGGTGAGGATGCCTGAGGTGGCCCCGGGCATTTGCGAGCGAATGTGGCCTTCAGGGTCAACAATCAGGCTCTGTCCTTCGCCCGAAGGCGTGGCCGAATTGACGCTGACCATAAACACTTGGTTGAAGATGGCGTTGGCCTGCACCAATACCAGCTCCTGGGCGCGGTCACTGGTAGAAGTAGCGACCTGGTTGATGATCACGTCCGCCCCCAACCAGGCTAGTTGCCGCACCACTTCCGGAAACCAGATGTCATAGCAAATAGCCAGGCCTATCCGGCCGATGCCGGGAACATCAAACACCTCGAAGCGATTCCCTGGCTGAAAAGGCTCATAGGGCCGCCAGGGGAAGCACTTGCGATAGGCGGCTACCCGTTCGCCCTCAGGCGAATACACCGGTGCGGTGTTATACAAATGGCCGTCGTCACCTCGCTCGCAAACGGTCCCCGGCAACAGCCAGATGTTCAGGTTGCGGGCGATGCGCGACAAGTGCTGGTGGCGAAGGCCGTCGATCGGTTCGGCGGCCGCTTCCAACTGTGCTCTGCGTTGTTCAGGCGTGCCACTGGCCCCGCATAGGTAGAACTCCGGGTATACCACCATGCGTGGCTGATCGAACTCAGCACCGAAGTCGCTCAGGTAGTCAGCCAGTTCCGCCTCGAAGTCGCGAAGCTCGGCATCCGTGCCGGGCTGTCGTGAGGCTTCCTGGACGACCAGAACGGGCAAGTATCTGGGCATGTCAGCCTCCATTAACGATGTGCTTCAGCCGAGGCAGTCGCCGGCTCAGACTCAGATTCGGAATCGGATTCATCGAAGGCCACTTCCGGCGGCTCACGGCGGAAGAAACGGGTCAGGTAGACCAGCTGTGCCACACCGATCAGTAGCCAGATCAGGCCCAGGAACACCGCGTTGATATCCAGTTTGCTCATCAACCACAGATTGACCATGGCACCGACCAGCGGCACGACAACGCCCTTGAAGATGCCGTAGCGACGCTTGGCGTCCGCATCCTTGCTAACGAGGAAGATGACCGAGAGGTTGACCATGGTGAAGGCGATGAAGGCGCCGAAGTTAATGAACGAGGCGGCTGACAGCACGTCCATGAACAGGGCGATAACACCGATGCCGCCGGTCAGTACGATGCTGAACACAGGGGTATGAAAGCGCGGATGCAGGGCACCAAACAGCTTGCGCGGCAGCACCGCGTCGCGCCCCATGGCATACAGCAGGCGTGACGCACTGGCCTGTGCCGCCAGCCCTGAAGTGAATTGCGCCACCACCATGCCGGCCAGGAAGATGGCCCCGAACAGGTCTGCGCCAATCATCCTGGCGATCTCGAAGGCGGCTGAATCCGGGTCGGCGAAGTCACTGCCGGGATGCGCGAGCTGGGTGGTGTAGCCCACCAGCACGTAGATGCCACCCCCGATCAGGGCGGTGAGCATGATGGCCCTGGGAATGTTGCGCTTGGGCTCGATAGTCTCTTCGGTCAGCGTGGTAACGGCGTCAAAGCCCAGGAAGGAGTAGGCTGCCACCGCTGAAGCGGCGGCAATGGTGGTAAAGCCGGAATCCTCGCCGATGAACGGCGCCAGGCTGAACAGGGCATCGGTGCCACCCGTCGAGAACACGTGGCGAACAGACAGCAGCACGAAGAAGCCGATGACCAGGATCTGGAACACCATCAGCAGCGAGTTCACCTTCGACGCCATCTTGATGCCGTAGATATTCAGGAAGGTGGTGATGCCGATAAAGCCCAGCAAGAACGCCCAGCTAGGCACCTCGGGGAAGCGCGCATTCAGGTAGGCGGCGCCGATCAGCCAGATCACCATCGGCAAGAAGAAGTAGTCCAGCAGCACGCTCCAGCCCACCAGGAAACCGACCCGTGAGTCGATGGCCCGGCGTGCATAGGTATAGGCAGAGCCCGATACCGGATAGGTACGCGCCATGATGCCGTAGCTATAGGCGGTAAACAGCATCGCCACGGTGGTGATGAGATACGCTGTGGGTACGGCGCCATGGCTGACGCTGGCGATGACACCGAAGGTCCCCAGCACGATCAGTGGCGTCATGTAGGCAAGGCCAAACAGCACCACGGCCTTCAGCGATAGGGTTCTTTCAAGTTTGATATTGTTGTCGTTCATGCTTCGTCTCCAGGACACGTTGACATCGGTGCCGAGCAAATGCCCGGCCAGTGCAACAAAATGGATGGCGGTGCCTGACCTCACATCTTGATAGGCACAGCCACACAGTCGCCGGCGTTGGAATAGCCCGTTAGACTGCGACGCGTTGCTAGCAACACGCTCTAGAACCGTATGATCCAGCTTTCGGAGCGTATATAACCCCAGCGTGGTATGGCCTTGGGTATGAGGAATTGGTGACACACAGCGACTATGACCCGATGTTGGGCAAGACCATCAAGGCCTTGGCCACGCCAGAACTGCCCCGACTTTTTGCCAGATTGGTGGAAGGCTTGGCAGCATTCGACAACCTGATCATTATTGCCTACCACGGCGAACATCGGCCGGCGGTGCTCTATCGGGAGTACACCGACCCCGTGGTCTATCTACCGATGGATAGCCAGTACCTCGGTGGGGCCTATCTGTTGGACCCTTTCTACCGTGAGCACCTCAAGGGCAAGGTACGCGGAATACGGCGGCTGGTGGACGTGGCACCGGATCATTTCCGGCGCACGCATTACTACAACAACTATTACAAGCAGACCACGCTGCTCGACGAGGTGGCGGTTTTTGCCAGCATTTCCGAGAGCATTACCCTGACCGCCTGTTTCGGCAGAGACCGCTCCAGCGGGACAGCCTTTGGCAAGCATGAGGTCCAGGCCCTACACGATAGCGAGATGACACTTGGCGCGTTGTTGGAAATGCACTGGCGTGACTATCAACCCGAAAGCCTCGCCAAGGCTGCCCCCGCCCCACTGGAAGAACGGCTGCGCGAAGCCCTGAAGCAGGACCATGACATCGGGCTTAGCCCACGCCAGGCCGAAGTGGCGCTACTGATATTGCGTGGCCACTCATCGCTATCCATCAGTCTCCACTTGGAGATCAGTCTCCAGACGGTCAAGGTGTTCCGCCGCCAGCTCTACGCCAAGTGCGGCATATCCTCCCAGGCAGAGCTTTTCGCGCTGTTAATGCCCTTATTCTCACGACTGGCCTGATACTGCCGAGTACCCGGCCACCCCGCTGCAGGATCGTTCAAGACCGCTCCCTCGACGCTGGCTAGCCTATGGAGTCAACTAAGCCGGCTACCGATGAGGCAGAGTGATGGAAATCGTCTTATACGCGTTCACCGTGATGTATACGCCTGGCCCTGTGAACCTGATGGGCTTGAATGCCGGGCTTTCCTCACCACTACGCGACACCTACGGCTTCTTCGTCGGCGTGGCGCTGGCGATCTTCTGCTGGTTCGCCTTGATCGGCTTTGCGGGTCAGCTATTGGTCGTTCAAGACCTGATTCCCTATGTCGCGCTGGCGGGTAGTGCCTATATTCTGTACTTGGCATGCAAGGTGTTTACATCGACACCAGCGGCCGCTGACGACAACAGCCAAGCAGGCCCAAACCGATTGAGCTTCAGTAACGGGCTTTTCATGCAGTTGCTGAATCCCAAGAACTCTCTTGTCGTCATACCGATAACGACAGTCATGTTCCCCGGCCGGGACATTACCGGTATCGCATTGGTCAGTTGTTCGGCACTGATTGCGCTGGGCGGCGGCGGTGCGCCTACGCTCTACTTCTTGGCAGGCAAAGTCGTTGGCAAACGAATTCATCAGCCGCGATACTTGCGCGCCTGCAATCGGGCCATGTCGCTGCTGCTTGTCGTTGTCGCCGTCATGATGCTCGTCGATTATGTTCTCATGCCGTTGCTCTGAGTGGGGTCACCATGAGCGAGATGAATGCCGATTGGTGCTTCGTGGCGCCGCCAACGCGCATCGAGCGCCTCGAGGCGCGCTTTCAGGGTCATGCCTACACCACACACCGCCACGATACGTTCGCCATTGGCATCACGCTAAGCGGCGTGCAGAGCTTTCATTATCGCCGCGACTACCGGCACAGCCAGCCCGGTACCGTCATGGTGCTTCACCCGGACGAGGCTCACGATGGTCATGCCGGTGACGACCGTGGCTTTCACTACCGGATGCTCTACGTCACGCCAGCGCTCATCCAAGACGCGCTAGGAGGCAGAACGCTTCCTCATATCACCGGTGGCCTGTCGACAGACCCGTCCTTGCAGCGCGCCGTGCGCTTCCTGCTGACGTCGCTCGAGGCGCCCTTGGACGCGCTCGAAGAGGAAACGGGCATCGCGGAACTGGCCGCGGTACTGGAAGCCAATAGCGATGCTCGACTCGTTCGCCCGAGAGTGGCACCCGACATGCGTGCGGCCAATCTGGCTCGGGCCTATCTCGATGCACACCATCATGAAGGCGTCTCGCTGGACGATCTTGAGCGGGTATCTGGTCAGGAGCGTTGGACACTCTCCCGCGACTTTCGCGCGCTGTTTGGCACCAGCCCCTATCGCTATCTCACGCTACGCCGGCTGGATCTCGTCAGGCAGCGCATCGCCACTGGCGTTAGCCTGAGCGAGGCAGCACTCTCGGCGGGATTCGCAGACCAAAGCCACATGACCCGCGCCTTCGGTCGTGCCTTTGGCATCACGCCCTCGCGCTGGCGTTCACTACTTCGCCATGATGGAGGGCCTAGTGGCAGGGAATGACACCTGCTGCTCGTGCTATTGCCCCATGCAGCGCCCGGTACCGAATAAGCATCGTGACACTGGCTAAGCCTATCCATTGATGGCCATGGCGCCTCGATTGTCGGCGCAAAAAAAGCGGCCGCCAGACACATCTGACGGCCGCTTGCCTACTAGGTTAACGACTTAGCGGATCACGAAGACCGAGCAACCGGCATGACGCACCACCCGCTCGGCTGTGGACCCGATGAAATAGTCGGTGAGTCCCGGGCGGCTGGCCATCATCAGGATAGCGTCGGCACTGATTTCCGAGGCGTACTCGAGAACCTGATCATGAGCGCTGCCTTCTCGGGTAACGACATTCATGGTGACGTTCTCCACCTGCAGCGACTCGGACAGGCTCTGCAACTGGGCTTCGGCTTCCCGTTGGTGCTCAGCGTACTGGTCTTCTCCCAACTGAGTCATCAGCGCTTCCTTGTGGACCGTAATCGGATCCACATAAAGCAAGGTAATGCTGCCCGCGCCATCGACCAACAAACGGGCCGACTCACGCAGCCTGGCGAGTTGCTCTTGATGCGCGAGATCGACGGGAATCAGGATGTGATTGAACATAGTGTCACCTCAACCCATGACCTTATTAGGTAGCCATAGCACGATTTCAGGGAAGACCATGCACAGGATCAGTACCACTAAATTCACGGCCACAAAGGGCGTGACGGATCGGTAGATCTCTCCCATCCCGACATCCGGTGGCGCAATGCCTTTCAGGTAGAACAAGGCGAACCCATAGGGCGGCGTCTGCACGGCGATCAGTATATTGAGAATCATCAGCACACCGAACCAGATAGGGTCATAGCCCATGGAGACGGCGATGGGCGTAAACAGCGGCGCGCACATCAGCACGATGATGAACTCATCAATAATGAAGCCCAGCAGCAACATGATCACCTGAAACAGGATAATGATCATGATAGGCGGAAGGTCCAGGCTTGCAGCGAGATCGGCCACCATGCTCTGCACCCCCATCAGCAGATGGAAATTGCTGAATACCGAAGCGCCGAAGATGATCCACATGGCCACGCTGACCAGGGTGGCGGTCTGAAGACCGGCGGACTGAAACATGGCCGGCCGGAAGCGCTTGTAGAGAATCGCCAGCAGAATGGCACCGAAGACGCCGATAGCCCCCGACTCGGTCGGCGTGGCAATGCCGGAGATGATGCTGCCCCTCATCAGTATGCCGCCTCATGATAGGCTAGCGCCATTCACCGTTCAGGAGCCAGATCATGACCGCCACCGCCCTGCTCGAGACGCTGGTGGGCTATGCCACCGTCTCGCGCGACTCCAATCTTGAGCTGATTCGCTTCATCGAGACCTACCTCGACGGATACGGCGTGCCCTACCAGCGCATTGAAAACGACGATGGCAGCAAGGCCAACCTGCTGGCACGTATCGGCCCGGCGGTCGAGGGTGGGGTGGTGCTATCCGGGCACACCGATGTGGTACCGGTCGATGGCCAGCCCTGGACGACTGACCCTTTCACACTGCGCGACGGCGACGATGGTCGCCTCTACGGTCGCGGCACCTGCGACATGAAGGGCTTCATCGCCTGCGCGCTGGCTCAGGTACCGTACTGGATTGAGCAGCCCCTCGAACGGCCGATCTACCTCGCCCTGTCCTACGACGAGGAAATTGGCTGCTTGGGCGCGCCACGCCTTATCGAGCGGCTGATGGCCGATGAGCCACGCCCGGCAGCGGTGATCGTCGGCGAGCCGACGCTGATGGCGCCGGTGGTGGCCCACAAGGGCATCACCAACCTGCGCACCACCGTCACCGGCCAGGCGGCCCACTCGAGCCAGGTATATCAGGGCGTCTCGGCAATACACATTGCCGCACGGCTGGTCACCCGCATCGAAGACATCATGGAGGACCTCAAGGCCGAGGGGCGCATCGACGAGGCCTTCAACGTGGCGCATTCTAGCCTGCATGTCGGCCGCATACAGGGCGGAACGGCGATCAATATCAAGGCCCGCGACTGCCACTTCGACTGGGAAATTCGTCACCTGCCGAGCGATAGCTTCGAGACGCTCTATGCGCGCTTTGATGCCTATGCTCGAGAACTCGAGGCCGAAATGCAGGCTCGCTCACCGGGCACCGGCATCGTCACCGAGCATATTACCCAGACCGTGCCGGCGCTCGCCGACCGCGACAATGCCGAAGCAGTGGCGCTGTGCCGCCAACTGCTGGGCGACAAGCCCAATGAAGCCGTGGCCTACACCACCGAGGCCGGCCAGTTTCAGGGCGTGGGGCTACCCACGGTGATCTGCGGGCCGGGTAGCATCGGGCAGGCCCACCAGCCCGATGAGTACGTCGAACACAATCAGCTCGCGGCCTGCGATGAGTTCATGCAGGCATTGGGCAAGACACTGCTCAAGGACTGAGCTTCCACCGAACGGGACTTCTCCATGACAAGACGCTCGCCACGACTGCTGCTGATCAAGACCGGGGACAGCTTCCCCGACATTGTCGCCGAGCATGGCGACTTCGAGGCGCTGTTCCAGGCCCGCCTGCCCGATTACGAGTTGACGATCTGGGATGCGCAACGAGACACATCGGCGCCAGAGCATGCAGAGATCGATGCGGTGCTGATCACCGGGTCGCACGCCATGGTCAGCGACGCCGAGCCCTGGAGCGAGGCGCTGAAACCCTGGCTGCGCGAGGCCGTCGTTCGCGACCTGCCCACCTTAGGCGTCTGCTACGGGCATCAGTTGCTGGCCGAGGCGCTGGGCGGGAAAAGCGGCTATCACCCGCAGGGCCGCGAGACCGGCACCTTCGAGGTCGCACTCACCGAGGCTGGCCAGGCAGATGATCTGTTTGGCACCCTGCCCGGCCGCTTCCCGGCTCACCTGACGCATGCTCAATCGGTGCTCACGCCGCCAGCCGGTTCGGTGGTACTGGCGAGCAATGCTCACGATCCCTATCAGGCGCTACGCCTGGGGCCCAACCAGTGGAGCGTGCAGTTTCACCCGGAATTCACCGCCCCAGTGATGCGTGCCTATCTTGAGCACCAAAGTAAAGGGCTGGGCGAAGCGGGCCAGAACGTCGAGGCCCTGCGCGAGGGTATCCGCGCGACCCCCGAGGCCAACGCCCTGATCGAGCACTTCATCGCCCTGTTGAGAACATCGCCAGCAGATAGCCGCTAGTTCCCAGCCCGCTTGCTCATATGTTCAACATATGACAATTTGAGCCTACATTTTGCCGGACAGAGCCTACGTGAAGGAAAAGCAGCAAAAACCCAACCAGCGTCCCAGCGTCGCCGAGTTCCTGGCCGAGGAGATTTTCTCCGGCCGCTACCAGCCCGGCGACTACGTGCCCAAGGAAGTCGACCTCTGCGCTCAGTTCGCCATCAACCGCTCGGCGGTCCGCAGTGACCTGAGGCAACTCGTGGATGTCGGCATCATCGAGCGCATTTCCGGGCATGGCTCCAGGGTGCGGGAATATTCCGAGTGGAATATTCTCGACCCCACCGTCACCGGGTGGATGACCCGCTATGCGGCGCCCAATCCCAAGGTCCAGCGGGAGATCCTGTCATTCCGGCTGGATGTCGAACCCTATGTCGCCATGATGGCGGCCAAGCGGGCCACCGCCCGTGACCTGGTCGCGATAGAGGAAGCCTTCGAGGGGATGGGGCAGAACATGCACGGCGATGCTGGCCCGGAAGCGAATCGCCTGCACAGCGATTACGATGTGGCCTTTCATGTCGCCATCTACAAAGCGACCCATAACATCGTCTGGGCGCAGCTGTCCCATATCCTGCGCCCCTCCATCTATCTGCTGATCAAGATGTCCAACGTCAGCGCCACGGATCCCGAGGCGAGCCTGGAGCGCCATCGTCAGTTGATGGAGGCCATCCGTACCCGCCGCCCTCACGAGGCCTTCCGCGCCGCTCAAGCCGTGCTCGCCGGCACCGCCGATGCGCTCGGTCTCAAGCCAGGCGAATCCGTACTGGGCAGCAGCATGAACCTGACGCCGGACACCTGAACGCAAGCCACGGCTCAGCCGCCGGGGAGGCGGCCAAGCCTGTCATGCCGCTACTCGATAAACGCTTCAACCGCGCGCCGGTGACCCAGCATCATCGCGTCGGCTACATGGCGCAGGGGGGCGACATCGATATCGCTTTCGCCGCTCTTCAGCAGTTCACACAAATGCGCATAGACGCCCTGGTACTCGCGTTCCGGCTCATCGATCACGACCTCGCCATCGATGATCAAGCGCGACCCGCCGCTTTCAAGCTTGAGAACCCCGGCATCGGTGTCGATGCGCATGTCCCAGCGCGGCGGGTCCTGATGACGGAAGTCGAAGTCGGCGTCTACCGCCACGCCGGCAGCGGTGCGAAAGCCTAGCCTGGCGGCGATCGGCGTCTGGCAGTTTTCCGGCACCTCGAGATCGGCGTGCTTGAGAAAGAACGGCACCGACATTAACTGTGTGGCGATGGATAGCGCATTGATGCCGGGATCGAAGACACCCATGCCACCTGCTTCCCAGATCCAATCCTGCCCTGGGTGCCAGACGCGCACATCCTCATGCCAGTCGATCGTCACTCCGGTCACAGTCCTTGAGGCGAGCCAATCCTGGGCGTGGCTAATGCCCGGGGCGAAACGCGAATGCCAGGCGGCGAACAGCACGGTGCCGTTCGCTTCGGCCAGCGCCTTGAGATCCTCCGTCTCGGCCAACGTCGCGCCCGGCGGTTTCTCGAGCATCACCGCCTTGCCATGCACGAGCGCCAGGCGCGCCAGCTCATGCCGCAGGTGGGTCGGTGTGCAGATCGCGATGGCGTCGAGAGTCGGCTCGGCGTCGAGCATGGTGGCAAGGTCTTTGTAGCTCGCGATGCCAGCCAGCTCCGAGAAGGGATCGGCCACAGCGACAAGCTCGATCCCCGGCGTGGCCTCAATAGCCGCCAGATGCTGATCGCGCACGATCTTGCCGACCCCAACCAGGCCCAGGCGAAATTCGGACATGACACACTCCTGCATGCAATGAAAAACGCCCTGCAGTCTACCGCCACGACACCCTTTACCGCCACGATACCCTGCGCCCCACGATACCCTGCACCGTCACGACACCCTGCGCCCCACGACACCCTTCACCGCCACGATACCCTGCGCCGTCACAACGCACTGGGCCGCCGCCTAGCCGACCTCGTCGACCGACGCCCCGGCGGGCTCTCCGGTAAGTGGCTCCACCGGGGCAAGGCGGCGTTTGACGCTATGGCGTCAGTGATTGTCCCGCGGTGGGCTGCGACGGGCCACGTCCTGATACTCGGTCGCGCCCCGTAGAATCATGCCACGGTCCAGCGGCTCGACCATCGAGCGCTGAATTTCCTGCCAGGGCGTCTGATGCGCCGGATAGGGATAACCACCGGCGGCCTCGAGTCGCTCGCGACGCCGGGCCAGTTCGTCTTCATCGACCAGCAGACGCACCTCGCAGCGGCCGAGATCCACTCTCAGCCGGTCGCCGGTCTCGAGCAGCGCCAGCGGCCCGCCAGTCGCGGCTTCCGGCGAGGCGTTGAGGATCGACGGTGAGCCAGAAGTGCCCGACTGTCGACCGTCGCCCAGACAGGGCAGCGAGTCGATGCCGGCGCGGATCAGCGCCTCCGGCGGCTGCATGTTGACCACCTCGGCGCCGCCCGGATGGCCAACGGGACCAGCGCCGCGCATCACCAGGATGGTGCGCTCATCGATACCGAGGGCAGGATCGTCGATGCGCGCATGATAGTCCTCGGAGCCGTCGAACACCGCCACCTTGCCCTCGAAGGCATTGGGGTCCTCGGGATCGCTGAGGAAGCGCTGGCGGAAGTCCGTCGCGATCACGCTGGTCTTCATCAGCGCCGAATCGAACAGGTTGCCCTTGAGATTGAGGAAGCCCGCGTGCTCGACCAGCGGGTTGGCATAGCGGCGGATCACTTCCTCGTCGACGGTCTCGCGACCGGCCAGGTTATCGACCAGGCTGCGGCCGTTGACGGTCGGCACCTCACCATGAAGCCGCCCGGCCTCAAGCAGCTCAAACATCACCGCAGGCACGCCGCCGGCGCGGTGGAACTCCTCGCCGAGATAGGCCCCGGCCGGCATCACGTTGGCCAGCAGCGGCACCTCGTGGCCGAGCCGCTGCCAGTCGTCGTTGTCGAACTCGACACCGGCATGGCGGGCGATGGCGTTGATATGTACCGGCGCGTTGGACGAGCCGCCCAGCGCCGAGCAGGTGACCACGGCGTTCTCGAACGCTTCACGGGTCAGGATGTCGCTCGGCCGCAGGTCGTCCCAAACCATGTCGACGATGCGCTCGCCGGTCTGGTAAGCCACCGCGCCGCGCTCCTTGTAAGGGCCGGGGATCATCGCCGAGCCGGGCAGGCTCATGCCCAGCGCCTCGGCCAGCGAATTCATGGTCGAGGCGGTGCCCATGGTGTTGCAGTGGCCCACCGAGGGCGCGGAATCGGCGATCCGCGACAGGAACTCGGGATAGTCGATATCGCCGGCGGCCAGGCGCTTGCGCATCTCCCACACCACGGTGCCGGAGCCGACGCGCTCGGCGCCGCGCCAGCCGTTGAGCATCGGCCCGCCGGACAGCACGATGGCCGGGATATTGACCGTGGCGGCGGCCATTAGGCTTGCCGGGGTAGTCTTGTCACAGCCGGTAGTCAGCACCACGCCGTCCAGCGGATAGCCATGCAGCACCTCGACCAGGCCCAGGTAGGCCAGGTTGCGATCCAGCGCTGCGGTGGGGCGACGCACGTTCTCGTGAATCGGATGCAGCGGAAACTCGAAGGGCACCCCGCCGGCGGCACGGATGCCATCCTTGACCCGCTTCACCAGCTCAATGTGGTGACGATTGCAGGGCGTGAGATCCGACCCCGACTGGCAGATACCGATGATCGGCTTACCCGAGGTCAACTCCTCGAGCGTGATGCCGTAATTCAGATAGCGCTCGATGCACAGCGCCGTGGTACCGGGATGCTCGGGGTTATCGAACCAGTCGCGTGAGCGCAGCTGATCCGGGGTCAGACGGGGCGAGGACATGGTCAAACTCCTGGTCCTTGCGACGCCTGTCTGGGGCGTCGCAGGCATGGGATCGGATGGCGGCAAGACGGGACGGGGACGCGGCCATTGGCCGGCGTCCAGTTTCAGTGCGAGTGCCTGGGCACCTCGGCGCCGCGACAGCCGACCAGGAAGTCGAAATCGCAGCCTTCGTCGGCTTGCAGAACATGCTCGATATAGAGCTGGCGGTAACCGCCGCTGCTGGCGATTCGCGTCGACGCCGCGCGGGGGTCGCTTTCGGCCAGCCGTGAGGCGAGTTCGTCTTCGCTGATATCCAGGTGCAGGCGGCCGTCATAGGCATCGAGCTCGATCCAGTCGCCGTTGCGCACGGCGGCCAGCGGACCGCCGGCGGCGGCTTCCGGGGCCACGTGAAGGACCACGGTGCCATAGGCGGTGCCGCTCATGCGGGCATCGGAGATGCGCACCATGTCGGTTACCCCCTGCTCCAGCAGCTTCGACGGCAGCCCCATGTTCCCGACCTCGGCCATGCCGTGGTAGCCGCGTGGACCGCAATGCTTCATGACGAGCACGCTGTCTGCCGACACCTCGAGGTCCGGGTCGTTGATGCGTGCCTTGTAGTCGTCGAAGTCCTCGAAGACCACGGCCTGCCCGCGGTGGCGCATCAGTTCTGCGCTCGCCGCCGAGGGCTTGAGCACTGCCCCGCCCGGGGCGAGGTTGCCACGCAGCACGCACATGCCGCCGTCGTCTACCAGCGGGTTGTCCAGCGGGCGGATCACTTGGTCGTTGTAAAGCGGGGCATCCTTGACGTTGTCCCACAGCGTCCGGCCGTTGACGGTCAGGGCGTCCTTGTGGGGCAGCCGGTCGGCTTCGCCGAGGCGACGCAGCACCGCCGGCAGACCGCCCGCATAGTAGAACTCTTCCATCAGGAAGCGCCCGGACGGCTGCAGGTCGACGATCGTGGGAGTACCGCGGCCGATGCGGTTCCAGTCATCCAATGCCAGATCGACGCCCATGCGCCCTGCGATGGCCTTCAGGTGAATGACCGCATTGGTGGAGCCACCGATGGCCGCATTGGTGCGAATGGCGTTCTCGAAGGCGCCCTTGGTGAGCACCTTGGAGAGCTTGAGATCCTCGTGGACCATCTCGACGATGCGATTGCCCGACAGATGGGCCAGCACATGGCGACGCGAATCGACCGCCGGAATGGCCGCGTTGTGAGGCAGCGAGGTGCCCAGCGACTCCGCCATGCAGGCCATGGTCGAGGCCGTGCCCATGGTGTTGCAGGTCCCCGCCGAGCGCGACATGCCCGCCTCGGCGGCCATGAAGTCGTGAATCGAGATCTTGCCGGCCTTGACCTGCTCGGAGAGCTTCCAGACCACTGTGCCCGAACCGATGTCCTTGCCTTCATGCTTGCCGTTGAGCATCGGCCCGCCGGTCACCACCAGCGTCGGTAGATCACAGCTCGCCGCCCCCATCAGCAAGGCCGGGGTGGTCTTGTCGCAACCCACCAGCAGCACTACCGCGTCCATCGGATTGCCACGAATCGCCTCCTCGACATCCATGCTGGCGAGGTTACGGGTGAACATCGCAGTGGGTCGCAGATTGGACTCGCCGTTGGAGAACACCGGGAACTCTACCGGGTAGCCGCCAGCCTCGAGAATGCCCTGCTTGACGTGCTCGGCGAGCTTGCGGAAGTGCGCGTTGCAGGGCGTGAGCTCTGACCAGGTATTGCAGATTCCGATAATCGGCTTGCCGTCGAACTCATGATCGGGAATCCCCTGATTCTTCATCCAACTGCGATACATGAAGCCGTTCTTGTCGGCGGTACCAAACCAGGCGGCACTGCGCAGCGGGCGCTTGCTCTGAGACATGGAGGTTACTCCTTATCGAAGGATCGCGGCCTACGGCTCGATCCTGTATGCGGCGAAGATTGTGCTAGACGTTACCGGCAACGGCCAGCGTAGTCGATACATACAAAAGTATATGTTGAACAAATAGCATGTATGTTCAACATTAACACTCCCAGATGGGGATGCTGCTTTGTCAGCTCACGCCACAACAAGAATCTTCCTTCGATGGAGAGTTTCATGCTCAATCTCAAACTCAAGCACGCCATAGTCCTCACCGGCTCGGCCCTGCTGGTCGGGCTTAGCTCCGCTCACGCCGCCCAATACGACTGGAAGTTCCAGGCATCGGAGACTGCAGGCGAGCCCAGCTTCAAGATCAAGCAAGCCTGGGCCGACAAGGTCGAAACCATGACGGATGGTCAGGTACGCATCGAAATCATGCCGATCAACTCCGTGGTAGGCCCCACCGAGACCCTGCAGGCCGTCTCCTCGGGCATCCTTCAGGGCCACATGACCGATCCCAGCTACTTTTCCGGCCAGGATCCGGCATTCGGCATGCTGGGCAACCTGGTAGGCGCATGGAGCGATCCCTACGACTTCCTGGAATTCATGAAGTACGGCGGTGGCGAAGCGCTCTATAACGAACTGGCTAACCCCTACGGTACCCACCTGATCAGTGCGGCAACCTTTCCGCTGGAATCGATTCCCTCGACTGTGCCAATCGAGTCCATCGATGACTTCCAGGGACTCAAGATCCGCGCCCCGCAGGGCATGGTCTACAACATCTTCGAGCGCATCGGCGCCACGCCGGTCAACCTGCCAGGCTCCGAAGTCTATACCGGCCTGGAGAAGGGCGTAATCGATGCCGCCGACTCCACGGTGTTGTCCAACAACGACGCCATGGGCATCCATGACTTCGCCCCCTACCCGCTGTACCCGGGCTTCCACTCCATGCCGATGATCGCGGTATCGATCAACAAGGATATCTGGGATGGCCTGCCGGATGACCTGAAGACCACCCTGGAGACCGCCTTCGACGGCATGGCCTATGACCTGATCGCCCGTCTCAAGGAGCAGGATCTCGAGACCCTGCAAGCGCTCAAGGACAATCCGGATGTGCACCCGTTCGACCTGCCCGCGGATGAGCGCAAGAAGTTCCGCCAGGCGGCCCAGCAGGAATGGAAAGAATGGGCCGACAAGAACGAGATGACGCAGAAAATCTACGACTCGGCCACCGCCTTCCTGACCTCTCGCGGACTGCTCTAACCCATCGAACTGACCTGACGAGCTAGTTCGACGAGCGACTCGCATCACTGGCGAGACCCGACCACTCGGGTCTCGCTGATCACTCTTCTCAGCATGGCGGCGCCCGGGCGTCGCCTGGAGGCGTCATGTCTCAAAAGATTCACGACGAGGATCCCCCAATGAGCGACGAGGACGACCGCGTCCCCGCAACTGCCGAAGATCAGGCGCCGGATCCGGTACGCAGTGCCTTCGACCGCGGGGTGGTGTGGTGCGCCAGAGGCGCTGCCTGGCTGGTGTTCATCGCCATGGGGATCAGTGTCTTCGAGGTCATCATGCGCTATGGCTTCAACTCGCCCACTTCCTGGGTTCACGAAAGCGTGGTCATGCTGGTGGCGGTCAGTTTCGCCCTCGGCGGCCCCGCAGCACTGGCCGGCAATCAGCACATCCGTGTACGGGTGCTCTACGATGCCGCCGGCCCGCGGCTTAAGCGCTGGCTCGACCGTTTCAACGACCTGGTCACCTTCTTGTTCTGCCTAGCCATGAGCTATGCCGCCTTCGTGATGTTCTGGGACGCCTCCCACAACCCGCTCGGCGAATGGTCGCTTGAACGCTCCGGCACTTCCTGGAATCCGCCTTTCCCGGCTCTGGTGAAGGGCATGATCATGCTTGCCCTGATCATCATGTGCGTTCAGGCCTTCATCCATGTCATTCAGTCGTTCCGCGACAAACCCGCCACTGCCACGCCCGACGATAAGGGAGCCCTATAATGGAGATCGCTGACGCGACGATCCTGCTGGTCGGGGCGATCTTCGCCCTGCTGGTGACCGGCCTGCCGCTGGCCTTCATCACCGGCCTGGTAGCACTCCTTTTCACCTTCGGCTGGTTCGGGCCAGAGGCCCTGCCACTGGTCACCAGCCGGGTGTTTGGCTTTGTCACCGAATATTCGCTGGTGGCAGTACCGATGTTCGTGTTGATGGCCTCGCTGCTCGACCGATCAGGCATTGCTAAGGACCTTTTCAATGCCATGCGAGTGTTCGCTGGCCGCCTGCCCGGCGGGGTCGCCGTGCAGACCATCGTGGTGGCGTTCTTCCTGGCGGCGCTGTCTGGAATCATCGGCGGCGAAATCGTGCTGCTGGGCATCCTGGCCCTGCCGCAGATGCTGCGCCTCGGCTATGACAAGCGCCTGTCGATCGGTGTGGTCTGTGCGGGCGGGGCACTCGGCACCATGATGCCGCCCTCGATCGTGCTGATCATCTACGGCCTGATCGCCAGCGTCTCGATTGCCGACTTGTTCACCGCCGCGATTACCCCCGCAGTCATCCTGATGGGCTCCTACATCGCCTATGTCATGGTGCGCTGCCTGCGCGATCCGAACATGGGCCCGCCGATGACCGATGCCGACCGCGAAGACGGCTTCTCCAATCGCTGGCAGGCGCTCAAGGCCATTATCGTACCGGGGCTGATCGCCTTCATGGTACTGGGCTCGATCTACGGCGGCGTGGCCTCGGTGACCGAAGCCGCGGCAATGGGGGTGTTCGGGGTACTGCTGGCGATAGTGCTGCGCGGCGAATTTTCCGTGAAGACCCTGCACTCGAGCCTGAGCCAGACCATGACCACCTGCGGCATGATCATCTGGATCGGCATCGGCGCCGCGGCGCTGGTCGGGGTCTATAACCTGATGGGCGGTAACCGCTTCATTTCAGGAATGATCATGGAGCTCGACGTGGCCCCTATCGTGATCATCCTGGTGATGATGGCGATCCTGCTGGTGCTGGGCATGTTCCTCGACTGGATCGGCGTTGCCATGCTGACGCTGCCGATCTTCGTGCCGATCGTGGTGGAACTTGGCTACAGCCCGATCTGGTTCGGCATTCTGTTCGCGGTCAACATGCAGGTTTCCTTCCTGTCACCACCGTTCGGACCAGCCGCCTTCTACCTCAAGGGCGTGGCGCCCCCCGAGGTCAGCCTCAAGGACATCTTCATCGCGGTGCTGCCCTTCATCGCCCTGCAACTGTGCGTGCTGTTCACGCTGCTGTTCTGGCCCAACCTGGCCCTGTGGCTGGTGGGCTGAGCCAACGGTTAGCTGGCCTGGCGACAAGGAACGTCGCCAGTGCCTTGTAAACGCCAAGGCGACCTTGGTTCCGCCAAGCAACGGCATAGAATCAACATACAAATCTTAATGTTGTACATAAACCGAGATACGGCGCTATGATGAGGTCGCTTCGATGCTCGACCGGCGCCTGACTCTCCTTCTCATATCTGGATGTCGAGGAATCACGCAATGCGAATCATCCAATGTTTGCACCAGAACCGGCCCGTAGCGGCGCTGGTGGAAAACGAGCAAAGGGTCCGCCTGACCGACGCCGATACCTACACCCTGGCGCGGCGCGCTATCGCCGATGGCCCCGGGCTCGCTGAGGTGGTCGAGGCGTCACTGACCGAGACCCGCCTCGACTATCAGCAACTGATCGACGAGCGACGCCTGCTGCCGCCGCTGACCCATGCCGATCCGGCGCATTGCCTGGTCACCGGCACCGGCCTGACCCACCTGGGCAGTGCCGATACCCGCGCCTCCATGCACGCCCAGTCCTCGAGTCAGCCCCAGGCGGACGAGTCCGAGCTGACCGATTCGATGCGCATGTTCAAGCTCGGCGTCGAGGGCGGCAAGCCCGCCGTCGGCGAGACCGGCGCCCAGCCGGAATGGTTCTACAAGGGCGACGGCGATTGCGTGGTGGCCCCCGAGGCGGCGATGCCGGTACCGGCCTTCGCCGAAGACGCCGGCGAGGAGCCTGAGCTCGCCGGGCTCTACGTGATCGGCGACGACGGCCAGCCCTGGCGCGTCGGCTACGCCATCGGCAATGAGTTCTCTGACCATGTCACCGAACGCTTCAACTACCTGTGGCTGGCCCATTCCAAGCTGCGCCACTGCAGCTTCGGCCCGGAACTCTTGATCGGCGAGCTGCCCGAGCACCTCGAGGGCGTCAGCCGCATCGTGCGTGACGACGAGACCCTGTGGGAGAAGCCATTCCTCACCGGTGAGGCCAACATGGCGCACAGCTTGGCCAATCTCGAGCATCACCACTTCAAGTATCAAGGCTTCCGGCGCCCCGGCGACGTCCACGTGCACTTCTTCGGCACCGCGACTCTGAGCTTCGCCGACGGCGTCCAGACCCGCGACGGCGATCGCTTCGAGATCGCCCTGCCGGCCTTCGGCCGCACGCTGAGCAACCCGCTGGCGTTCGAGTCCGAAGCCACCGACACCCGCGTCAACTCATTGTGATGACAGGAGGCAACATGACTCTGGAAGGAACGCAACTGCTCGGCCAGCGC
>CETM01037629.1_pt1 | contig 23655 bp, 67 predicted proteins | sample 361451 | NCBI WGS metagenome assembly CETM01 (sample SAMEA2622690, study PRJEB7988) | marine metagenome | isolation source: saline water (ENVO:00002010), including
GCTGGGCGCTAGATGGCTGGGAGCTCGATGGGTGTGAGTAGCTGGGCGCTCGATCTGGGCTCTAGATCACTAAGATATTGGGTACTCGATTGGGCGCTCGATGGATTTGCTGAGGTGTTATCCCTACGCCCTCTTTACCCTTGATGTTCTCTACGTGCTCTACTCTGTGTTCTTATTGAGGAGCCGCCTTTGACTGGAGGTTGTGCGCTTAGAATCTCGGGAATGAATCTAGAAATTGACGAACTAGCCTGTATGCCTGCTGTAGCTCCTCGAATTGCTGGGGAGTCATCTCGCCCGAGTTGCGCTTTTTTATCGCCAGCGGGGGAAGGACACTACCCAGATCGATGGCGACATCGGACGGGTGCTTCTCGTGTGGCATGGGCTCGTCGTCCATGCTCATCTGCTCTAGTATCATCTGCCTTAGTTGTCTACGTGAGATCTTCATTATTGTGTTCCTCCCAGAACCTCGTCGAGGGCATCTATCACGGCAGCCCTGATGACATCGTCTGAAGGCCCACCGGAGAATCCCGACAGCTTCGACACCACGCCTTGAATGCGATCGACCATGAGTGTCTTCACGACTCCATATCCTGGCTGTGCGCTTGGAGCTTCTTCCCTGGGTTGAAACCTTCCACCGCCTATTGCGCCCATAACGTCTGGAACATCCATTTGCTCTAGTATCATCTGTCTCAATTGTCTACGTGAGATCTTCATCTGTCTGTTCCTCGTAGGGTTCTATTCTATATATTCTATCAGCTCCCTGTTTATCTTGAAAAGCCGCCTTGGATTCACATCCCTCTGGGAAGACGGAAGCACAGAGCAGGGTGTGGGTGAATCGACCCTGGAGCTCGAGGCTTCGACGGTACTCATTGAGATCGACGATGGTCATGATTAAGCCATCGCCTCTTCCAGAGAGGACTCCTCTAGAATCTTCTCCAAGACCTGAAGAGTTTTCGAAATCTTCCTCGTGGTGTCCATCAGGCTCTTGCGGACAGCCTCCTGCTCGAGCGGTGTCGCGTCCTCTTCTTTGGACGACTCTTCCGCCACCCACGCTGAAAGCTCTTCAGCATTCTCGCCTTCGAGTACGTACTCGACAAGCTCGAGACCCTTCTTGACTAGGGCGTTGATGACTCTAGTAAAGCTATCGGGAGCTGTCTTCAGAAGGATCACGGTCTTTGAGCCGGTCATTCCCTTGGCTAGCTTGTATAGCTCAAACGCTGGTCGAGCGGAAACGCCTGGGACTGCAGCGGCAAGAAGATTAAACCACGCTCGAGTATCTTCTCCGTTTCTAAAGTTACCGATTGCATTGCCGACCTCTACTACGCTACTAGCGCCTGCGAGAAAAACAGACGCAGGTGCACCCACAATCGTGCTTGCCGCGACAAAGGCAGAAGCATCTAAGACGCCAGAGGCAACATCGAGAAGGTCAGAATTAGAACTTAGCCAATCTCCTGCGAAGTCAACGACCTCGTGAGCGACGTCGTCATCTGCTGCCAGTGCAGCTAAGAATCCAACCGGTGTTGTGTACTTAATCGCCTGGGTTTGAGGTAGCCTATTGACAGCATCGACAAAGCTATCAAGTGAAAACTCTCGAAGTAGTTCTTGAGATGAGAAGTGAGCCCGCAGCTCCTCTCTAATAATCATCTGAAGTTGGGAGTGTGTGATCTTCACAGTCTATCCATGTTCACTATATACATAGGTCGACAGCTATCTATTTATCCCTTCAGCGTGGGTTACAGGCCCAGCTCCTCCATTCGCCTATTGTGCCTGCTAATCGGGACCATCACCTCGATATCCTCAGCTCGGGCAATGATCATCCTCGGGTGACTTATTGGTTGAATAAACCATCCGTCCATTCCATGCTTGATGACCATGCCCACCTGGGTGCCGTAGTGCTTCGTCTTTACCTTTACTAGATCGCCCTTCTCAAACATCTTATCGATCTCCCTCATGCTCTGCCCGTTTCTCCGCGTAGGTTCGACCTATATCGTACACCATGTAGGCCAGTGCTCCCACTATCATCATTCCAAGAATACTCATCTTAGCTACTCCTTCCATTTACGACTTCAAAGAGAACTGCTCGAAGCTCTGCACGACGACCGCTCGACCACACCACCTCGCACCACTGTTCTTCTATGTGGTCGAACGGAGAGCTCTGGGCTTCAGTCCAGGTTTTGAGTACGATCGCTGTAGGCGTTGTCGTGCCCACGTTTGGACCGGCCATCTCTTCATTGAATCTAACTCTGTCACCTACTTCCATTGTCTTTCTCCTTGATGTTCCCATTATACCACAGCCGCTGCTGGGTTACACGTTAGCGGCTTTCAAAGATGAAGGAGCCGCGTGCGTTTCCTGCCCAGTCGCCGACGATGACACGCTCTGCCTTAGGTCGTCCAGGCACATCTTGCAGCTTGACGATCTGAAGGTCGTGTGCCTCAAAGACGTAGTTGAGACCTTGTGTGGTCCGAGTCTTAAGAGCAAGGGTCTGAAGGTAGAGTGTTGGAATCTTCTCTCTCATCACTTCACCCCCATCCGACCGGGGTCAGGGAGGCTGAAGTCAGCTCCCTTGGGGACGTACCACCGACCGCTTCCCATTCCGAACCATGCGACATCGGAGATTCGACCAGCAAGCTCAGGGCTGCCGTCCTTGTGGCAAAGCAGCCAGTTGAGAAGCGCATCGTACGCATCACTAGAGATGCCGTCCCGGTCATCCCAGTCGGCGAGGAGTGCGTGAATAAGTTGGTAAGTAAGCATGTTGTCTTCCTTGGTTGGTGACAATACTATTATACCACAGCTGTGTCAGTGTTACACGCGCTGGCTAGTCGAAAGATGACGTCTTGATTCCAGACCAGACAGGCGCAGCGGGCGGAGTGTCACGGGCAGCCATTCTATCTGAAGCAACCTCTTCGGCACCCATCATGATGAGCTGCATGAACTCATTGATAGCAGCATCAACAGTCGTGTCGGAGGTAAGGCTCTGGAGGGGCTCTCTCTCGTGGAGTGCCCGCGTGAGAATCTGATCTGCCTCAGCGATCGCTTTTGGATTGAGATCATACACCTGATCTCTCCACTCTAGGCTTCCTCGACCAAGCTTACCAGTTCTAAGATAGGCACTGACAAGTTGAACCAGCTGCCTATGTACAGTTGGTGAAGATGCTTGATCCTGGACAATTGCAATCTGTTGCTGCTCTAGAGGCTCGAGCTGAGACATCATCTCCCTATCTCGGGCGTATAGGAGGGCATCCCGATTTGCCTGTGGATTGTTCTCTCTGATTAAGCGCTCTTTCTCTTCTTTAATGATCTGCATCAGTCTCCGTCTAGAGATCTTCATAATAGCTACTCCATTTCACTATCATAACTATTATCAACCCCTGATCTTTACCAGTCGATGGGGTCATTTGAAATGGGGGACGCAGTCCCTTTCATCATCCTGTCAAGCTTCTGCTGCTCACGAGCTTCGACACCTGCCTGGACGAAGTCATCTTCAGCCGTAGTGTGAACTCGTGGGAGCTCAACCGTGTCCTGCTCTGCGTTGCAGGAAAGTGTATTCCAGGAGCGATTCCATGCCAGTCCTCGACTGGCCTCGTACAGCAGGTCCCGAAGCTTATCGATGTTTTTCTCATCAAGTCTCAGGGTGAAGCTAGCGCCAAAGCTGATGACAGCCTGGTCACCTTCGAGGTCAACCTCGACGTTGTAGATACCGCCGTCATGTCTGATGCCCTTATTGAACTGTCCCATAGATTCCTCCTTAGTAGGTGTTACTATTATACCACATAGGAAAGGCTGTTACACAAACAACGTTGCGTCAACCTCCTTCTTCGTGTCCGGGTCAACAACCCTTCGATTGAGATACCGAACGTACCCGTGCACTGGGTGATCAGCGATCCGCTCAGCAGGCAGGCTAAACCACCACTTCTTTCCTTCTTCGTGATCACGGTGTTCTCGAAGGTAACCAGGTTCTCCACTACCATCAGGGCAGAATGCGAAGTTCGGGCTAGCCTCAACCATGCTGGCTGCATGTCGATTACCACACGTGATTGGCGTGCCATCCGGGTTGGTGTGATCCACCAGCTCGAAGTCGATGTATACATCACCTTGTCCATCCTTGTCCCAGGCTGCATTCAGCGTCGTCTGATTGATACCGATGATTCGCGCCCGGGACCCAACTGGGATGTCGAAGTGTTCATAGCCGCAGTAGTTGTACTTATTGGCGGTGACATAAGACCCAGCAGTGTGGACGATATCACCTAGTTTCCAGCCAAGCTTGTTGTCGTCTTCACAACCGAGGTTCTGGGTGTTTCGATATTTCTCTGTATCTGGCATGTTGCCTCCTTATGTCTCTATTGTACCACAGCTACTTCTTTTTTGCATGGGGGACAAACTTCCAATGTCCCTGCTCCTGATAGTATTTGACCCGACCAAACCGAACGTACTTGTAGATCTTACCGGGAACCCATACCCATTTACCTCCTGGCCTCGGATGCGGCCGGTGTGAGCAGTGTGAGCTATGACTGTGGCCCGGTGTTTTGTACATGGGGGTGACAGTAATCCCAGCTTCAGCAGTTCCAGCTGTAAGCATTAGGGAGAGAATAATCGCAGACATCTTATCTCCGTTAGGTTACATGCCTGCTTGTTGCTTACGCAGGGCTTGCACTAGATCCGCAAGATGTTCACGATCTTCTGTGTCCAGCATGGTGCACCAGATCGGACCTCCCCCGGGTAGCTTGCCAGGACCGTGAAAGAATGCCTCCACGTAGGGAGTCCCATTAGGGTCGTCATGATCCTCATGATAATCCTTGAGCGCATTGAATGCCAGCTTGACCTCGTCAGACCTAGCGTCGAGGTTGTACCAGCCGTTGATGGTGTCAGTCCACTCAGTCACTGCTTGTTCGAATGTAGCCATAATGTCTCCTTACCAGTTCATACCTTCACAGACCTGCTGAAAGAACGAGTCTGTCTTGTGTGGGTAGTTGTACTCACGACAGGTCGGACCCTCGGGATGGTCTCCATCCCAGTCGCTGGGCTTGTAGTGAAGACGTCCGCCGTCTCCGCCCTTAGCCATGTCAGAGTACTGCCATCGAATCTGTTCAATCATGCCCACTGACCGCATCTCACTATACGTCTTAATCATCTCTTCAGCTGTCATTATCTCTTCTCCTAGTAGAGCCGGCTACAGATCCGGCGGTGAATGGCGCGGTGTACCCGCTCCGGGTGTTCGCGAAGGACCTGCTGATAGACCTCTTCGTTGAGAGGCTCAGGGCAATCTTCGCTCTTGTAAAGATTCAGGATTTCCAGAGGATAAGTCCGGATGTCATCAGTGAAGTCATCCCACCCACCAAGTGCGCGGTCTGCAATGTCACAGACAATATCAGCAACGGACTCAAAGCCCTTGTTGTCCTTCGGGTTCTCGTGTGGATTCCAGTGTCCCATGATTCCTCCTTGATGTTTCTATTATACCACAATGCTAAGTCAGTTACATGCTACCCAGCATGGAATGAAGCACAAACAACATCTCCCTCTTTGAGGTCGGGTGATGCCTGACCTATGCAAACTGCCTTAATATCAACATTCGGGTCAGCCCAACACCCGCGACTGTAGCGCTCGTTGTCATGACACCATCGCCAGACCCCATCCTCATCGTCATAGTAGAACATCTTCTCTCCACTGTGAGAACAGCGAGATGGGTGAATCCTCTTTGCTGAGAAAGAATGGAAAGACACCACAACAGCAGAGCTGTATGTGTCGTAATCTTTGTTCTCTTCCTGCCAGATCTTCCAAAGCTTCATGCTTACCTCCTTGATGTTTCCATTATACCATGGTGTCAAGTGGGTTACACGCGCTAGCTTTTGATGTCTATTCCATGGAGAAGTCTTCTCCCAGCCGATGTTCTTCTCAGTGCCGTGGCACCGTGATCGATTGCCCCGTGGTTGTCCAGAAACTTATTGATTGCTGGAAGTTGTTTCACTGGATCTGTCACAGTCATGGTCTTCTCCGGGATGAACCTTCCTCCCGACCTGATTGCTCGCCGAAGCCAGATGTCTGCCTGGTGATGTATGGATCCAGGAGGCGCAGACGTCTTGCCACCAGGCTGGTTCCAGTATGTCTTGGCCATCAGGTAGCTTTCACCGTAAGGTCGTCCCTTTGAGTTAAGGTCTGTGTATGTCTGTTCTGGCGGGACCCTCTCCCATGTTGAGAATCCCTCGAATGGTCGCCATGTTCCTCCGGTGTCTCCAACATTAGAAGTTCCTGAGCTGAGAAAGTACGCCTTCGTGCTACCGTCTGGGTGTTTGAGGAGTGCATAATCTCTTGTCTGCATGTCCTGGGGAGATGTCATGCGCCAGGTCTTTAAGACTTCGAAAGGCTGGGGTGCAAGACCGAGCTCCTGTCCAGCGAGACTTCGGAGCTTAGAATCTTTCTCAAGCGCAGCTCTCATCTCTGACGCGGCAGCGATCGCTTCCGGACCCGCTGTCCACTTCGCGCTGAGAGCTTCTCTGATTATTCGCCTGAGCTGTCTACGAGAGATCCGCATGACTGACTTAGGCTTCTAGCTTTGACAGCTCTTTCTGAAGATCAGATAGCTCCTGAAGGTCTGGAAGGGCATCAGACATCTTTTCTCCCTCTTGGAGAGAGGTTAAGCCTGCAGCTGCACGTCCCATCTTTTCATAAAACTCTGAAAGCTTTTGCAATGCCTCTCTAGCAGTTCCAGTCTGATCCTCGGCCACTGCACCAATTCGCCTAGCAGCTTCAATAACTTTCCTTCCGGCGCTCTCGATAGTTCGACCCGTTCGGCTTCCAGCTAGCTGAAGCATCTCTGTTTGAGGCTTCTTATTCTCTTTCTTCTGCTTTCCTTCTTTTTGCTTAGGCTCTGCTAGGCCATCAGCCTCAGATGCCTCACGGAGGACTTGATTCCTCTCCTGTGCAATCATTCTTCTTAGTTGTCTACGTGTTAGTTTCATCTATAACCCCACCAGGAATATCGCTTCCTATGTACTAAGTATCCCCTATCGCTGTGATTTTCATATGCTTCTTTCTCAAAAGGTATGTTCATGTATGCACCCTTTCCATTGAACCCAGAGAGGAGGTTCTTGACCCAGAAGAAGAGATAGAGAATGAGGAATCCCACTATCAAGAGTTCCTTGTACTGCTCCCAGTGAATTGCCTCATGCCTTCGGGTGTCCTCACTCATCACTCCTCTTGATAGGACAACAGGCCCGAGCGTGATTGCTGTGATATTTATGGGTGACAGATATGAGAGCCACACAGGGATCTTGCTGTTCTCGATGAAGATGGGCAGATGCATCACTTTTTTCTCATCAATTCTTCACGGATCAACTGGGCAAGACGGGATCTCTTGATCCTGATATTTGACTCTCCCATGGTGTGGACATTGACTACATCTCCGTGACTGTGGTGTTTAACAATTTGTTCATCCTCAAGACTCTTAAGAGCCTTCCTTGCAGTTCCTTCGGGATCTTCAATCCCCGCACTCTGTCCGGCACTAGCCATCTCGTCCTCAAGATCTTCTGGGCTCATAGCACCTCCTTCTTTCTCGAGAGCGTCGAGGCCGGCTGTTTGTGCAAGATCGTCTCCGGCTTTAGCAATAGCTCTTCGGGCTTCTTCTTCAGCTTCAGCTGTTTCCACCTGCTCTTGTATAATCTTTCTAAGTTGATTCTTTGTTAGCTTCATTGATTTCTGCCCTTAGTTTTCAGACTCTTGAAATGCAGACTCGGGAACATCCAGGATATCAGCAATTTCTGCCGTATTCTCCATCTCCATCTCTTTCATGTATTCACTGCCCCACTCTTGAGGATTGGATCCCAGCTCTCTAGCGTAGAACTGTGTGCATCGATCTTTCTGAGAGCTTGGAACAGCGCTTACGTAAAAGTGAACTCGATCTTTTCTACCTTGCCAGCTTATGCCTTTCTCCTCTGCAATGTCGACAAGAGGTTGCCACAAGCTATCTGGATCCCGACTTGTTACGTTTACAGTTCTTCCATCATTTGTTTGATATGAAAAGTTAATATCCATCGCATATCCGTACTGGTGATCGGACCGACATGGCTTGGCTGGTGTGAGAGCACCTCGATTCGTATACTTTAGGTTCCACTGGTGGCTAGGTGCCCGCCATGTGCTGTTAATCTTGATGCTGTATCCAGCCTCAGAGGCTGCTGCGATAAAGTCTTCAAATTTTGACTTAGCACTAGGGTTAAGTGTGTCAACAGTTGCTGTACCAGAAGTCTCACCTACAGAACCGGGAGCAGGGCCGTCTGGGCTACGGCTACGACGACCGCCTCTTCTCCCACCTCTTCGTGTGTGGCGATCAACTCTTTCGCTACCATGGCCTTCACCGCCACCGCTAGCTCTGACATCGTCTTCCTCTAAGAGTAGACGACTTCTAATGAGATTTCTAAGTTGTGATTCTGATATTTTCATCTTACGCCATTGCCTCTCTCATTGATTGAAAGAATATGTCATTGTGATTATTGTCAACAAGAATTGCACTGTCACCAAGCTTTTCTTTAAGGCTAGCAAAGCCCGAGTCTGTGTCGAACCCGCTGATGTTCCAATTCTCTGGATTGAAGTACATTTTCACAGACGATCCGTGATTTGCATTTATTAGTTTTCTTGTGGGACTCGGGTCAGCATACCATATGCTGTTTAGAAAGCCATCACTTGTCGACTGACTAAGGCCATCAGCTCCCGCGCTCCACCCGACCATTCTTCCAGAATCCGGCTCCTGATCTTCCCCGGTTGCCTCTTTGTATGCATCAATTCCTTGTCTTTTAAACTTAGACCACGATGTGCCCTTAGTGTTAGCGACAATAATAATCGTGTTCTTGGACAGCCCAACCTCACTCTGTATGTTGTCTGCCACCCATCCTTGACGTCCATATCCGCCTTGACCAACTCCAGGATACACATATACTAGATTCGGATCGGTAAACTCACCATCATCTCCGGGAAGCTTAATGACAACCGCACCGCCTTGACTTTCTCTCTCACCCTCTCCTTGCCCGCCACCTGTCGATCCGCTAAAGCTTCTAGAATCTCCAAAAGATGAATCACTAGAGTCAGAAGAGCTTCGATCCCTGGAAGCTCTGGAAGACTTTCTCCCACGGACTTCTCCTCGGTCTTCTTTTTTTCTCTCCAGAAGAAGCCGATTTCTAATAAGTCTTCTAAGCTGAGATTCAGCTATCTTCATCTTCATCTCCCTCAGTAAACGATCCAGCTTCTATAATATGAACATGAACAGCATTGTTTGCATCCTCTACAATCGAAGGATGTCTTCCACTTCCAAAAGGTGAAAACTTAACGTTCATGCTCTCATCACTGGTTGCAGACTCTACAGCTCTCTTAATATCTTGAAGCGGGGCACCGCTTACATCGAATGCCTCCCCAGTTCCATGACCCGTACCCACCCTTCTAGCAACAACGAGGTTATGAGGAGAACTGGTTATACAAGTGTGCTTTGCATCAAGGCTTCCCGTGCACCCTTTGTCATCAGCATAGTTGTTAATAATGTCGTCTTGCTTTCTCTGGTTTCTCAGACCTGATGTCATTACAGCATCATCAGGAAGCTTAGTGCTTAACCAGTTCCAGGCATTGATCTGCAGCTGATTAAGCTCAACGCCTTCTCTAACTGCCTTATCGCCTGGAAGCGCTGTGTACGTAATTGCTCTCGGGTCGGGACCACTTAGAGGCTTACCTCGACGGGTTTGCCTTCTTGTTCTACGAGCTGCTCTACGCGAAGAGCCGTCAACCCTGCCTCGCTCGTCTTCATCTCTTTCGAAAAGCAATCGATTTCTAATAAGCTTTCTCAGGTCTGATTCTGTAATCTTCATGGTCTACAAACACTCGCACGCCGTTCAGAAATATATATTCTGAACGACGCTAGAGTTCAGGACTTACCAGGTACCTGACAACTATCCAACCAAATCTGACCCGAAGCTCTGCCCGGGGTCAGAAAGTTCCAAACAATCCCATCTTCCACCTTCTTACCCCAGACTTCCTGCCAGAAGACAGTTCCTACTGGGAAGATGGTGCCTGAGGTTTCCCACTTTTCTTCAATCTCAATAGACTCATTCATTATCCAATCCTCACATCTTCGGCGATAAACCACCGCTTCGATCCACCCTGATCATTCTGCAGGATGGCTCGGGCATTGTGCCCCAGATATCCCGGAGGCTTTCCGATGTGAATCTCTCCGTCCTCAATCTTGTTATCAACATCAGAAGGATAGAAGCCCAGAACACCGTAGTACTTGTGAGCATCATCGAGAGTGGGAAAGTAAGAAGTTCCGTAAACCATGTTATTCTCCTTGTTTGGTGTTACCATTATACCATAGCAGCACACGGGTTACACGTGACTAGCTGTCCTGAGATTCAATCCACTGGAGTATCTCTTCAGCCCGATCTCTCTCAATGAGATCACGTCTCATTGCAGGTGCGAAGTATCTACTATTATCAGGATCGCGGAACCATCGATTGGGCTCCCTCTCTGTGAAGTCCTCGAGGATCATGTTCTGAACAGTCATTCGCACGTCACCTAGTGGGTACGGACATTCCCTGTTCTTCATATCCTCTTGCAAAAGCTTCTCTTTCTCCCTGCCCTTCTTCCAGACTCGGGAGTCGTCAGAGTATGCGTAGAACCAGTCGTGGTTTCGAAGTCTTTCTAGAAGCGATGCCATCACAAAGCCATCCTGGTAGACTTATCAGTCTTGGTCAGGCAGTGCATCGGGACACGCCAGACACAGGGACCAACGTCAACCAGTGCTTTTGTGCGCATGATCTTCGTGACCTTGCCGTGTGTGACTAGACCGTCATTGTCTTCGAACCTAACTGTGTCTCCGACAGAGAGGTTAGCTTTGTTCTGACGTGCTTGACGCTTCTTTTCTTTCTTGATCTGACTGACCAGAAAGCTATTGAGCTCAAGCATCTCTTCGAGATTGAGCATCTTAGAATCTTGCATTAGTTCATTTACTGAAAGTGACATTGTTTTTCTCCTTGATGTTCCCATTATACCACAGCAGCCTCTGTGTTACATGCGCTGCTAATAACCTGTAGCTGACATTCTGTAGTTGCGTAAAAGTAGACACCTCCCCCGGGTACCCTCGACGAGTACATAATCTCCCAGGGAAAGAGTAGGTCAGGGTTGAATCGAACTAGAATGCCCATCAGCCCGAGACTTGGGTCGAAAACCAGGTCACCCGGGCTCACTGATCACCTCTAGCCTTTGAGACTTACCAGTCCGGACGGATCCGTTTTGCCACATCACCTTGACGTCTCTACGACCAACATATACACCCGTCTCAATAATGATGCCGTATAGCCTCTTGTCCGAGATGGTGAAGGCATCATCTTTGAATCTTACCAGATCACCCAGCTTCACTGATTACCTCTAGCCTTTTAGTCGAGTCAATCTCTATGGACCCATCTTGCCACATCACCCTTACGTCTCTATTACCGACATACTTGCCCGTCTCAACGATCATGCCCACCCAGGATGAGCATCGCAGCCACTTTCGAGCATGATCGTTGTATGTGACAAGATCACCCAGCTTCACTGATTACCTCTACCAGATTTGTTTGAATAGTGCTAAACGCGTTGAGCCTCTTCGGCCAATAGATTTCAGCGCAAGAATAGTGCTTATCTTCTTCAGAGTCTTCTGGCCCAATAACAGAGGGGTGATGCTTAAAAGTGCGCATGCCCATGAAGATACCGAGCTCTCCAGATTCAGAGTTCTTATTCCTCACCAGATCACCCGGCTTCACTGATCACCTCAGCGAGCGGATCGACCTTCACCTGAAAGCCCATTGCGTGGACAATACCATCGACTAGAACCTCCAGATCATCAGGGTACTTATCTTCTCTGGGAATCGTTCCAACAATCAGCCCGACATCAGACTTCATTCTAAATGCCTGACGTGCTCCTGCTGGGATACGAATAACATCACCGACTTTCACTAATCACCTCCATATACTCATCCTTCTTCCAGTGAGGAATCGTTGCGTGTCCGCTTCTTATGAGGACATGGACTTGGCAGAATACCTGCCCTTTTGTCCTGACCTCAGTGATTAGACCGTATTCTCCCCACCCCTGTAGGCCCTTGAATCTGACTAGATCACCGGCTTTCATAGCTTTCCCTTGTGGTTTCCATTGCCGCCCACATATGTCACGTGCCTCATCGGACGACCACCAATATTTGTTTGAGATCCTGATAGGTGACATGACTTTCCTTTATGAAATCCTGTCACTGCCTTCCATGCTCTAGAGTAGTTAGCTCGATCTGAGCTTGATTCAAATGCAACCACGCTGAGAGCATTTGACTTTCCATCCCCTGCCTGGAGACCTAAGTACTTGACTGCTGTCTCTGTTTCTAGATCTTCAACACAGTCAGGGCACTCGTTTATCTTTCCCCCAACCCGTCTTTTATGAAAGGAGTTTGTGTCGAAGTCTGATTCGCAATGTTTACACTCTCTAATCATTTATCACCTCTAGCAAAGATCTATGACAGCTCTGAATGCCAGATCCCCTCATGCCCCACATGACGATGGGATAATTTGTATCACCTGGAGGAAGTCTATTGCCGGCTGCGACTCTCCTGAAGCCGAGAACAAGAGCATACCACTCCCTCCCCTTTCTCTTTACAAGGTCACCTGGTTTCATCATTAACTCCTCTTTCACCTTCTCTAAGAAAGTCAACCCTGCAGTTTCTTAAGTAAGCTGGCTGAACAGTTCCATCACTTAGTAGAACTTGCGCGACTGCCATGGGAGAATCTCTTATTCCGATGATCTCAATAATCACTCCGTATGTTTCACCGCGCCAGGAGAGCAAGTCGTTTTCTATCTTTACTAGATCACCTGGTTTCAATGTATTTCTCCAGGCTTTTCATAACTCTCTTCTCTTCCCTGTCCCCAGCTTTGCATTCGCAGTACATTCGTATTACGCGTGTCTGGTATACAAGAACGTATCCATTGTCATTACACTTTTGACACGTTGGTTTCATTCAACTTATCCAGCTCATCCAGATCAAACTCAGCCACAACTCCGTCAATGAAAACCTTGGCTGCAGGGATGTGAAGCCTCTTGCCCATTCCGATAATCATTCCGAACTTTCCTACGAACTCATGCCAGATGTAAGTGGAGGGACCCTTATAGCGGCCGTCATAACCTTTCACACGAACGACATCGCCGGCTTTCATTTCTTCTTTCTCCGATAGTCTATCTCGTCAATGATCCCGAGAATGATGCACATTATAATGAGGCCAGTAAGTAGTTCCACAAGCCACGCTATCACAGGTAGGTTGGAACTGGACGTCCGCCGGACTCCTCACGAATCTGGCGAGCTGCAGCCTTCAGTGCACAGACCTGACCAGCAAGTGTGGTGAAGTCTCCAAGCTCCTTGAACTTCTTCGGCTCGACAGGATTTAGTCTTGCAAGCCAATCCCAAGATCGAAGAGGAATGTCATTGAAGCTCTCATCCTTGCTCCAAATGATCTGCTTCTCAGGAATGGAACGAAGAACAGTGTTCTTCAGCTCCTGTGTAACGAACTGATCGTAGTACTGATCGTGTGTGCATTCGCCGTCCATGTATTGCTTACGGGTAAAAGTCATATTTCCTCCTTGACTCTCATATTATACCACAGCTGTGCCCTTATTACACGTCACCGTATTTCTGATATGTCCCTTTCTTTGCGCTCTTCTCATCGAAGAAGGCGTTCTTGTTCCAGACAGTACGATATCCGTCGAGAGGGGTCATGACCTCAACTGCTTCCTCATCTGGAATCACCTTTAGAACCTCACCGTAGAGAGGTCGGCTCTGCCACCAGACCTTGAACCATACAAGATCACCCTCTGAAGTCTCATTCAAATCAATCATAGGTTTCTTGCTCTCCAAAGACCATCACTTTCAGATCATCACTCATTGCATCGTGGACCTGCCACTGCTCATCAGCATCCAGTGTCATTAGGCCTCCCTTGCTATAGAGATCAATCATTCCCTTGAATGGGGATTCAGGGTCAAAGTTGACCCGGAGCGTTGTAAGATGATCTTGAACTTGCTTATCTGTAAGCATCTCTTCTCCTATCAATATCGACGGCGATCACGCCAGTCCTTGGCCATGAAATAAATGTGGACACCGACTGCAACAGTCAGGACGTCCATGATAAATGTAAGCATTACTTCTCCTCTGTCTCCTGAATATTCTGAATCTTCTTAGCAAGGTCCATTGCCTTGAGCCACTCACTGCGTGAATGCTCGACTGTCTCGGGGAAGGGAGAGTTCTCAACCTCCTCCCGGTGAGCATGTGCAAATACTGCCAGTGCATTCCACACGGTGTCCATTTCGTCTTGAGTCAGTGTCATGTTTCCCTTCCTTATGCATCCATTGTACCACAGTGGGAAACCCGTTACACGCGCCGTTTTCTGTAAGGCTCCAGAAATCTTTTGTACTCGGTGGTGATCCTTCTATTAGCCCATAGGACCTTGTACGTCAGCTGTCCGCCATAGACCTTGTGCTCGGACAATATCATACCTGGGCTCTTGTGAAGATGACTCCACATCAGCCTGGAGTTAGTGGCTTTTTCGCCAGGTTTGAAACGAACGAGATCACCGACTTTCATCTATTACTCTAATGTATTCATCTTCAAGTGCTTCGATCTCTTTCATGACCTTTGCGTACTCTCTTAGATTGCCGTCTCTCTGTAGCTGAACAGACTCTCTGTACTTTCTATCTCTTTCTTTGCGGATCTTTGAACCCGGATCTGTTCTGAAAAGTCTCTTTATAAAGTCAATCATCGTGATTCCCACAGTCGTGTTCAATCTTCTCATCACTCTTCTTTATCTTCATCCACAAACCCCAGATCAGAGGAACTGCAAGCCAGTGGAGACATAGCAGCCAGGCAGCTGGTGCACCCGCGTAAAAGGCAGGATGGACATTGTTTCCAAGAAATATAAAGAGAATGGGGAATAGGATATCTTCAATAATCTCCCACGCTATGATGATTACAACAAGAGCCAGTCCGTGCTGCTTCATTGTCCTCTTGATTGAACCCCATCGGAAGTGATCTAGCTTGTGCTCTAGCCTGTCTTTAACCCATTTAATCAATTTCATCAACTACTACCCTCCCAGGATTATCAACTGTATCTCTTACTGATAGACCAAAGGTCTTAGCCACTGCCGCAACTATCCTCTTCATCTGAGGAGAGTTACCTGTAATTACGACAAATGGTTCTTCATATTCGTTGCACTGCCTCGTGACAATGTCAGAGACATCCTTGTGCCTGATTCCGTGCAAGTCAACTACTTTCATTTATCACCTTCAATTCTATACATGGGATCCATGATATCGATCCATCTTGCCACAGGACGCTTGCTTTTTCTGCAGGTTTTCCAATCGTTCCATCCTCTCTAAGAAATGATATCCCGTCATCAGGCTCAATCTTGATAATGATTCCCAACTTGTTGTGATCAAAGTGTACATCCTCATCACAAGGAACATATTCAGAAAACCACCACTCAACAAGATCTCCCTCATTCACGGAATCACACTAGCCAGACTCATCTCTATTCTTCCAGTCAAAATATTTCCAATAAGCTATCTCTACCATGTTGTTGACAAAGATTGCCATCACTGTTCCGCAAATAATAATACCGCCCAGGAGCGCTCCATCGTAGACCATATCACTTAACTTCACTAAGCACCTCCAAATCTTTCATCTTCACAAGAAACATCTCACTCGAACTCGGCCACCAAACATGACAATATCTGGTCATAAACCCCGGAGAGATATCTTCAATCTTCACAATCATTCCAGGCTCACGGTACCCGTGCTTCATCTTGACGAGGTCCCCTAATTGCACTTCTTTACCAAGAGCTTAACTGTTCGAACAGCCTCAATCATGTATCCATCGTGGCGATATGAAAACCGGTCAGTTACTTCTTCAGTACCTGGGTTTGAAAGATTGGGTGTCCTTGTATACTGTGACTCTACAATCTTCTTCATATCTTCTGTCACACCAACATCGTGAAGCTCTTTTGCAAATCTCAGCAAGAGTTCTTCGTACTTCTCTTTATGCATTTTCATCGATTACCTCCAGGCTATCCGGATCATGCTCTGAGATCATTCCGTTGGGATGCTGAACCTGGACTTTGTCTATGTACGATATTCCACTTCCAGCTGCCGCTCTCCAAAACACCCTTGTGACATTTCCTACCAAGCCGCTAGATATAACCCTCACTGCATTACCCGCCTTCATCTACTATATCCCGTCGCAAGGGTTTCAAAAGAGGCCATAAACTTAGGCCAGTATCGATCTGTCAGCATGGTGCTAAACTCCATCTTGTCAAATGTCTCTCTCACTGTATCAAAACAAATGTCAGGATAGACAACCTCAGAGCCCGCATTCTTTAGATCATCTGACAGATCGTCGAACCAGTGAAATTGAATTAGAGACTTGTTTCTCTCAAATATCATCTTCTTCTCTGGGTCTGCCATTGTCTTCTCAAAGAGGGTGGGATCATTGATAATCTTTGTTGCTGTCTTGTCCCCTACACCTTTGATGCCTGGAATGTTATCACTCACATCACCCCTCAGCGCTTTCCATTCAAGGTAGGTGTACTCAGGATTCTCAACAAAGGACTTTTTGATCGGGTGATAGATGCTCACCAGATCAGGGTTCATATTGTCGAATACTTGAATAAAGTCTGAATCACAGGACACAATGATGACTTCATTTCCAATATCACAGTGATGCTTAGCCAGGTTGGCTATGACATCGTCGCACTCATAGTCTGGGTGCTTGATCTGAATTATCGGTAAGCTCCGCATTGTCTCTAAGATCTCTCCGCACTGTCTCCAAAATGAGCTCGGTTGTGCTGGACGATTGGACTTGTAGCCTTCGTACTCTTCAGACCTATGTGCCGGTCTTCCCTCAAGGACAAAATATGCCAGGTCGGCATTAAACTTTTCAGCCAGCGGTTTAAATGATCTGAAGAAGCTGTAGGTCAAAGCATGGTCCCCTCTGCTGAAACTGTTCCTCGACCTGTGTATCAGATTCATCGCGTCAAATAGAATTACTTTCATTCGTCATGTCCTTCTTTCCTGCTTTTTGAACATATTCTGCTCTCACTCTGATGAGCTCTCCCTTGTGCAGAATTGTTGCTACCTTTTCCCACTTCTTATACTCCACAAGAAATCCAATGTTCCATTCCCAAATTTCACAATCACCTCGCTTTCTTCTTTCAACAATGTCTCGCCTAAATCTTACCAGATCACCGGCTTTCACTTACAACCTCAATCTCATCAGTAGAGATCTTATCGATTCCAGCGCTTCCCCAGTGAACACGAACAGCATCAGGAGTGCAGGGGTCTTCATTTTCAAAGAGCGGAACACCCGTCTCTATCACTATTCCAAACCACTGTGGACGTTCATCTATTGTCCAGGGAATCATTCTTATGAGATCACCTGGTTGCACTGAGAAGCTCCAGCTTAAATACAACTTCTGCCCTCACACCCTCTGGAGTGAAGACCTCAACAAGAGAATGTCTAACAGTGTCAGTCATAACAATTCCATATTTTGTTTCACTTTTTGGTGTGTCTTGCCACGAAACAAGGTCCCCAGATCTAAATGAGTAACGGGGTTTTTTTGCTATCATTCTATATTATAACTCAAATTCCTGAGAATTACAAGACTAGCTTAAGAATGCGTCAACATACCCGTGAGGAACTTTGAGGAGAATAAGCCTCCACCCCATCCATTTAGCACCGAACTTTTCTCTAATGTCTCCAGGGAGCTTCTTATCCGGATCGTCAACTTCAAAGACAGCCTGAATATGAACACCTCCATCATCTGACCGGAAGTTAGCAGTAAACCTTTCTGTCCAATTATCAGCGATGAACTCCATTAGAGCCTTTCTCGCTTCTTCTTTATCGGCCTTCTCGCCTTCCCAAAATTTACTCGTCATTTCTACTTAATCATCTCAACAAGAACTCCGAACCCCATCCAAAGTGGATAATGGACAAAACTAATTATTCCCTTCCAGTGAAGCTTGTCAGGGAGATAGTGATAATCCCACAGTCTAACACCAAGCCAGAGTGCCGGGATCCCCACGACAATCTCGACAGCCCAGATCCAGAGGGGATATGAAGCATACCTCATTGCGTCTGTTTGTATCAGATAGCTTATGAAATCAAATCCATATGTTAGGCCAAGAGCGTAGATGGGAAACATCCAGAGTGAAGTGTGACCCACTAGCGATAGATCCTTCTTCTTAATCAGATCTCTAACAGCTGTGAAGCAGGTCTCAACAACCATGCCGAAGATGCCCCAGAAAATAAGCTCGCCAACTATCAATCCAAATCCTTCATCCACCTAAGAAATGTATCATTCAGCTGCTTAAAGATAAACGCTACGAGTAGGAAACTCCCAAAGAACAGGAGGAGTGGGCACAAGATTTCAAGTCCCGGATTCACTCACAACCTCCAGATGAGTTTCCCACACCCGTGACATGACATTGTCACTCCAGTAGACAACAAAGAATCCACTTCTATTATCTCTGTGTTTTTCCGGCTTTGGTGACTCATCCACTATGAGACCAAATCGCGGAAGTTCAGCCCTTAATCTAACAGCATCACCAGTTTTCATGACGGCATCCAAAGTTGAATTGCTACAATGACAAAAGAGAGGGCGATACAGAGCATCGTCTTCAGGGTAAACATTGTCTCACCCAATAGGAGCCAGGTCAGCACGGGAAAAACAAGATAGGACGTTCCAAATCCGATAAATCGAAGTGACCAAACACTGTCTCCAAGTGCTGAATATCCAATCCTTGTGGCATAGTATGCAAGAAGAGATGTCGGAATTGCAAGTGCGATCATTATCCAAAAGCTTCTTGCCCTCCACACTTCAGACATCAACTGTGTATTAGAGCTAAACCACACCCCGATGTGCAACAGAACGAACATTAGAAATGTGATGAACAGCTTCATCAAGTCTCCACAGTAATTTCTAACTGGTTGCTTCTAAAAGCCCCCTTGTTAGTACATATCAATCATACCACCAAGGGGACAAATTTACATGTATAATTTACTTAGAAGCTGCCTCTCTAAACTCAGCATCTATAGTATCTCTTGGGTCAGAATTGCCATCGTTTTCAACAGCTTCTTCTGAATTACTGTACATTTCAGATCCGGCTGAATGAAGAACAGCTTCAAGAGAAGCATAGGCAGAATCAATATCCGAGACAGTATCTCCATCCAGAGCCTCTCTCGACATATCGATCTCACTGTTAAGGGACTGAATAGTTTCCTCAGAAAGCTTATCAGCACTCTCATTGACCAGCTTTGCAGCGCCATACACGAGACCGTCGAGTTTGTTTCTAGCCTGAATAAGGTCTCTCTTTGCCCTGTCTTTTTCCTCATTTTCCTTTGCATCGTTTATCATGGATTCAATTTCATTATCTGAAAGAGACCCACCATCAGTAATGGTGATTGACTGCTCCTTTCCTGTTCCTTTGTCCTTTGCAGAAACACTAACAATTCCGTTTGCATCAATGTCAAAAGACACTTCAATCTGTGCCATTCCTCTTGGTGCAGCCGGTATTCCATCGAGTCTAAAATTGCCTAGCGTTCTATTATCTGGAGCAAATTCTCTCTCTCCCTGAAGAACATGAATATCAACAGCTGCCTGATTATCCTCTGCTGTGGAGAATGTCTCGCTCTTCTTGCAAGGAATTGTGGTGTTTCTCTCTATCAGCGTAGTCATGACACCCCCAAGCGTCTCAATTCCCAAGGAGAGTGGGGTGACATCCAAGAGCAAGATGTCGTTGACATCTCCAGAAAAGATTCCGCCTTGAACCGCCGCACCCAGAGCTACAACCTCATCAGGATTGACAGAGTTGTTTGAAGGCTTTCCAAAGAATTTCTCCACTGCTGACTTGACTGCCGGAATTCTTGTTGAACCTCCTACGAGAATAACTTCATCGATATCGTTCTTGCTAAGCTTGGCATCTCGAAGAGCGCGTCGCACAGGGGTCAGAGTCTTCTTGACAAATATCTCTGTCATCTGCTCAAACTTAGACCTCGTGAGAGACAGGATAAGATGTTTCGGTCCGGAAGCATCTGCAGTTAAGAATGGGAGATTGATATCTGTAGACTGAGCAGAGGAAAGCTCTATCTTAGCTTTCTCAGATGCCTCTTTGATTCTTTGAATGACCATCTTATCCTCAGATAGATCGATTCCAGTCTCATCTTTGAACTCCTCAAACATCCACTCCATCAAGATCTCATCGACATTATCTCCCCCAAGATGGGTATCACCGTTGGTGCTGAGAACTTCTACAACCCCATCAGCAATCTCTAAGATTGAGATATCAAATGTACCCCCACCGAGATCAAAGACAGCAACTTTCCTCTCACCCTCTTTGTCCATGCCGTATGCAAGTGCAGCAGCAGTGGGTTCATTGATGATTCTCTTAACCTCAAGCCCGGCGATCTTTCCTGCATCCTTTGTAGCTTGGCGCTGAGAGTCATTAAAGTATGCTGGGACTGTTATCACAGCTTCAGTAACTTCATGTCCAAGATGACTCTCAGCAGCTCGCTTAAGCTTGAGAAGAATTTGGGCACTGATCTGTGATGGAGACAATGTCTTCCCATCAGCTTCAATGACACATGTGTCTCCCGGTCCAGACTTAACTGTGTACGGCATCTTCTTCGCAATCTTCTTTACCTCTGACATTTTAGATCCGATAAACCGCTTAGAAGATGAAATGGTGTTTTGGGGATTTGTAACTGCCTGCCTACGAGCAGGAGTTCCAACTACCCTATCTCCATCTTTTGTGTATCCCACGACAGAAGGGGTTGTTCTTGAACCTTCTTCGTTTGTGATGACTCGAGGTTCTGAGCCCTCAACAACGGCAACAACGGAGTTCGTCGTCCCCAGATCAATTCCTATAACTTTTGACATTTGTATTCCTCCTGATGTCTATATAAATGTAGACACCCCCGTCCAGATGAACAGGGGCGAATTAAACTTTTTTAGAAATAATTTATGTGATCAGTTAGAAGGAATCATTGATGAAGAGCGAATGACGGCTTCTCTATTCCTGGCCATAAAATCATCGTAGATTGCTCTAAACTCTTGAGCAGCTCTCTGCAAGGCATTGAGATCTTCCATGCCTATCTTGCTAAGCATAGCGAATAGCGCTTGAGTTTCTGCTCCAAGTCGATACGGCCGTGGGTGAATGATGGACAGGTCGGGAACTCTCTGTCCGGACGCCATATTTCCAGCTGCAGTGAATATGCCTCGTGGGCCCCATGGAGCGTGACCATATGATAGGTCATCCCCCCAGAGATTTCTGAACTGTCTGTGTCCAATATTTCCGAGTCCAGCTCTATCAAGAATGGCCTGGATTTCATTACCCTTGGCGTGAAGAGCTGCTACAGTTTCAGGTTCGTCAGTCGTCAGTCGGAGTGCTGGAACCATCTGAATTCCATAGTTGTTCTGGAGATCACTTGAACTTAGAGCTGGCTCGGCCATGGGCATTCCCTGCTCTGTCATTGTTCTACTAATCTCTTCTTGTATAATTCTCTTAAGGTGACTCTTCTTGATCTTCATATCTTTACTCCAGACAACCATACATATTCTCCTGATTCAATAACTTCTAGACCTCATAGAGGTCATACTGCTGTGTGTCTGTCCTGCAAAGGTGGGTATTGTCGTTAAGCCACCCCTGTTCAGGCTCCCAGACCTTGTGAAGGCCTTTGACCATTGCGATAACAGCACCGTCAATCTGCTTAGTAACTTCAATCATCGCAGCCTGGGCATCAATCGGACCATTAAACTCTAAAGCCGAGATGCTAAGATCAACCTCATTGTGATAGATTACAGTCCACATCATAAGTCTCTCCCAAGTGTGTTGATAACCGTGTACCATCCCGGTGCGTGATCTCTGAGTCGTGACAACATCAGTGTTCTGCTTCGGAATTCCTGTAGGAATTCAGTGTGCTTATTATCATATCCGCTAAACTTAGATGCGAGAATGACATCTGCCCTAAGACACGTAGAATCTTTTTCAAAGTACGCAATTTGAAACTGTTCGCACTGATCTCTGTCTAGATAAATCTGTTGCATCAAACCTCCTTGATGCCTATATTATATCACAGCGAAAATAGCTTTACATGTTTGACGCAAGCCAGACAAACGCCTTGGGAGGAATGGAGTCAAGCAAGTTCTCTGCATTTCCCTTCATGGCGATTCCCATCTCAACGGCAGCATCAAGCTCATCAGGATATTCAAACCCGGCAACGAATGCCTTTGCCTTATCACTATCCTCAAAGACATAGACGTCGACATCCCTGGGTAGAGCGATCGTCTCTCCGATCCTCATGAGAATCTTATTCTTTGGAGTGCTCTCTCCCTTCTTTCCCTTATTTAGGATTCTGTTTGTTAGTGCTCTATTTAGCCACGCTGGCATCTCACACCCTTCCTTTCTTATTCACCCAAACGGGTATCTTTCTCTCTGATTTCTCTAGGACTCGGATAGACTTCAAGGGAATCAGTGCCGGCTGCATCTCAGGTCCACCACCGAGCCATGCCGGTGTGGGTGCATCAACATCTTCCATCAGCGTCTCAGTCTCGTCTGTCGGGTAGAAGAATCCGTTGTTCCCTACTTGGCTGAGGAAGACCCGGTCTCCTTTCTTCAATTTTATCATTTTCTCTCTCTCATGATGGTGGGTCAACTGGGACTCGAACCCAGAGCCTACGGCTTAAAAGGCCGGTGCTCTACCAATTGAGCTATTGACCCCAAGCAGTGGTCGGATCCCTGGGACTTGAACCCAGAACCGGCGGTTTATGAGACCGCTGCTCTAACCGATTGAGCTAGGATCCGATGATTTTATTATATCCCCTGCAAGGATGGATTTACAAAATTAACTACGCTTCAGGAATCTCTGAAAGCTTCTCAACAATTTCAAGGAGTTCAACAAGTGCCTCCTCTTCATTCTCTTTTTCTTGTGTGTTAAATGTCTCAACTGTGTCAAGGACAGTGGACATGACGTATACCCTTTCTAGAGTCGTCATCTCAGTCACGCGTTTTCCTCCATTACTTCTGCTCCTTGTTGGAATGCTTTGATTAAAAGATTAAAGTCGCTCTCGGCTCTTTGAAGACTTCCGCTGTCGTGATTCTCTATCGCTGTTTTCTTTCTTTTCTCAGCAGCCTCAATTTGATCATTAAGCTCTTGAAATGTTGAAAAGAATATTAGATTCGCACCAAACTCTTCAGCAAAGTGCTCTGCAAAGTCAAAAGGTGATAGTTCTCTTTCATCACTCTCTGGGATCTCATCATCATCATATGTCATATTGCCTCCGCATAATAATATCTAAGCACCAATCGCGGCAACGGTAACCTCAGGAACAACAATATTTGACATGTCTCCCAAAGTCTGCTCTGGCGACAACTGGTAGCGGCTGCCCTTCAGAGTGAAGTAGTCATTGTGCTTGACCCGTTGGGAGTTAAACTTGGGATCCAGGCACCCGTGCCACAGCAGCCGCCTCTCGATGGCGGCGATCAGCGTCTTGTGAAAAGCACTGCTCGGACCTGCGTCGGGAATGGGCATCCAGATCATCTTCATGCTCATCACCCTGCACACTGCCT
>CETM01155982.1_pt1 | contig 23558 bp, 23 predicted proteins | sample 361451 | NCBI WGS metagenome assembly CETM01 (sample SAMEA2622690, study PRJEB7988) | marine metagenome | isolation source: saline water (ENVO:00002010), including
TCTTCTCCAAATTTTTGTTATGCAGGACATACAGATGTAGTTCCACCTGGAAATATTAAAAACTGGACCACTAATCCATTTAAACCAATAGTTAAAAATAATAAATTGATTGGTCGAGGTGCTAATGACATGAAAGCCTCAATTGCATGTTTTGTGGCTGCTGTAAGTAGATTTAAAAATAGAAATAGAAATTTTAAAGGATCAATAAGTTTTTTAATTACCGGGGATGAAGAAGGAATAGCGGTGAATGGAACAAAAAGAGTTGTAAAATATTTAAAAAGAAAAAAGGAAAAAATTAATTTTTGTATAGTTGGTGAACCTACCAATCCAAATAAACTTGGTGAAATGATCAAAATTGGAAGAAGAGGCAGTTTGACCGGTAGACTTAAAGTAATAGGATCGCAGGGTCACGTTGCCTATCCACATAGAGCTAATAATCCTTCAAATACTATAATTAAAATTTTAAAAAGAATAAAAGATTTAAAGCTAGATAGAGGAACAAAAAATTTCCAACCATCTAATTTAGAAATAACAAAAATTAATATTGATAATCATGCAGATAACGTGATTCCAGAATCTGCAAAAGCTGTTTTTAATGTACGTTTTAATGACAAACACTCATCTAGTTCTTTAAAAAGAAAACTAAATAAAATATTTAAATCAGTTACTAAAGCTAATAAATCTAGATTTAAAGTAAATTATGATGTTTCAGGTGAAGCATTTTTAACTAAGCCGAACAAAACAACTTTCATGATTCAAAATACCATTAAAAAAATTACTGGTATAAAGCCAAAACTATCTACTTCGGGTGGGACGTCTGATGCAAGATTTATAAGAAATATTGCTCCTTGTTTAGAATTTGGTTTGGTAGGTAAGACGATGCACAAAATAGATGAGAGTGTTTCTGTTTCTGATTTAAAAAAATTAACTAAAATATACGAAAATATTTTGGTAAGTTATTTTAAGTGAAAACAGGAATTATAACTACAGACACATATTTAGATCATCAAACAGGACAAGGACATCCCGAAAGAGCTGATCGAGTTTCTGTTGTAATCGAAAATTTTAAAAAAAATAAAAATCTAGCATGGAAAAAACCAGATAAGTTTGATCCCAAGTATTTGAAAATTGCTCACAATCCAAGTTATATCCAAGAAGTCGAAAAATCTTTTCCTAAAAAAGGGTTAATATTTTTGGATGGTGATACTATTGTTTCTCCAGGAAGTAAAAAAGCAGCTTCTGATGCCGTAGCATCAATTATTACTGCAATTGATAGTGTTCAAAACAAAGAATTTAAAAATGTTTTTTGTGCTGTACGTCCTCCAGGACACCACGCGGAAAAAGGTAAGGCAATGGGCTTTTGTATTTACAATAATGTAGCTGTAGGCGCACATTATCTTATTGAAAAATATAAAATGAAAAAAATTGCAATTATTGATTTTGATGTTCACCACGGAAACGGAACACAAGATATTTTTTATGAAAATGAGAAAGTTTTGTATATTTCAACGCACCAATATCCTTTTTACCCCGGTACTGGAGCTAATAATGAGAAAGGTAAGCACAACAATGTTTTAAATATACCATTGCCCGCTGGAACAAGTTCTGAAGAATATTTAAATGCTTATGAATATGTTTTAAAAAAACTTAAAGAATTTAAACCAGAATTTATACTTTTTTCAGCAGGATTTGATGCTCATGAGGATGACCCGCTTGCTCAGTTTAAACTTAAATCAAAAGATTTTTATTTAATTACAAAAAGAACTTTGGAAATTGTAAATAAAAATACCAATTATAAAGTTGTTTCAGTTTTAGAGGGTGGATATGATTTAAATGCGCTTAAAGAAAGTACAGAAATGCATTTAAAGGCTCTTATTGAAAATTAATTAATTTATTGCAGAATTTTTTTTTGACCTAAGTCTTCATAAAAACTAAATTTAGTTATTTCATTTAAAATATTAGCAACATCATCTAGTTTAACTACTTCTATTAATTTTTGTTTTTCTTCAACAGATATCGGTGAAATCATAGCTAAATTATAAATTTGTTTTTGTGCACTTAGTTTTGATAATGCTAACCAATTAATTAATATGCCATTTTTTTTAAAAAAAATTTTTGAATTACTTATTAGTTCATTTAATTTTTCTTTAGTAACATCAACCTTTTTTTCGTTTGCATCGTCTTTAAAAAGATCGTACTTCACAGAAAATTCCCTGTATGGTTCGTTATTTGTAATTTCTTTATCTATTTGAAATCTATTTATTCCTTTGAGATTTATTAAAATTCTTCCATCTTCTGTTCTATTGTGTTCATCTATTTTGCCTAAACAGCCAATATTATAAACTTCCCCGTTGACTTTTTTAGACTGTATCATTCCTAAAAATTTATTATTTTTCAAAGTATCGTTAACCATTTTTAAATATCTGTTCTCAAAAATATTTAGAGGTAAATGGGTTTCTGGAAAGAAAATAACTCCTCTTAACGGAAAGATAGGTATTTTTTTGGGTAGATTATCCATAAGTTTTTAATATTCCACTTTATATAAATAAAGTCCATAAGGAGGTGCGGTAGGTGCGCACATAGATCTTTTTTTTGATTTAAAAGCCTTTTCAAAATGTTCTAAATTCCATTTCCCCTCTCCCAAGCATTTTAATGAACCTACCATTGATCTAACTTGTTGTTGTAAAAAAGATTTAGACATGAACGTCAATATTATTTTGCTTTTTTTTTTCACAATAGTGACTTTTTTGAGGGTTTTAATGGGAGATTGTGCTTCACAAGAAGAAGATCTAAATGTTGAAAAGTTATGAGTACCTTTTAATATTTTGGCTCCCTTTTTCATAATTTTTACATCAAGTTTCTTTTTTATATGCCAAGCTTTATTTTTTTCCAAAACCAAAGATGAGCGCCTATTAATAATATAATATTTATAAGTTCTTTTATTTGCACTGTGCCTAGCATGAAATTTTTTTGATCTTTTTTTTATACTGAGTATTGCAACAGGATATTTTCTCAAGAAAAAATTTATAGAATTTATGAAGATATTTTTGTCTTTAATGATCTTTTTTGTTTTGAAGTGGGCCGATTGTTCATTTGCATGAACCCCGGCATCTGTGCGCCCTGATCCTATAACAGAAATTTTATCATTTAGAAATTTAGATAATACTTTCTCTAAAACTTCTTGAACTGAAAGACCGTTCTTTTGAATTTGCCATCCAACAAAATTTGTCCCTATATATTCAATCTTTATTTGATAATTAAACATTAAGATATGCTCTCACCTTTTTTTATCATATTGCCTCGTAAAAACTGTTCTGTTTTTTGTCTACTTTTTCCCTCTCTTTGAATTTCAAGAATTTTAATTGCCTGATTACCACAAGCAATAGTTAGGTCATTATCTAAAATTTTTGCAACGCTACCATTTTTATTCTTAATTTGTGCTTTCCAAACTTTATATCTTTGTTTTTTATGTACAAACCAAGCTCCTGGATTAGGATTTAAACCATTAATTTTGGCTAAAATTTTTCTTGCACTTTCATTCCATTGAATTTGTCCCTCCTCTTTTGAAATTTTTTTTGCATAAGTTTTTTGACTATGATTTTGTTCACGAAACTTTGCCTCTCCTTTTTCTATTTTTTTTATTACATCTAGAATTAATTTTGCACCAAGTTGGGACAAAACTTTGGACAATGTTAGACTATCTATGTTTTCATTAATTTTGATGCTGCTTTGTTGTAAGATAGGGCCAGCATCTAAATCTTCGACAATTTTCATAATGCTTATACCCGTTTCAGAATCCATATTCATAATTGATCTTTGTATAGGGGCAGCACCTCTCCACTTCGGTAATAGAGAGGCATGAACATTAATAAATCCATGCTTTGATAGGTTTAAAAACCTCTTTGGTATTATTTTTCCATAAGCGACTACAATTACAAAATCTGGTTCTATTTTTTTTAAAAAATTATATTCTTCATCTGTATCTAAATTTGATGGTGTTCTTATACTAAGAGATTTTGCTTTCGCATAAATTTCAACGCTTGAAGAATTTAATTTTTGGCCTCGTTTTGCTTTGCGGGCTGGTTGTGAGTAAACTGATAAAATTTGGTGATCAGAATTTACAAGGGATTCTAGAGTTGGTACTGAGAACTCCGGAGTTCCCATAAAAACAATTTTTTTTGACATTGAATATTTGAAATTAAACTACTATTCTTTCCAATTCTCTTTTGTTTTTTAAAATCCTTTTCACTATAATATCTTTTTTTAACTTAGATAAATAATCAATAAATAATATTCCATTTAAATGATCTATTTCATGTTGTATACATGTCGCTAACAAACCTTCTGTCATTATTTCCCTTACTGATCCAAAATAATCTAAATATTTCACTTTACATTTTTCTGATCTTTCAACATTTGCAAATTGATTTGGTATAGAAAGACAGCCCTCTTCATAAGTTTTTTTCTCATCAGATTTCCATGTGATTTCTGGATTAACAAAATACATTGGTTCTTTTTTATTTTCCTCTTTTGAAACATCCATAACTACTACTCTTTTGAGTATACCAATTTGAACAGCCGCCAAGCCTATTCCTGGAGCGGCATACATAGTATGTAACATATCATCCATCAATTTTTTTATTTCTTTGTCTACCTCTTTAACCAATAATGATTTTTTCCGTAAAATTGGATCAGGTAAAGTTAAAATTTTCTTAATAGTCATGTGGAACTTATATTACAATCACACTCTTAAAGGTAGTGTGAGATTTAAAATCTGATTTCTTACTTTTTTTATTTTAGCTTTATTTAATAAATTTACTATAAAATACAAGGTTTCAGGATCTAAATTTTTTACATCATCGCTGCCCACTATCTCAACGAGTTTAAGCATTAGCATTCCAAATTCGTCATTATCTACCAATGACTTTAGATTGCCTGGGATAGTCAAGCTTTCTGAAAGATTTCCTGTATTAAGATCTTTGGGGATCTTAATTCCATCAGATGACAATGTTTCAAGTATAATTATGTCTTTTATTGAAAAAAAATATTTTTTATTTCTACTTATTTTTTTGTATATGCTTACAAAATCTTTGTTTATCTTTTCTTTATTAGGATTTTTCTCCGTAAAGATTTTTACTAATTTTGATCTATGTAATACTTTGTCATCAAACTTTATCTTGCCTAATTTTTCACTTTTTTCTAAAATTATATTTCTTTCAACAATTTTTTTAAAATCCTGTGGTATATCACTTGGGTCTAGGTCTTTTAAAGTGTCACTTAAGTATTCAGAATAAATATTATCTAACTTATCTTTTTTAAATAAATCTTTAAGTAAAAAAAGTAAATTTAATTTATTTTCTATATCTTCTGATAAAAGTATTTTTTGATAGATAAGTGCTCGAGCTTCATAACCTGACAAACTCTGGTATGTCGACTTAGCATTAACTAGTTGATTAATATTGAATTGTTTAGAGAAATAAATTTCAAAAATTTTATTTTTATCAAATGTTCCTTGGTTTGCTGCGATTTCGTATTTTTTAATAACTTCAGGGTCGTCTAATTCTTTTGTAGATATTAAATTTGAAGCAGTCATATACTTCCATATATTTTTATCTGTTTTTTGTGTTGGTTCATATTTGAAATCTTCTACAGTTATTGAGGAAAGATAAAAATATAAAAGATTTTTATCAGAAATTTTTTTATCAGACTCGTCTTTTATTTTAAGCAAAAATAAAATTTTGTTATTAAAAAAATTATCTGATCTTCCCTCTTCTCTAAGAAGATCAAAATTAATTTGGGCTTCTTCATTTTTTTTATTCAGAACTAAGCAGTAAATTCTAAACTTGTCTAAATAATTATCTTTTATCTCCTTACTAATCAAAGAAACTTTTTCGCAACCTAATTTAAGATTTGCAGAAGATATATGATAATCGACTAAATATTTTATTAACTTCGATTTGTTTGAAAAGTTTAAATTCGCACTTAAAAATTGTTCTATAAGTTCGATTTTATTATTTTTAATTAACCAATTAATTTTTAATTTTAAAAAATCTTCTTCTGACAAATTTTTATTCGGAGCATATGAATATGTAAATATAGTATCTACAAATATTTTTTCTGAAAAATTTGAAAGTTCTATTTTTTCTATTCGTTTAAAAGCATCTTTCACCAAGTTACCATCCGTATTTGCCCACATATTTAATGAAAGGTCACTCTTTGCTGGATCGTAAAGACCAAATAATTCTATTTCGGAATCTGTAGTATTTTCTGTTTCATCAATTTTTATTTCTGCTAAATTTTTTTGTTTTTTGGAGTAATCTATTTTAGATTTATTTTCTGGGATTGGTTTTGTATTTATTTCGTTTTTATCTTTTTCATTTATATTTTTTTTCCATATATCTACCGGATCATTGGCTGTTGCACTAACATACAAAAAAAGTGAGCACAAAAAATAAATTAAAAATTTACTAACGAAGTTTAATGGTTTTATCAGTAACATCTTCGATGATTTCTTTTTTTGGTGAAGGAAAGTCAATTTTTTCTATAAAAAAAAATGAGAAAACTATTAACAAAAATAAGATAAGTATTTTTACAATTGTTCTAACAAAGGATGTGCTGTTTTTCGATCTTTGTAATCTCTGTTGCATAGTAAATAAAATATATTTAAACTTAAAAAATAAGACAAATTTGTGATAAATCAAATTGAAATTGTGTGAATAAATTGAAAAGAAACCTTGTATTAACTGGAATGATGGGATCGGGCAAATCAACAATAGGGAAATCCTTGTCTGATCAACTAAATCTCACATTTGTTGATATTGACAGTTTAATTGAAAAAAAACTTTCGCTTTCTATATCTCAAATATTTGAGACAAAGGGTGAGGGCTTTTTTCGAGAAAAAGAGAGGGAAGAAACTATAAAAGCTTTGAATGATGAAAACTTACTAATAGCTTTAGGTGGAGGAGCATTTATGGATCAAGTAATTAGAGAAAACATCAAAAAGTCTTCTTTTTCTGTTTGGTTAGATGTAAATATCGATGAAATTTTTAAAAGAACAAAAATTAGCAAAAAAAGACCTTTGTTAAAAAATATTTCCAAAGAAAGTTTGACTAAACTTTATGAAGAAAGGAAAAAAACTTATTCATTAGCTGATTGTAAAATAAATTGTAATTTCAAAACTAAGGATAAAATAGTAGAAGAAATAAAAGAAATTTATGAAAATAGATAAAATAAATGTAAGAAATCGAGATACAGATTACCCGATTTTTATTGGTAATGGAGCATTAAGTTTATTAGGAAAGCAAATTAAATCAATGTGTCCACAAACTAGAAAAATTGCTTTAATTTTAGATAAAAATATTCCACAAAAATTTAAAAAAAAAATCAAGAGAACATTGTCAAGTTATAAAGTTTTTTCAAAAGAATATTTACCAAATGAAAATTTAAAATCTTTCAAAGAGGCTGGAAAACTTGTTGAAAAATTACTTCAAAATAAGTTTAATAGAGGTGACACTATAGTTGCAGTAGGCGGTGGAATAATTGGTGACTTTGCAGGATTTGTTTCGAGTATTTTAAAAAGAGGAATAAATTTTATTAACGTTCCTTCTACATTATTGTCCCAAGTTGATTCATCTATAGGAGGCAAAACTGGAGTAAACTCAAAAGAAGGTAAAAATTTAATAGGTTCTTTTTATCAACCAAAACTAGTAATTTCTGAACTTGCTCTTTTAAAAAGTTTGCCACAAAGAGAATTGGTATGCGGGTTTGCGGAAATACTTAAATATTCATTAATAAGAGATAAAAAATTTTTTTATTTTTTAAAAAAAAATTCTAAGAAGATTTTGGAGGAAAGAAATTTTAAAATATTAAGAAATTCAATTATTAGGAGTTGTAGAAATAAAATTTATTTTGTTACCAGGGATGAAAAAGAAACTGGTAAAAGAATGTTATTAAATTTCGGGCATACTTTTGCGCATGGGATCGAAGCAGCCAGTAATTTTTCAAGAAAAATAAATCATGGAGAAGCTGTGCTTATTGGAATGTTATTAGCGACACGATTGTCAGTCAAAAAGAGAATATGCTCAAGTCATACTTTAAATGAAATTGAAAAAATATATAATACAAATAATTTGCCTTCTTCGTTAAAAAAATATTTTTCAAAAGAAGATTTTAATAAAATTGTAAATTATATGGTTAATGATAAAAAAAATAACGACGATAAAATAAATTTAATCTTAATAAGAGGGATAGGCAAAACTACTTTGCCGGGAAGCATCAAAATGTCCCAAAAACAAATGAAAATAATGTTAAAAAGAATTACTTAATTTTTAATTCAAGAGCGTGAATTTTTTCTTTTAGTTCATCTTTTAAAATTTTCATTACTTCTTTATGTGCTTGAATTTTGTTAAGAGACCTTAAATACCGAGAGTAAATTATCATCTCTAGATGTAATTTGTTTTTTTCAAAAGATTTGTGTTTTTTGTGTTTAAAAGAGTTATCAATTATCTTTATTGTCTCAACCTCTATTTTGTCTTTTATTTTTTTTTCAATAAGTTCTATAAAGCTTTCCATTAAATAAGTATTTTACTATATTATTATAAAATCTATATGAAAAATATTTGTGATTGGGAAAACTGTAAGGAATTGGGCAAATACAAGGCTCCAATCGAAAGAGATAACAGCAGGAAGTTTAAATATCTTTGTCTAGAACACATCAAAATTTTTAATAAAAATTGGAATTATTTTTCAAATATGAGTCAGGAAGAGGTTGAATATTTTATAAAATCTGACCTAACTTGGCACAAACCTACAAAAAGTTTTGGTTCTTCTGATAATTTTTTTAAGGTGCTTTGGAATAATGCGCTAGAAGATAAAACAAATATTTTTGGAAATCCTGGATTTAAAAACTTTAAAGAAACAAAACTTTCTGAAAAAGATCGTCATGCATTAGAGGTTTTGGGCCTAAAAAGCGAAGCAAAGTGGTCTGATATACAAAAAAAATTTAAAGGGCTTGTAAAGAAATACCATCCTGATAAAAACCAAGGCAGCACGAAATACGAAGATATTTTAAAAAGAGTAACTTTGGCATATAGTCAACTTAAACTTAGTGTGAGTAAACAAAAATGAATATGACACTACAAAATCAAAAACCTGATATTAAAATCTCAGTCAAGCAAACTTTCAGTATCGACACTGAAATGGAAGTTGATGGTTTTTCAAAAAAAAATCAATACGTCCCGGAAATTGATAGTGATTATAAATTTGATAGAGATACAACTCTTGCAATACTATCGGGTTTCTCTTTTAACAAAAGAGTTTTAATTCAAGGATATCATGGAACTGGAAAATCAACTCATATAGAACAGGTCGCAGCAAGACTTAATTGGCCGTGTATAAGAGTCAATCTTGACAGTCACATTAGTCGTATAGATTTAATTGGAAAAGATGCGATTGTAATAAAAGATGGTAAACAAATAACAGAATTCAAAGAAGGTATTCTTCCTTGGTCAATCCAAAATCCTGTTGCTTTGGTTTTTGACGAATACGATGCAGGCAGACCAGATGTAATGTTTGTTATTCAAAGAATATTAGAAAGTGATGGTAAATTTACACTTTTAGATAAAAATAGAATAATAAGTCAAAATAAATTTTTTAGAATGTTTGCAACAACAAATACTGTGGGATTAGGAGATACCACTGGTCTTTACCATGGCACACAACAAATTAATCAGGGTCAAATGGATAGGTGGAATATAGTTACTACTCTCAATTATTTAAAATTTGAAAAAGAATTAGCAATTGTTTTAGCAAAAAATAAACATTTTAATAATAAAGATGGTAAAGAAAAAGTTTCCAATATGATTAAAGTAGCTGAGCTTACTAGAAATGGTTTTGTAAACGGCGACATTTCAACAGTCATGAGCCCTAGAACAGTAATTCATTGGGCTGAAAACGTAAAAATATTTAAGGATATAGGATATGCATTTAGAGTAACTTTTCTTAATAAGTGCGATGAATTAGAGAGAAAAATTATTTCTGAGTATTATCAGAGGTGTTTTGGGGATGATTTGCCTGAGTCCTCTGTTAATGTAAAAATTTCCTAAAATGGAAAAAAAAGACCTTCATTTACAAGACTTTAAGCAAGCCCTTTCATCTACTATAAAATCAATATCAGAGACAAGCGATTGCAATATAAACTTTGGAAAACAAATTAAAAAGGATGATAAAAACGCTTATCTACCGGAAATTAATAAGTTAGAGAAAACTCAAGATTATTTAAAATTTCGCGCACAAGCTGACTCGGAAGCACTTAGACTTAAATATAGCAATACTGAGGTTTTTAATTCTTTCAAGCCAAAAGGAGATAATGCAAATAAACTTTACGAAATAGCTGAAAAAATAAGGTATGAAAAAATTGGTTCTGATAAGTTTTTGGGGATTAAGAAAAATTTATCCGAAGTTTATAAAAATAAAGAAAATAAAACTAATTTAATAGAGGACGTTTTTAGCTATTACTTTAGAAATATTTTATTCGAGACAAAAGATACAAAAATTTTAGATACAAAAATAAAAAAATATAAAAAAAACTTTGCGGATAATATTAAAAAAAATTCAGAAGTGCTCAAGAACAATATAAAAAATCAGTCTAAATTTAATGAAATTATATCTAAAATCATATCAAATATGGATATTGAAGAAAAAGAAATTTATGAAGATACTTCTGATCAAGAAAAAGAAAAAGAGTCTCTTAATAATCAGCAAGAAAATGAAAATCAAAGTCAATTAAAAGATAAACAGGATGATAAAGAGGCTTTGGATGCAAATATTTCAAATATAGAAGAATTATCAGAGCAGAGCAATGAAGAAGAGCAAGCCTTTAAAGAATTTGAGAGTGAAGATGGAAATTTAAGAAAAAGAACAAAAAAATTTCCGTCTAATAATAATAAAAAATATAAAGTTTATACCGAAGAGTTTGATGAGGTAATTAGAGCAGAAGATCTTGAGAATGAGGAAGAGCTAAAAAGATTAAGATCTTCTCTTGATCAACAACTTTTACAATTAAAAACATTTGTTTCAAAACTGGCTAATAAGTTACAAAGAAAATTATTAGCAAAACAAAATAGATCATGGGAATTTGATTTGGAAGAAGGAATTTTAGATACCTCAAAATTAACTAGAGTTATAATTGATCCTTTAAATTCTCTTTCTTTTAAGAAAGAAAAGGAAACAGAATTTAAAGACACGCTCGTAACAATTTTGATCGATAATTCAGGATCTATGAGGGGTAAACCAATTTCAGTCGCAGCAGTGTGTGCAGATATATTGGCAAGAACTTTGGAAAGATGCTCTGTCAAAGTTGAAGTTTTAGGATTTACAACAAAGCATTGGAAGGGAGGATCGAGTAGAGAGAAATGGACAAACGATAATAAACCAAAATTTCCCGGAAGATTAAATGATCTTCGACATATAATTTATAAATCTGCAGATATTCCTTGGAGACAAGCAAAAAAAAATATGGGTTTAATGTTAAAAGAAGGTCTTCTAAAAGAAAATATTGATGGAGAGGCTTTGAGATGGGCGTTTAATAAAATGAGAAAAAGAAAAGAAGAGAGAAAAATATTAATGATAATATCAGATGGTGCACCAGTAGATGACTCTACTCTTTCAACTAATTTAAGTGATTATCTCGAAAATGATTTAAAAAATACTGTTGAAGCAATCGAACAACTATCTCCTATTGAACTATTGGCAATCGGTATAGGTCATGATGTTACAAGATATTATAAAAAAGCTGTTAAAATTACCGATGTTCAAGATCTCGGAGATGCAATGATAAATCAATTAACAAATCTTTTTTCAGAAAAAACTTTTCATTAAATAAAAATTAAGCTGAGGATGTTCCTCTTGAATATTTATGTGCTGTATCTTGTAAAATATTCATTAGCATTCTGAATGGTATTAGCATTAGTACAGCCATTAAGATTTTTACACTTAAATCTCCAAGAGCTAAGGTTGCCCAATTTAAATTGGTTCCATAAAAGGAAATAGAAAAAAATAAAAATGTATCAACTATAGATCCAATTGTAGAGGATGCAAAAGGTGCTAAAAACCAAATGTTTTTCCTTAATCTATCAAATACTTGAATATCGAGTAGTTGTGCAGCTAAAAAGGCTATACCAGATCCGAATGCTATTCTTAAAGAAATTAAATCATTAAAATTAGTAGAAAAAAATAATGTAAGAGAAATGCCTGAAATAAAACCAACATAAACTACTTTTCTAGAGAGAATTTTTCCATATTTTCTATTACACAAATCAGTTATTAAAAAGGTTATTGGATAGCTAAATGCACCAAATGTTAGGAATTGCTCTAAACCAAAAAAATTAAAAGGAAATTGAACAAGATAATTGGATACTGCTACAATCAAGGCCATAAAAATAGCTAAAAGTAAAAAAGGCCTTAAATTTGCACTTTTCATTTAAATGCTTTTTGAAATTATTTCAGTTTTTAGTTTTTTTGCCTTTTTTGATAAATTAATAGACTTTGAAGATTTAAGAAATTTATCTATTCCTCCCTTAAAATCTACCGTTCTAAGAGCTGAATTAGTAACATTTAATCTTATATTTTTTTTTAATATATCGCTTTTAAATTTTACTTTCTTTATACTTGGTAAAAACCTTCTTTTGGTTTTGTTGTTAGCGTGACTAACATTATGACCTTTGGCGGGTTTCTTACCTGTAAGTTCACATTTTTTACTCATAAAATATCCAATAGGTATATAATTCCTGAAAGATGTATAATCAAGAGATTATATGGGTATTGACAACGTTTGTATCAAATAATAGTAAATTGAATGGATTTTTTCCTACCAGTAGCTCAAGTTCAGATAAGTATTATAACAATATTAATATTAAGTTTTATAATCGGCTTTATTTCGGGTTTGTTTGGAATAGGCGGTGGATTTTTGATGACACCGGTTTTAATATTTTTAGGTATACCGCCTTCTTTCGCTGTAGCAAACGAAGCTAATAATATTTTAGGAACATCGGTATCAGGTGCTTTAACGCACTGGTTTAGGAGAACTATGGATTATAAAATGGGCTTAGTAATTGTTTCAGGCGGTACCTTGGGAACTTTTGTTGGAATGGTTATTTTTAGCTATCTGAAAGCAAAAGGAGTGGTGAATGTTATTATTTCTTTGGCCTACATATATATGCTCGTCATGATTGGAACCTTGATGTTTGCCAAAAGTTGGAAAGAACTTAGTGATTTAAAAAAAAAAATAGTGGTTAAGAGAAAAGTTCATGATCACTATTGGATACATGGTTTACCATTTAGAGTAAGATTTCATAAATCAAAACTTTATGAAAGTGCAATAGTTCCTATAATGCTAGGTTTTATAGTAGGTTTATTTGCATCTATCATGGGAGTTGGGGGAGCTTTTTTAATGGTTCCTGCAATGATTTATATCATTGGTATGCCAACTAGATTAGTTCCTGGTACATCTCTCTTTGTAACAATTTTTATTACTGCTTTTGTTGTGATAGGTCACGCCTTACAGTTTCAAACTATAGATTTTGTATTAGTTGGTATATTATTGACTGGTTCGATTGTGGGAGTACATTTTGGCTTAAAGATAGCAGAAAAATTGAATGCTTCAGAATACAAAACTTTGTTGGCAATATTGTTATTAGCTGTAGGAGTAATTATGGGAATTGAACAGTTTGTTTTAGAAAAAGGGACTTTATTTTCCTCTAATTTAGATGGAAAAATTAATAATAGACTTTCGGAATTTGTGTTATATTTTTCACAAAATCACCCTATTTCATATGGCTTTCTATCAATTACAATTGTTATTTTAGTTGGTGTAACTTTTTCATATGCTAGAGAATTATTACATCATATAAGATACGATGTGGACAGAAAAAAATATAAGTTTTTTGGCTAATTAACTTAAATTAGAACCAACAACTTCATTTATATTTTTAAATCCATTTTTCTTCATTATACTTATCAATTCTTTTTTGATTTCCTTAACAATTGTTGGTCCTTTATAAATCATGCCGGTGTATAATTGTACTACCGAAGCTCCCGAAGATAATTTTTCAAACACAGATTTTCCTGAGTCAATACCTCCAACACCTATAATTGGAATTTTATCTTTTAATTGTAAATAAAATTTTGAAATCAATCTGTTTGATAAATCTCTTATAGGCCTTCCAGATAATCCACCACTTTCATTTTTATTTTTTGTATCTAATAAATTTTCCCTATTTCGATCAGTTGTATTTGTTAAAATAAGGCCATCAATGTTATGTTGTAAAGCTAATTCGATAATACTTTCTATAAATGAATCATCGATATCAGGTGAAATTTTAAGTAAGAAAGATTTTCTGAAATTGCTTTTTTCCCTTACATTATTTATTTTAGATAATAATTCTTTTAGAAATTCTGGTTTATGAAAATCTCTTAAACCTTTAGTGTTAGGTGAAGAGATATTGATAGTTACATAATCACCCAAAGGGAAAAAGGTTTCTGCACATATCAAAAAATCATCAATCATATTTGAGGTATCCTTGTTTGGGCCGATATTAATGCCTAAAAGACCGTTTGGTATATTATTTTCAATTCTTGCTCTTATAATTTCAGATCCATCATTATTAAAACCAAGTCTATTAATTAATGCTCGGTCCCTTTCTAATCTAAATACTCTAGGTTTCTCATTACCATATTGCTGTTTTGGAGTTATTGTTCCAACTTCAACAAATCCAAAACCAAGTTTAAATATTTCATTGTAAACTTCTGCGCTTTTGTCAAATCCAGCTGCTAGACCTATTGGATTTTGAATTTTTTTTCCAAATAAATTAGTATTTAAAATCTCTTCATCTTTAACTGTGAATAGGCTCTCTGGAAGAAAATTATATTTTAGTGATTTTATTGCTAATTCATGCGCCTTCTCGGGATCTAAGTTAAATATAAATGGTCTTAGGAATGAAAACATTAAATCTTCATTTTCAACTTTTTTTCCATTAAATCAATTGTCTCTTTTACTCCAAAAAAACTTATAAAAAAGCCCATTCTTGGTCCATTTTCTTCTCCAAATGTGACTTCATATATTAATTTAAACCAACTTCTAAGATCATTGCTATAACCGTTTTCCTTGCCAACAGTATAAATTATGGTTTGAATTTTCTCTGCTTCAGTATTCTGAGATACAGTTTTTAGAGCCTTAATAAGATTTGATAGTGCTTTTTTTTCATTTTCGTTTGGTTTTTTATATTTTTTATTTGGTTCGACCTGATCTGTAAAATAATTTATTGCATAGTCAGTTAAACTATCTAAAATTTTATGAGTTTTTGGATCTAATTCTTTATGAAATTTTTTTATAAATTTCCATAAAACATCTTTGTTTTTTGCATTACTTGACCCAACAATATTTAAAAGCATTGAAAATGGCATAATAATTTTTTCTCTTGGTGGTGTTCCGTTATGTATATGCCAAACTGGATTTGAGATTTTTTCATTTGGTTTTTGAATAAAAAATTTTTCAATTAATAATAAATATTCGTCTACAGCTTTAGGTACTACTTCGGGATAAAGTTTTTTTGCTCTTTTGGGGTTTTGATACATATATAAAGATAAACTCTCAGGAGAGGCATATCTTAGCCATTCCTCTATTGTAATTCCGTTTCCTTTAGATTTGGATATTTTCTCTCCTTTTTCATCTAAGAATAATTCATAAGCAAAACCATTTGGTGGTTTTTTTCCTAAAACTTTACATATTTTTCCAGAAACTATTGCGCTCTCGATTAAATCTTTGCCATACATTTCAAAGTCAACATCAAACGTAAACCATCTCATAGCCCAATCAACTTTCCATTGTAATTTACAGTTACCATCCAATATACTTGACTCCATTTTTTTACCTTTATTATCAAAAACAACTTTATTATTTTTTTTATTTACCTCTAAAATTGGGATTTCTAAGACTTTGCCCGTATCGGGGCAAATCGGTAAAAATGGACTATACGTTTTTCTTCGTTCGCTTCTAAGTGTGGGCAACACTATATTCATTATGTCATCATATTTTTCCAACGTTCTTATTAAAGAATTATTAAAAGTGCCAATTTTATAATTTTCAGTAGAGCTTTTAAATTCAAATTTAAAGTTAAATTTATTTAAAAATTCTATTAACATTTTGTTATTGTGTTCTCCAAAACTTTTATATTTCTTAAATGGATCTGGAATGCTTGTAAGAGGTCTTCCTAGATTTTCATGAAGAATTTGGTCATCCGGTATATTCTCTGGAACTTTTCTTAAACCATCCATGTCATCAGAAAATGTTATTAATTCACTTTCAATTTCTTGAATATGTTTTAAAGCATTTATCATCATCGATGTTCTTGACACCTCTCCGAAAGTTCCTATGTGTGGCAAACCACTTGGACCGTATCCTGTTTGAAAAGTAATTTTATTTTTTTTATTAATAATATCTTTTCGGTCTTTAAGAAGTTTGCGGATCTCAACAAATGGCCAAGAAGAGGTTGATTGAATTAAGTCAGACTCAAGCATTATAAAGGTTTATAATAAGTTGAATTTTATTGCTATTTAAATATTGTCTCAAATTCTATGACATCAAATAAAACTGTTTTTTTTATTGTTGGTATCTTGTTGTTGATTTTAGGTTTATTCATGCTGATACCTTACGCGGTACAATTAATTTATAATGAAAATAGTAACAGTTTTTTTTCTTCTTCTATAATAACTATTTTTATTGGGATTTTAACAATTCTCGCTAGCTTAAAAAAAGATAATCAACTTAACCTTCAACAGGCATTTTTATTTTCAACTTTGTCATGGTTGACCATTGCATTATTTGGGAGTTTGCCTTTTTTGCTCTCAAATTTAGATTTATCATTTAGTGAAGCCTTCTTTGAAAGTATGTCTGGTATAACGACTACTGGTTCTACTACAATTACCGATTTAGACAATACTCCAAAAAGTATCTTAATTTGGAGAGCAATTATGCAGTGGTTAGGTGGGATTGGAATAATTGTAATGGCAACAACCGTTATGCCTCTTTTAAAAGTAGGTGGAATGCAAGTATTTAAAACTGATTCCTCTGGCTCGGAAAAAATATTACCAAAAACAATAGAAGTTGCCTTCACTATAATTTCTATCTACACCATCTTAACCATAGCATGTAGCTTTATTTATTGGACGCAGGGTATGAATATATTTGATAGCATTGCTCATTCATTGACAACTTTGGCTACAGGAGGATTTTCAACTCACAACGAGTCGATTGGTTATTTTAAAAGTCCCGGTATAGAATTCACATCTATTATATTTATCATTTTGGGCAGTATACCTTTCATTACATATTTAAAATTTGTTAAAGGTAACAAAAAAATTTTCTATCAGGATGTTCAAATAAGAGGATTTCTATACTTACTTATAATTTCAATAGTAATAATGTTTGTTTATTTATTCATAAATAAAAATGAATATTCTGTTTTAGATAATTTAAGAATTTCTTCTTTTAACGTGGTTTCAATTCTATCTGGAACAGGTTACGTGACAGATGACTTTGGTCTATGGGGAGAATTTCCACTTATATTTTTTTTATTTTTGATGTTTGTTGGGGGATGCGCGGGATCTACAACATGTGGGATTAAAATATTCAGATTGCAAATTTTATTTCTTTTTGCTGGGAACCAAATAAAAAAATTGATTTATCCAAATAGTATTTTTATTGTAAATTACAATAATAAGAAAATTGAAGACAGCTTTATCAATTCTGTAATAATTTTTATATTTGCTTATCTATTTTTGTTTCTAATAATAGCAATGTTGCTTTCTGTTTCTGGGCTCGATTTCTTGTCTGCAATATCGGGTGCTGCTACATCCATATCTAATGTTGGCCCTGGCCTTGGCAACATGATAGGGCCAAATGGAAACTTTAGCCAAGTATCGGATATCTCTAAATGGATATTATCTTTTGGAATGTTGCTTGGTAGATTAGAGATTTTTGCAGTATTAGTTCTCTTTTTACCATCTTTCTGGAGATCTTAAGTTAATATATAATATTTAATATATGGAAATTTATCAAAAACAAACATTTAGAGATTCTTTTAAGATTTACCTCGATATAAGAATGCTGCGAATATTATTGTTAGGAATCATAAGTGGTTTTCCATGGGTCCTTATTGGGAGTAGTTTAAGTCTTTGGTTAAAAGAAGAGGGTTTGAGCAGAAGTACGATAGGTTGGGCAGGATTAATATTTGCAGTTTATGCGTTCAATTACTTGTGGGCCCCATTAATTGATAGAATTCGTATTCCTTGGTTAACAAACAAAGTCGGTCACAGACGTGGTTGGATTATAATTATGCAGCTAATCATTTTGTTAAGTTTGGTTAGTTGGAATTTAGTAGACCCAACGGCAAATCTTGCATTAGTAATTACTGTTGGTTTAATCATTGCAATCGCCTCGGCTACTCAAGATATTACTATCGACGCCTTAAGAATTGAACAAATTGGAAAAGATGAGGGAAAATCTATGCAAGCTGGAGCTGCTATGGCAGTTGTTGGTTGGTGGACTGGATACAAGCTAGGTGGTGTTGTTGCATTAAATGCTGCGGAGTATCTAGAAAAAGCAGGATTTGAAAATTATTGGCAACTTACTTTTTTAATTCTTGGAATAGTAATCATTGGTTGTAACATTGCTTTGATGTTTGTGCATGAACCACAACCTACCGCAAGGCAGGAGGCACAAAGAAAAACTGACGAAATGATTCAAGGCAAATTAGGTGCCTCAAATTTTGCTACAAAATCTGCTGCATGGATAAGTGGAACAATTGCTGGTCCAATAATAAGTTTTTTCAAAAAAAATGGGGTCAAAATTGCTTTGGGAATTTTAGGTTTCGTATTTCTTTTTAAAATTGGAGAAGCTTTCCTTGGTCGAATGTCCATAGTATTCTATAAAGAAATTGGTTTTTCAAAATCAGATATTGCAATTTATTCAAAAGGTCTAGGATGGATAACTACAGTAGTATTTACTCTTTTGGGTGGATTGTTTGCTATAAGATCTGGGGTAATTAAAGCAATGTTTGTATCAGGAATATTAATGGCCTTAACAAACCTTTTGTTTTCTTTGCTTGCATGGACAGGAAAATCTGAATTATTATTTGCGATAGCAGTAATTTTTGATGATATGGCCGCAGCTTTTGCCACTGTTGCTTTTGTTGCTTTTATTTCAATGCTAGTAGATAGAACTTATACAGCAACACAATACGCATTACTTGCATCTATCGGAACTGCGGGTAGAACGACGTTGGCAGCCTCTTCAGGAGCAATGGTTGATTGGCTTAACGGAGATTGGGGAACATTTTTTGTAATTACCGCTATAATGGTTATACCTTCATTAATTTTTCTTTATATAATTAGAAATGATATAAAGTTAAGTGAAAAATAATTTCGGAAACAATTTACCTATAGTAAACCTCCATAAAAAGAAAAACTTAAAATCTGGAGTTGATACTCAATTGCTTTATGGGGATAATTTTAGATTAGTAAAAAAATATAAAGATTGGTGCAAGATTAAGCTTAAAAAGGATGGATACATGGGTTACGTTAAAAATATAAAATTTACTAAACCTTTCAAACCAAATTATAAAGTTTCTGTTTTAAAATCGAGTCTATTTTATGGCCCCAATGTCAAAATGAAATTAAAAAAATTTTTACCATTTAATTCTAGATTAAAAATAATAGAAAGAAAAAGTAAATTTGCTAAATTTGGTAAATTTTGGATAAAATTTTCTGATTTAAAAAATATAAATTTTAAACAAAAGGATATTTTTAAGAATATAGAGATGTATAAAAACATCAAATATCTTTGGGGTGGAACAAGTTATAAAGGAATAGATTGCTCAGCTTTAGTTCAAATATTTTTAAATCAAAATAATAAATTTTGTCCGAGGGACTCTAAAGATCAAGAAAAATATTTTAAAAAAAAAGTTGATCTTAAAAGTTTAAAAAAAAATGATCTTATTTTTTGGAAGGGACACGTGGCTATAGTAATGTCGAAAAAAAAACTAATTCATGCTTATGGCCCTATGAAAAAAGTAGTAATAATGGATATACGAAAAACCATAAATAGGATTAGACAAACTGCTAATTTAAAGGTTACAAGTATACGTAGACCATAACTATGCACTGGATCTTATTAGGAATAGCTATTGGACTGATATTTTACTTATCGGACAAATATATATTTTAATTTATTTGTTAATTATTTAACTAACAAATAAATTACAGCTACTACAGCTAATATTTCTAAACCACTCATAAGACTCCTCCCTTTTGATTCTTATATCATTTTGAAAAACTTAAGTGGCTTTTAAGATTTAGATATTCACAGTTTTTTCGCTGATACAACCAAATTAGCCAGATAAGTAAGCTAATTATTTATGGCTAATTTTTTTTCTTTTTTATTAAGTTTTAACCTGACGTAAAAATCGTAGATCCGCTGCTCAAATAAATTGTTGGGAAAGAAATCTTTTTTGAAAAAGCTCTTAAAAAGTTTATAGATTCTAATAGGTCTTGAAACATAAATAGCCATATAAGAGAGTGAAAAACCAAAAAATCTTAGAATGGAAATTGTTCTACCAGAAACTTTTTCACAATATGAATGTGGTTGAGTTACATCCATATATGCCATTAGTTTTTTAAAATAATCATCATCTAAATCTAGCTTTTTTTCTTTTTTAAGTTTTTCAAATAATTCAGACCCAGGATAAGGAGAAAACATTGCATAATTAACATCGGATATTCCGAATCTAAGTGAACAGTAAATTCCAAACCATACTGACTTTAAACAATCACCAAAGGTTTCATGAGGAAAACCTATAATAAAATTTAATTTTACAGTGTGCCCTATTTTTACAGCTGATTTTATACTTTCAATTAATCTATCTAGTTTTACTCTTTTTTTTATTATATTCAGACTTTTTTCACTTCCGCTTTCTGGCGCATAACAAATATATGCACAACCAGATTTATAAATTGCTGATAAAGTTTCTTCGTCCAAAGCCTCGGATCTAGTTCCTACCGGTAATTGCCAGGTAATATTATTTATTTTTCTTTTTTTAAGCTCATTACAAAAATCTAAAATCCAACTTTTTTTTATTATTGCGGTCAGATCAAAAAATTCAAAATCATTTGCTCCATATTCTTTTATTAACCATTCTATTTCATCAACTATTTCTGCGGGACTTCTCATTATGTACCTAGTAGTCCACATAGTTGGACTGGAACAGAATGTGCATTGATATGGACAACCTCTTGTTGCTAAAATAGGCATATTCCTAAGTTTTCCTTTTGACAAACCTATAGTGAAAGCATTTGTAAAATAATTTTCAGGTTGTAATAAATGCCAAGCTGGCCGAGGTAGTTTATCAATATGTTCGATTCTTTTACTTGATCCATTGTCAACGAAATGATTTTCTTTATTAATAAATCCTATACCAGGTATATCATTTACACTTTTACCATTAAAAATTTTGTGTGAAAATTCTAACATTGAAAACTCTCCTTCTCCTCTAATTACATAGTCTATAGAAGAACAATTTCTTAATACATATTCTGGTATTGCCGAAGGATGTTCTCCTCCTGCAACTATTATAATATTTGGATATTTTTTTTTGATTTTTTCAATTAGATCCCTGTGTGCAAACCATTCAGATGAAAACATTAAAGAAATTCCAAAAATAAAAGTATTCGGATCTATTCTGTTTATTATTTCCTCGGTTGTTAACCCTTGAACATTATATAAATCATCTTCAGACCTTCTAATTTTTACAGGCTGTTGCTCGCCAGTTGCATCAATAATTTTAGTTTTATAATTAGCTTTTTCTAAAACACCTCCTACATAAGCCAATCCTAGAGGTAAGGTAACGGGAGAACTATATGAAGTTTTTGGTATAACGACAAAGGGTCTACATAAAGTAATAACTCTATTATCGTTTTCTGGTGCCTTGAATGAACTCAAAGTAGAGTCCATGTGTCTTGGATCCAAATCTTTAACCCAATTCTTGTTAGGGGTACGAGATGGCTCAAAAAGCACGGTATCTTTATTGTTTTTATTCATAATAATTCAATTTAATAAGTATTTTTAACCAATATTATAAATATTTTCTATATTTATTTACATTAAAAAATGGCGGAGAGAGTGGGATTCGAACCCACGATACCCAGGGGTATACACGCTTTCCAAGCGTGCGCTTTGAACCAAGGCTTAAATTTTTGTTGGTATCATTAAAGAATTTTTCTTCAAAAAGTAGAAATTTAGACTTGGCGACGGCAGAGCGGAGTCAGTTACTTACAATAAGTGTAAACAGTGGAATTCTCTAAAATATCACTCACATCTACGCTGCCAAAACTGAACAATAATTTACTCTGAGGGATTTTTATTTGATTTGAGTCTAAAAAATTTTTGAGGGAGTTTGTCTTGATACCAAAATTAATTGCTTCTGTTTTATCTTTTCTTAAGCCTGCAACAGCAACTGCTATAAGTTCTCCTGTTTTTTCATCAACTATAGGACCTCCACTATTACCTGGATTTAAAGCAGCATCTATTTGAATTAAGGTAGAGTCATCTTCGGCTCCCTTTAAAGAACTTATTATTCCAGAAGTAAATTTTAAATCATCACTTAAACTTTTACCAAGAGGATAGCCAGCTGCTATTATTCTCTGAAGTTTTTTTGGTGGTTTTGTAGATAAGGTCAAAAATTTATTCTTGGTAATATCTGTTTTTAATAATGCAAAATCAAGCAGCTTATCTTTTGCAATTAGTTTTGCCGTATACTCTTTATTTTGAAAAACTACTTTAGAATTACTAGTGCATTCCTCAATGACATGATTGTTGGTCACCAAAAGACCTCTGTCATTAATAAAAAATGCTGATCCTGACGAGCCTCTACTAGGTTTTTTTTTCTCAGCAATTTTATCAGCCTCTTTCTTATCGTATTTAGCATTATGTGCTTTAAGATTATTAGGCCAAATTCTTCTATAATTTCCAGATAACTCGTCGCAACCCGAGTAGGCAGTGTCGTTACTAAAAAATTCAATTTGTAAACTGCAGGTACTATGAAATCTTCCATTGCTAAAATAAGTATTTCCAGTGCCACTAAAAAAACTTCCTGAGCCCATTGCTACGCCGGTTGTGGCACCGCTTCTTGCCCATCCGCCGCTTATCCTGATTAATCTCAGTTGATTTCCACTTTTAACCCAAGCTTCAGTTATTCTTCCACTATACCAAATTCCCTCAGATTTATGGAGCTTTCTATCAGCAAAAAAACTATCTATTGCAACTGATTGTGACAAAGCAAGACTAATGTTACACCAAAATAAACTCAGTGCGATAATTGCTAAAATTTTTTTCATATGGCTTCCGACGGCACAGCGACGGCAGAGATAATCTTAACGTATATTGTTAGTTGTGAAAAGCGTTGAAAAATGGCGGAGAGAGTGGGATTCGAACCCACGAAACGGTTTCCCGT
>CETM01062783.1_pt1 | contig 23548 bp, 24 predicted proteins | sample 361451 | NCBI WGS metagenome assembly CETM01 (sample SAMEA2622690, study PRJEB7988) | marine metagenome | isolation source: saline water (ENVO:00002010), including
TCATATGGAACTTATTGATACTCCAGGAATTTTATGGCCCAAATTAGATAACCAAGCTACAGCAAAAAAACTTGCGCTTACAAAATCAATTAAAGAAACTATTACAGAAGATTCTCAACTGGCAGATTGGTTACTAAGTTTTTTAAAGGATTATTATCCAGATCGATTAAAAACACGCTACAAACTCAATGATATTAATAAACACAACGATATCCTCATAGAAGACATTAGTTATAGCATGAAATGGCTTACAAAAAACAATACGCCAAACGAAGAAAAAGCAACCCGTCAACTAATTGAAGATTTTCAAAAACAACGTTTTGGATTAATAAGTCTAGATCGTATCAGCCAACTGTAGGACCTGTCTCATCTAAAGTTAAGATACCATGAAGTAATCTTAATAGATTGTCATGAACATCAAGAACTAATGTTTTCTGAAGAGGTTTTTCTAAGTCATCTAACAGTTTTTTCATTATAGTATCTCTATTTATTTTTAACATACGTATTTGAAACGCTATTAGATTTTCTCCAGATAGCTTTTTTCTTAATACTAATTTAGTAGCATTTCCTGGTTGAACCGTAATTAAATCAGGTTTATCAACCATAGGCCAATCACTCAAGCCTCTCTCTGGAGCAGACCCTTGACCAAATTCAATATTAAAACCAAGACGTTTAAGCTGCTTAGCTACTATAGCAGTATGAAGCAACCCAATCATTCCAGCTCGTAAACTCGTATCACTATTAGCAAACATAATTGTAATATGTTCGCTTAATTGCTTAAAATCAACAAAACCTAAACTATCTTTCAATTTTTCTAAAATGTCTTGAGCATTTTTTACATCATGTACATTTTCAAATAAAAGTCGAATACGCATGTCTTTAACATCTAAAATTTTATTTAATATTAATGCAGCCATACATTCTTTTTCACTTTCAAAATCCGCCAAAATTACATCTTGAAAATAATTTTTATCATTTAATAATTTAAACACTTTAAATGCATCAACCATATGAGTATCTTCCAGGGTATTTGGATTCTCAAGATATGTATTTAATTTAGCTCTCATCTGAGTGCGAAAAAGTAGATTATCTGGATCATTTAATTTATTGTAAAAATCTTGGAGAGCTTTCTTAGTATCATCTGCTCTAAAGATATCCGGAAAAGCTCGATTCATCACATCCAGTAATTGACTAGCAGGTACCCGACCTTGTGATTTAATAGCTACTAGTTTGTCTTTAATACTAGGATAAGGCTTAAGTACATTTTCAAAATCATCCATCCAGACCGCCAACAAAGAATTATAATCTTCTTGTGGATTGCTAGACACTCCACTTAAATCCCCATCTAATTGACCAAGCAAATCATTTTGAGAAGAACCTTCATCACTAAGCTTAACTAATTGACCGACTTTTGGTTGATCTAAAAAACTATAAAGACATTGATTGAGCTCACCTAAATTATCTAGGTGCTGCCTATATCCAACTATTAATTTTTCAGATTCAGAAGAATTAATCAGAGCTAGCTGACCCATTCCCTTCTCATAGTTAGCTGTCAAAATAGAAATAGTTTTTGATAAGGGAGGCACTAGTTCCTTCAATTTATCTAAAAGAGGTTGATTATCAGTATCTACACTAAACTTTACCGCAAGATGTAATCTTACAACAAGTGCAGCTACTATATCCCTAAATGTCCGATCTAAATCACTTCCATGCCATATAGCACATTCTTCACCTGGTTCCAACAAGTTTTGTAATGCATATACACCATTTCTTAGTTCATCAAGAAAATTAATTGATTGAGGGGATCCATTAACAGGATCAAAAGGTAATTCATTCTTTAAATCCTTCAAAATACCATCTGGATGGTTAGTAAAAACTTTTTTTGGTTGAACAGAAATTTTACTATCATCAAAAACAACAGGAGAAACACATTGTAAATCTTCATTCTTTTCTAATTTATCAATCAATATATTAATACTAGCTAAAATTTTATCATTTAACTCTTGTAATTCCTGTATAGAACCATCTTGTTTAGCGATCCATTCTGAACGCAAATCAGAATATTCTTTTAAAGACTCCGTCTGAATACCCATTAAAGCTGCTTTTTGTGGAGATGGTATAAGTTCCTCCCCAGTCATCTCATGATAATAAAGTTTTGCATCCTCAAATTGGCTCTCAAGTCTATCTATAATATTAAGCATTTCTTCATTCTTTTCTGCAAACATACGTAACCTATCAATGCTAAAACTATCCATACCTAATTTCATATCATGAAAGAATTTTTTTAATAATGGATGTGATTGAACTGTAGCAAAATTTATAACCTCACGTTGTAATTGATCTACTGTATGATTCTGAGATAAATGTATTAAATTAAAAACAGTATGAACTGCAAGTGAAAGTCCCTTACTTTTAGCATTTGCTGTAATCGCTCTCTCTTGCGTAAAATCAGTTACTAATGGTCTAAATTTAAATCGGCTACCCCTCCTTAGTTTTTGAATATCCTCTAATAAGTTTCTAATACCATCCAATTTAAAAATACCCATTATTTCATGTTCTCTATCAGGGTTTTTAGCACGTTTTGCAGTACTCCCAATCGAGTCTTCATATAAATTTACAAATCTCTCTTGTATCATAATTTTAACTACTTGTTCTAGTTTTTCATCAGCTTTATTTAAATTCTCAAGTCTATCTTTTATCAAAGATTTAAGTACTCGTTCTAGTTTCTCATCAATTAAATCTGGATCCATTACTCTCAAGTCCAGAGAGTTAACTGAATCTACAGCAATAAGGGATGATTGAGGTCTAGAAGATACAAGAGGATCTAACGATTGAGATCCAGAAGCTTGAGATCCAGAAGCTAAAGAAGGTAAAGAATTGCTAGATAAAGTAGGCTGAGACATAGTCTTATTAAAAGAAAAACTCTTAGGTAAAGAAGATAACTCTGGACTAGAATTTAGATTCATAAAGAAAACCCCTTTTTATTAAAGAATAATATAAAAATTTTATAACATTATTATTTTTTTTCAAGCAAAAAAACAGTTACAATACTTAATAGGAATTTCAAAAAAAATATATTAAGAGTCTTCTTGTCGATGTCCCTTAAAAAACAATCGTATCGTATGCCCAAAAAAACCACCTAAATAAGATCGAATACGTTTTTCTAAAAAACGTTTATAGTCTTCTGTTAAATATCGTTTATGATTCACAAAACAAACAAAGGTAGGAGGCAATAACTCAACTTGAGTTAAATAATAAATTTTTAATTGCTTACCATACTTTGCGGGCGGAGGAAATCGTCGAATAACATCTTGATTAAAATCATTTAAAACCTTTGTTTGTATCCGTTCTTTAACAGATGTAAACATACCTGGAACTTGTCTTAATAACTCAGAAACCCCCTTTTTGGTAACCGCTGATCCAAAATGAATAGGATAATTAACTAACTGATGCATTTCTGATTCCAAAATATGCTTAAAATCTTTTTGAGTTTGATCAGATTCTAATAAATCAGATTTGTTAACAAAAACAATCATGCTTTTTCCGGCATCAATAATAGAATGAATAATTTTTTTATCTTGATTACAAAATCCACGTTCAGCATCAATTAACATAATAACAAGATCCGATTGATCAATACTACGATTAGTTCGAACCGAGGAATAAAATTCAATATTATCTTTCATCTTTGATACTTTTCGTAAGCCGGCAGTATCAATAAGCTCAAAAACAGTATCATCTTGCTTAAAAAATACATGAATTGAATCACGCGTTGTCCCTGATTTTGGATTTACAATACTATGATCAGAATCAATAATCGCATTCAATAAACTTGACTTTCCCACATTAGGCCTACCAACTAATCCTATCTTAAACCGTTTCTCTAAAGAATCTAGCTGTGAATCTGAATTGGAAAACCCCATAATCAAGCGATCTAACATTCGATTTAAACCACGCCCTTGAAGTGAAGATACTGGTAACGGCTCACCTAAACCCAGTTTACAAAATTCAGATACATGCTGTTCTAACACATCATTATCAGCTTTATTAGCAACAAAAACAGTTTTTTCTGGAACATGTTTACGCAATAATCGAGCAATATTTGTATCAGCTGGAAGTAAACCTTGCTGAGCATCTACAACAAAAATAATTTTACTCATATCAAAAATAGCTGTTTGAACAAGAGATTCTACATCCGATTGAAATTCAAAAGAATCATTTTTTTCTGCAAAAACACCGCCACTATCCACAACTAAAAATGAGGTCTGTTTATGAGTGACTAAAAACTCATTTAAATCACGTGTAACACCTGGTTTATCAAGTGTAATAGTTGCTTTTGTTCCTAATAATCGATTAATCAAAGTTGATTTACCTACATTAGGTCTACCAATAATTAAAACTTTTGACATATTCATGGTAGAAAAGCTTAATTTGAACTTAATTTATTTACAAGCCTTACTTAAAAAAATAATAATCAAATAACAACAAGCTTTAATTACGTCACTAAATCATTAAGATATAAAAGAATCCAATACATAACGAAACAAAAAGGTATAACCATCCGTCTTACCAGAAATTTTTATTTCCCATAAACCCTTTGATAATTTCTTAAAATTAACACAAGGAGACTCAAAACCAAGTCCTTCAACATTTTTTAAAGCAGCTAAAATAATAACCTGATCTTTTTTTGTTAAAGATTTTAAAAAGTCTACTACAGAAACCTGACCCGAAGGTGTCTCCAAAAACTCTATCTTCATACCTAAAATTATACCCAGATGACTATATTTATAATAGTTTTTCTTATAGCAAAAGCCATCAATTTTAATTACAATACAATACTATGAACTTAAATATTATTTTTTGTGGATCTCCCGAATTCTCTTGTGAATCGTTAGCTATATTAGCAAAATTAAACATAAACAAAACAATCACCGTAATCACACAACCTGATAAAATAAGAAAACGTGGTAATAAAATTCAGCCCACACCCGTTAAAGCCTTAGCACTTCAACACAACCTAACTGTTCATACACCAAAGTCAAAAAATGAATTTGAAAAACTAATAACTAATATTAAACCCGATCTTATTATTGTAATAGCCTATGCAATGATAATTCCAAAAGATATTACCGATACCTATCTATGTATTAATGCACACACATCATTATTACCAAAATATCGTGGAGCATCCCCTATTCAAACAGCCCTACTCAACCAAGATAACGAAACAGGCATATCCTTAATTCAAATGAATAGCAAACTAGACGAAGGAAATATTATCACCCAAACAACCATTCCCATTGAAAAAACAGATACCTATGGACTCTTACATGATAAATTAGCAACCTTAACAGCCAACATGATATTAGAACTTGTACAAAGTTATTTAAAAAACCCTAACGTTGGCAGTACCCCTCAAAATCATAAATTAGCAAGTTATTGCTCAAAAATAACAACAAGTGATTGTCAGTTAAATATCAACGATCCCATCAAAACAAACTTAGCAAAAATAAAGGCTTATAGCCCAAAACCAGGGGCATATCTAACAATTCAACAACAAAAAATAAAAATATTAGATGCTAAAATTGAATCAAACACACTTATTCCATTACAAGTTCAACCAGAAGGAAAAAAAGCAATGTCATATACAGATTATTTATTAGGAAATAAAAAAGAGATTAGCTTATGTTAGCAAAACGTATCATTGCCTGTTTAGATGTGAACGAAGGTCGTGTAGTAAAAGGAACTCATTTTGTAGATCTTAAAGATGCAGGAGATCCCATAGAACTAGCCAAACGTTATGATAAACAAGGTGCCGATGAACTCGTATTTCTAGATATCACTGCAAGCTCAGATAAAAGAAATATTTTATTAGATCTGATAAAACAATGTGCCAAAAATATTTTTATTCCATTTACGGTAGGTGGGGGAATCAATGATTGTGAAATCATTCAAGCTTGTCTCTTAGCTGGCGCTGATAAAGTATCCATTAACACTGCAGCTGTTAAAAATCCTAATTTAATTAAAGAAGCATCCTATCAATTTGGATCCCAATGTATTACTGTCGCAATCGATGCAAAAAAAATAATAAAACCAAGCAATATTACATATCCTGTAAAATCTGTACAATGTGACGAATCATCTACATGGGAAGTTTTTACTCATGGAGGGCGCAATCCTACTGGTATTGACGCCATAAAATGGTCAAATCACATGGCAACCTTAGGTGCCGGTGAATTATTAGTAACCTCCATGGACAAAGATGGAACAAACTCAGGATATGATGACCCCCTAACACACGCTATCTCAAAAGAAGTCTTAATTCCTGTGATAGCATCTGGAGGTGCCGGTACACTAGATCATATATCAAGCATTTTAAAAAATGCCGATGCTGCATTATTAGCATCACTACTTCATTACAATAAAACAACTATCTCTGAAATTAAAAATCACTGCTATACTAAAAACATTCCAATTCGATTATAACTATCGTTTCGTAAGATCTTGATTTTTTTTACGAGAAAATGATTTTAAAACTTGAGCATCAAGATCCCCTAAAACAGAATTCGGTTTAAAGATAGTAGGTGCAACAGGTACCTCAGTATCATCATCCGAATCAACAGTCATATCTGTACCAGATAAACTAACATCATCGTTAAATTCTTCCTGATTTTTTTCTAAAGCAGTTTCACCCTCTTGATCAGTAGCAGTCGCTGTCTCTTCTGTTGCCTCAGATACTTCCGATTCCATTTCATCAACAGACTCATTGGCAAGATCAGAAACAGGGTCTAAGTCTGTCAGCTCAGCATTATCATCACTACCTTCATCAGCTAAAGACTCTTCTTGATCAGTAACATCCTGATCATCTTCAAATGCAGAATCGTCATCCTTAGCTGAAGACGATTCTTCTAAAGCCAACTCTTCAACATCTTCTTTATCAACCACTTCAGTAACAAGAGAATCAAGCTCACCTTCAGATTCATTATTAGAACCATCATCAGACGATACAATCTCTTCTTTATTAGATTCTTTTTCAATATCACCATCATCAGCTTCTTGCTCAGACTCATTATTAATCTCAGTCTTAGCCTCTGTAGCAGTCTTTTTCTCAGCTTCTTTCTCAACCTTTGTTTCAAGCTCTTTCTCAGCTTTTTTATCATCCTTTGTCTCAACTACGTTCTCTGCTTCTTTATCGGCCGATGACTGTAACAGACCTTTAACCTTTAAAACCAAAGCATCTAAAGTAGGTGAACTCATTGAAAAAAATGACGGTTTCTCTTCCTCAGGAAAAAGACTATCTGGTTCCTTTTCTTTAGAATCTTTTTTATTAAAAAGCATTTTTATAACTCCATCAATTGATATATATATATTATTCTACCCCTTTTTTTTTACATTAAACATTAAAAACTATTAAACACCAAAGTTTTAAGCTCAAATTCTTCAAGATGTCAGAATAATATGGTATTTTCTAAACCAAGATGAAAAAAAAGAAACGAGTTTTAGTAGGAATGAGCGGTGGGATTGATTCATCAGTAACAGCAGCATTACTTCAAAAAAGAGGCTACGATGTTATTGGTATCACCATGCAACTGGTACCAAAAGAAACTGAAAAACAATCTGCCTGTTGTAATCTTGGCGCTATAAATGACGCAAAGCGAGTAGCATCAAAATTAAATATTCCACATTACACAATAAATATTCGCGATGAGTTTAAACATCACGTTATTGATTACTTTGTAAATGAATATCTCCTAGGCCATACCCCTAACCCCTGTGTAGAATGTAATCGATATATTAAATTTGATGCACTAGAAGAAAAGTGTAAAGAATTAAATGCAGATTATATTGCGACAGGTCATTACTGTAAAATTACATCAAACGCTAACAAATCACGTTTTTATCTAAAAAAAGCAAAAGATGAAAAAAAAGATCAATCTTATTTTTTATATATGCTATCTCAAAAACAACTAAGCAGAACCCTATTCCCTCTAGGAAATTACCTGAAATCAGAAATCAGAGATATCGCTCATTCATTTAACCTAATCAATGCAAATAAAAAAGAAAGCCAAGATATCTGTTTTGTAACAAACGGAAACTATAAATCATTTATTGAAGATAGAATCGATAAACAAACCATAAAAGAAGGTAATATTGTTGATTCAAGTGGCAAGCTATTAGGAAAACATACTGGTATCTACAACTATACAATTGGGCAAAGACGAGGCCTAAACATTTCTCATGTAGCACCTCTATACGTTATTAAACTAAATTCAAAAAATAACGAAGTAATTGTGGGAACAAAAGATGAATTAGCTACCAATACATTTACCATTAATGCCTATAGCTTAGTAAATCCTGAACAAATTCAAATCAATAAACTTTATAGTGTTAAAATCCGTTACAAAATGATTCCCTTTCAGTGCAAATTACTAAGTATTAATAATGATGAAATCATAGTAGAAGCAACAACTCCTTTAAAATTTATAACACCAGGACAATCCTGCGTTATATACGATAAAGACATCGTAATTGGTGGTGGCATAATTACAAAATAATTTTTATTATAAAGTTATGTTTAATTATATTGATTCAATTTGCTTAACAATATTTCAGCTATTATACAAATTTATCCATACCCATTTAACGAGTTATATTCTAATTGTTATATTATGTGGACTAATCATAAAACTAATATGGAAACAAATACAAAATCATCAAAAACTAAATAATATAATTTTAAAATTCACCATGATACTAACATTAATGGCAAGTGGAATCTTTAGTATTTGGTTTATATGCTTTCACTTTCATACATTTCGCATTATCCAATAAAAAAATCAAAAATAAACAATTATTTTAAAGCAGAAACAAATTCTTTCATCTTATTATAATCTTTTTTACCAGGAAAAGCTTCAATCCCACTAGCAACATCAATCGCATGCGGATTTACCAACTGAGAAGCCTTAGAAAGATTATCAACCGTTAAGCCCCCGGACAAAATTAAAGGTAAGTCATAATCTTTGGCTGACAAAGCTAACCCCCAATCAAAAGCAAGACCTGTCCCTCCATAACCTGACTCTGTTTTCGTATCTAACAAAATCGCTGAAACTAAGCCTTGATACCCACCAATCTTTTCAATATCAGAAATATCAGCAACATGAATAGCTTTAATAATGCGTGACTTTATTTTCATACAATACTCGGGTGATTCATGCCCATGAAGCTGAGCCATATCTAATTTACATTCATCTAAAGTTGAATTTACCTCATCAATATCATGATTAACAAAAACACCCACAGTTGTAACAAAAGGAGGCAAATAATAAATTATTTCTTGCACCTGCTCAACTGAAACAGAACGAGAACTTTCAGAATAAAAAATAAATCCTAAAGCATCAACACCTAAATTAACAGCATTAAGCGCATCTTCTTTATTAGTAATCCCACAAAATTTAAGCCTCATTATTAAAATACTCAATCATAAATTGATTTTTGACAAGTCCTTCTCCTATCAAAACAGCCGAAAATCCTGATTCTCTTAAACAATCCAATTGATCAACATCATCATAACCACTTTCTGCAACACAAATAACAGAATCAAACTGCTCATCAATCTGCTTTTTAAGTAATAAAGATGTCGACATATCAACATCAAACGTTTTTAAATTTCGATTATTAATACCAATAATATCAATCCCCTTTAAACTAGAAACTTTTACTAAATCATCAGAGTCATGAACCTCACACAAAACATCTAAACCATACTCTCGAGAACAATCAATCAACTCCTGAGCTTGATTATTAGATAAAATAGCAGCAATCAATAAAACAGCATCGGCTCCAATTAACGACGATTCTTTAATTTGAATAGGATCAATCATAAAATCTTTTCGTAAAATAGGACGTGAAACATCTTTTTTAATAGCCATTAAATAATCATTATGACCTTGAAAATAAATTTCATCCGTTAAAACAGATAAGGCAGCAGCTCCCAAACGATCATACGTATTTGCTAATGATACAGGATCAAAATTCTTATTAATAAGCCCCTTTGAAGGAGATGCTTTTTTTACTTCTGCAATTAACGATAACGAACTAACTGTAAGAGCTTGCTTAAATGAAATAGCCTGAAAAGAATGATCTTGTAAAGAATTCAAATAATCACTAGTCTTTAAATAAGTAACATACTGCTTTTTTGTAGCAATAATATCATCAAGAATTGTCATCAGCTGGGTCATTCGTAACCAATCGGTACGTAGAATTAAAATCTTCTGATAAATAAATTTTACTATGTGCTGGAATAGATCGAGTTAACCATACATTACCACCAACAATAGAATGAGAACCAACCACGGTATCGCCACCTAAAATAGTACTCATAGAATAAATCGTCACATCATCTTCAATCGTAGGATGTCTTTTGGCAGCAAGATCAACATCCTTGGTACTAAAAGCGCCTAATGTAACACCTTGATAAAGCATAACATTATTACCGATAACAGCCGTCTCTCCAATAACAATCCCTGTACCATGATCAATGCAAAAAGCATCCCCAATAGTAGCACCTGGATGAATATCAATAGCCGTTTGCAAATGTACAATTTCAGATAACATACGAGGAATCAACGGAACATCTTGTTGATAAAAATAATGTGCAATCCGATAAACCATAACAGCCTGAAAACCAGGATAAGATAAAATCACTTCCACCAAACTTTTAGCAGCTGGATCAGCCTGATAAATAGCATTCGCATCCTCTTTTAACGCTTTTCTTAAAGAAGCAATAGTACCAAAAAAACCATAAACAATAGCCTCAGAACGTTGTTTAGCCTCATCTTTATCTTTTTTTACAGCAGAATCTTGCTCAGGGTTCCAATATAAACATTTAAAAATCTCAGGAATTAAATGCCCCTGTAATTGTTCTAAGCGCTGTTCGGTCAAAACAGCCAAATTAGAATCTTTTAAAGCTTGTATACCAAAAAAACCAGGAAATAAGATTTCTTTAATTAATTCTAAAATATCAACTAGCAACTGTTTCGGAGGGTAATGTATACCATCTGAAATATTAATAATTCCAGTATCTTCATACGATTGAATAACAGACTCTTTATATTTATTAATCATTAAACCACAAAAACCATAAAAATTTCTTTTTTACATTTTTCAACATATCAGATGATTCCCTGTAAGCAATCCCTGACCCATAAAAATAGTTTAATCCAAGCGTAACAATAAAGGAAGATTTTTGATTAACAGATAAAAAAGGAGTTCCTAACAATAACTGAGAACTAAGCCGAGAGGAAAGACGTCGCATAAAACCAAGCTGAAGTATCGATTTAAATGAAAAAGACGAAGAAAAATCATAACCTGACTCAAATAAAACCATACCCATAAATTTATAATTATTATGAATATCCCAATAACGTCCATACCCAACATTCAAAATACCATGCCTAAAGTTATCATAAGTACGATACCCACCAATAGAAAATAAACGAAACGATAAATCCGAAAAAACATGTTGAACACCCACTTTATGAGATAACAACACAGTAGAATTCGGTTTAAATAAATCTATTTTATAATCATAAAAAGTAGCATGTCCCGCAAATAAAACCACTGACTGAAACAAACAAAAGAAAAGCACCATTATAAAAAAAGTTGGCACATAAAATATATTCAAATTAAACAATGGACGTCCCATACAAAAAATTATTATTGAAATTAATCATAAGTACAATACTTATTTTCACAATAACGAACATTACCTACGCCAATGATAAAGTAAGCTCAGGTTATTTTTATGATAAATCCTACGAAGGAACAGCCGGATATTGTGCTGTTATAACACCGGAGCTAACGAAAGTCAGTGATGAATTTTCTGCCAAACTTAACATTACCCCACCTATCCGATCAAACCAATATTATGCTAACCCAAAAACACCAGAACAAAAACAAAATTATACACAAGAAAAAAATGATTCCTTTTCAAAAATGGCCTCAAAAAAAACAGAACTAAAAACTAATACCCCAGCTAAAAAAAATCTCTTTAAAAACCTATACAGCTACATAGACCAATAAACATTAAAACAAAAATGTCAAAAAGAGCCCTCTCTGTAAACAAAAATGTCAAAAATATTATATTAACAATTTTTATCAGCATCTCACTCACCAAACCAAATATCATTCAAGCAACTAGCTCTGTAAACATGAAACAATTAAGTCCTCCGAAAGCTGGCAATCATGGTAGCATTTTTTATTCAAACACCCACTATCAAACTATAAGCAAACAAATGCAATCTTCATCTCAAGCACAAAAACAAATAGCCAATGCTGACTGGGAATCTGTAACCTATAGCCCTGAAGAAACATACATAAAATTAGAAAAAAAAATGTACCAAGGAAAAAAACCTAGAACTGAAAAAAAATTATCGTTTGCTGATATAGCAAACCAATACTAAAAATCGCTCTATGTTTGATTCATCATAAGTATGATATTGTAGCCGCTATGAAACAAACCATTAAACATATTATTTTTGATATCGGAAATGTCTTATTCAAATACAACCCAACGCATATCATTGAATGCCTAACTCCAAAATCAAAATACAAAAAATTTTATCTAGAACAGTTATTTAATTCAGACTACTGGCAACACATGGATAGAGGTGATATGTCCTTAGAAAAAGTCAAAAAAAAATTAACAGAAAAACATCACTTAACTGAAAATGAACAAAATGAAATAACGACCCTTGTAAACAATTTTACAAAACATTTAATTTTAGACAACGATATGAAACATCTCTTTAATACACTAAATCACCGTTACAACCTTTATATATTATCTAATTTTCAATCAAAACCATTTCAGCAATTACTCAAAAACAATCCATTTCTAACAAAAGCAAAAGGAATCGTGGTATCAGCCAATGTTATGATGAAAAAACCAGAAATTGGGATTTACCATTTTTTACTGAGCCAATATCGATTACTACCCCATGAATGTATTTTTATTGACGATATGATAGACAATATTAAAACAGCAAAAAAATTATTAATAAAAACGATTCATTTTAAATCAAGCACACAAACCATCAAAGAATTAGAAAATTACAACATAACAATATAACATGTCATTAAAAAACGAAATTAATTCCCGAAGAACATTTGGTATCATTAGCCATCCTGATGCAGGAAAAACAACGTTAACTGAAAAATTACTTCTTTTTGGTGGAGCCATCCATGCCGCTGGTGCCATCAAAGCAAAGAAATCAAATCGATACGCAACATCAGACTTCATGGAAATAGAAAAACAACGTGGCATATCCGTTGCCACATCCGTAATGGGCTTTACTTATAAAAATATTAAAATTAACTTATTAGATACACCAGGCCACAAAGATTTTTCTGAAGATACCTATCGAACATTAACCGCCGTTGATAGCACCATTATGGTCATTGATAGTGTCAAAGGAGTAGAAACACAAACACATAAATTAATGGAAGTCTGTAGAATGAGAAATACCCCAATTATCACATTTATTAATAAATGCGATAGACTTGGTAAAGATCCAATTGATTTAATAGATGAAATCGAAGATAAATTACAATTATCTGTCTGCCCCATTACATGGCCTATCGGGATGGGAAATTATTTTAAAGGTGTTTACAATCTTAAAACACAATCCATTCTCTTATTTACAGCCAATACTTCAAACGAAAAACCTAAAATCATTAAGAATATAGATTCAGCAGAAGCCTTACAATTAATTGGGGAACTAGAAATAAATAAACTAAAAGAAGATATTGAACTGATTAATGGTATCTATCCTAATTTAAATAAAGACGATTATTTATCAGCAACCACATCTCCCGTATTTTTTGGAAGTGCCTTAAACAATTTTGGAGTACGTGAACTGTTAAACGAATTTATTGAATTATCTCCTACTCCGCAACCAAGAGAAACAGAAATTCGAACAATCTCTCCTGAAGAATCAAAATTTTCAGGATTTATCTTTAAAATTCACGCAAATATGGACCCAAAACACCGTGACCGAATTGCCTTCTTAAGAATTTGCTCTGGAAAATTTGAAAGAAATAAAAAATTTTATCATGTTAGACTCGAAAAACCATTAAAATTTAGTTCCCCTACCGCATTCATGGCACATGAAAAATCAATCATTGAACAAGCCTATCCAGGAGATATTATTGGCTTACATGATACAGGAAACTTAAAAATTGGTGATACCTTAACAGAAGGAGAAAATATTAAATTCAAAGGAATACCCAATTTCTCTCCTGAAATATTCAAATATGTTATTAACGAAGATCCACTCAAAACAAAACAGCTAAACAAGGGTATTCAACACTTATGTGAAGAAGGGGTAGCACAATTATTTACCAATATCACGGATAATAGAAAAATAATTGGGGTTGTTGGGTTACTACAATTTGAAGTCATTGAATATCGATTAAAAAATGAATACAACGCAAGTTGCCGTTTCGCCGACATTAACTATAATAAAGCGGTCTGGATTTCTTCAGATAACAAACAAGATCTTGAAACGTTTATTCAAAATAATAAAAATCAAATTGCCTTAGATATGGATAACCAGACCGTCTATCTATCTGAAACACAATGGAGCTTAGATCGTGAAATAAAAGAAAACCCAAGCATTCAATTTCGTTTTTCATCAGAAATATAAAAAGAAAATTCTATTTATACCCATTTCATGATATGATTGGCCAAAAAAATTAAAGCCATGACAACACAAGAAAAACAATCGCTACCTGACATTACATTAGAATCATCACCAAATATCATTAAAACCATTGATAAAGTAGGTATGACAAACATCACCTGTCCTATTCAAATCAAACACAACAATGACCTACAACTAACCCCTGCTAAAATGAACATTTTTATCAACTTAGATAACCCAAGCATAAAAGGAATTCACATGTCTCGATTGTACACCACTACAATCAATCATTTTGAAAGCAACCCATTCAATCAAACATCCATAAAAAACTGTCTAGAAAAACTTATCAAAACACACCCTGACTGTACAAGAAAAGCATACTTAGAAAGTAACTATGATTACATCATTAAACAATCATCACTATCTTCAAATTTATCAGGATATCGATCCTACCCTATTTCCATTTCAGCAGAAAACAGCAATAATATAACAACATATACAACTCAATTCACCATCACATACTCTAGTACATGTCCTTGCTCAGCTGCTTTATCACGACAAGCCATTCAAGAAAAATTTGAAGAAGATTACCCTTACGAGAACTCATTTTCAAAAGAAACAATACTAGAATGGATATCCAAGGAATCAAGTATTACAGCAACCCCTCATGCTCAACGTAGCTATGCAAAAATAAGCATATCTCATTCAGAAAACCATAACATAGATATACTAGAATACATAAACCAAGCTGAATCCTTATTAGAAACAGCTGTACAAACAGTGGTAAAACGAGAAGATGAAAAACTATTTGCCATAAAAAACGCAACTCATTTAATGTTTTGTGAAGATGCTATCAGAAAATTAGATCAGTGGCTCGAATCAATAGAGATACTTACTGACTATTCTATTACAGTCAATCATCATGAAAGCCTACATCCTCATAATGCCACCGCATCAACACGCAAACAATTAAGCAAACAATAACGTTACCAAAGTCCAACAAACCGCAGCTAAAATAGCAGCAAAGGTAGCTTGAGGAAGTTGCGTTTTAACATGATCCATTAAATCACATCCTGTACACATAGCTGTTAATACGGTCGTATCAGAAATAGGAGAACATTGGTCCCCATAAACAGACCCATCCATAACAGCAGCAAAACAAATCGTCATAAATAATTCTGGATGAGCTAGACCCGAATATTGAGCAACACCCCAAGCAAGAGGCATTGCAATTGGAAATACAATAGCATATGTTCCCCAACTAGTCCCCGTAGAAAAAGCCATACAAACACAAATAATTTGTAATATAACAGGAAGCATCCAATAGATAATAGAATTTCCTAAAATACTGGTTAAGTACATTCCAGCTCCTGTTTGTATTGTAATTTGGCCAATCATCATTGCACATAACAAAATAACCAATCCAAGAATCAAACTCTTCATACCATCCATAACACCATTAATAAGTTCTAATAAACCCATCCCCTTTAATAAAGCAACCAGAAAAGAAATAAGCAATGTTAATCCAAAAGCAAGACTAATATTAGGTGATCCATACATAATAAACGTACCAATAGCAATCCCAATCAAACAAAGCAAAGGTAAAACAAATTCTAAAAAATGTGCCGAATACGATGCAGGAACCTTAGTTGCTTGTAACTCAAATGAACTTAAAGGAACTGCCTTAGGAGCATCTAATAACCCTTTACTTCGTGATCGATCAATAGCCGCTTGTAATTTTGATCCAATAAAAAGAGGTTTTTCAATTGCAACCAAAAACGTACCCAAAACAGCAAAAATAGCATAAAAACAAAATGGAACACTTTTAAAAAAGAAAGCAACACGGTCCGATTGAGTGACCAAAAAGCTAACCCCTGATACATAAATAAAAGCTTGCACATAAGCAGGCCATGAATTAAATGCAATTTGAGATGCAATAGGAGATGCCGTAGAATCAACAATATAAGATAACTCTTCGTGGCTAACATTTTCTTTATCTGATAAAGGTTTAACCGTACTTCCCACTAAAACAACACTCATCGTACCCCCTTGAAAAAATAAAATCCCTAAAACCCAAGTCACAAGCTTAGCAGAGCGAGGCCCTCTAACAAAATTCACTGTCATCCAATCAGCAAAGGCCTTAGCTGCTCCTGTTTTAGCCCAAATCCCCAGCAATCCCCCCAACAAAAACAAATAAATCAAAATCATCGTAGCTGAACTTTCTCGCATTAAACTAGCAATTAAAACATCTTCAATAATATTATACTTTGATAAAATCAAAGCACCCGAACCTACCCCCAACAATAAAGCGGTGACAGGTTCTTGCGTTAACCAACATAATACCAAAGTTAAAATAGCAGGAAGTAACGACCAAAAAGACCAATGCTTTTTTAAAGTTAATAACTGAAAAACACTACCATTATAATACGAATTTAAGCGAATAACCTCATTGCTAACCTCAGGTTTTAATTGCCAAGCGCTTGATTCAAATAATAATAATTGAGAATCCTTTTTATCAATAATTTCATCAACATAAGTAGGTTTATCTTTATAAACATAATAATACCCTTTGTTATCTTGCATAACATCTAAGGTAATCGACTCAATAATATACGTTGGCTCAATCGACTTACCAACCCAAAACGATGTTAAAAGACCTCCTAAAACAAAAACCCAAAGACCCTTTTTTAAAAACAAAACAATAGTATCCATAAAATATCTTTTATCAATCATACACCCAAACTATCAACACACCTAATAATTAATAAGCAAACCCTTCTCATAAAAACAGAAATTTTGTACAGTTAAGACTATGAAGGCACTACTCATCATTGACCATGGATCAAAAAAACAGGCGGCTAACGATATGATTAACGATATTGTAGCACTAATAAAATCCAAACAACCTAACTTAATAGTAGTAGGTTCTCATATGGAATTAGCTTCTCCCACTATTGAAGACGGTATTCATGACTGCATTAAACAAGGCGCTACAAAGATAATAGCACAACCCTTTATGCTATCCCCCGGAAGACATACAACTGAAGATATTCCTCAAATGGTAGCTGAAATTGCTAAGAACTTTCCTAATATTAATATTTCAACAAGTACTCACCTAGGCGTTCATCCACTGTTAGTCGATATCATACTTGAACGAGCCGGAATAGAATAAATCTTACTAAACAACTAAATGTTTAGTATCATCACCTATTAAATCTACCATTGAATGAACCCAATCTACTCGCTCATTTAAACACGGTATCAACGTAAACGATTCACCACCATTCTCTAAAAAGATCTCTTTTCCTTCTTCACCCATCTCTTCCAACGTCTCTAAACAATCAGAAACAAAAGCTGGGCAAACAACCGCTAATCGCTTAACCCCTTTTTTAGCTAACGCCTCAATCGTGGCATCTGTAAAAGGCAATAACCAAGGATCATTCCCTAAACGAGACTGAAATGAAACAGAATAAGCATCCTTTGCTAATTTAAGTTTTTCAACAACTAATTCCGTTGTTTTATAAACATGATGACTGTAACAATACCGATGAGCATCTGAACCAACACTACAACAATCAGACGCAACCTTACAATGCAACTTTGTAGGGTCTGTTTTTTTTACATGCCGTTCTGGAATACCATGATAACTAAATAAAACATAATCAAAAACATCCTTATCTTTATATTCAGAAATAGAGTTTGAAAGCGATGAAATATAAGATGGATAATCATAAAATGATTCAATATATTTCAATTTAATATTAGGATAATATTGAGCCATTAATGACTTTGTTTTTTCAATAACAGTTTTAGTAGAAGCCATTGCATAATGAGGATATAAAGGAAATAATAAAACTTCTTCTAAAGATGAATTTTCTGAACATAGCTTATCAATAGCATATTTAATAGAAGGATTCCCATAACGCATACCAAGTTCAACAGGGATATCAAGCTTATCTTGAACAAGCTTTAATAACCGTTTACTTAAGACCATTAAAGGAGAACCTTCATCCCACCAGATAGATTGATAAGCCTCCGCTGTCTTTTTCGGACGGAAAGGCATAATAAGGCAATAAACAAGAATCCAACGAAAAAAAGCAGGAAGATCCAAAACATATTTATCCATTAGAAACTCACCTAAATAACGCCTAATATCAGGTAAAGAAGTAGAGTCAGGAGATCCTAAATTAACTAACAAAACAGCTTGTTTATGATTTGACATATAATAACTCGTTTACTTTAGCAAGAAAGAGTCTGATATTAAAAATAATTCTTTAAGCAAATCATCTGACGATTTTCCTTCACCTTGCCAAACAATTGTTCCTGCAGAATTAACTAAGAAAAAATAACCTCTTTTTTTATTAGAAAAGCCATAATAATCCTGATAAAGCTTAGCATTCCCACTGTAAATCATTTGATGAGGATGCAAACTAACATCAATGCCTCTTTTCATACCTTTTTTCATTTGTTTGAGAATCCATTTTGGCAATTTACCAATCATAGGAATCGAAACAAAAAAAACATTAGAATCATCTTTATAACGCTCTTGAAAAGGTTTTAACCAAGAATCAAAATCATCACCTGATTTTCGTGAAAACCCATAAGCAACAAAGGTTATATCATACAATTTAAAATGATCTGGAAAAACTAACGCGTTTCCCGCTAAAGATTCACCAGACTGAGCCAAAAAAGGTTGATTCACAACAACTTTCATTGATACATCTTCAGAAAAAACTGAAGATTGAAGTAAAATCACCATAAAAAAACATATCATTACTTTAACCACATGCATTCTCCGATCTATATATACCTGGCGATACCCCGGTTACAACCTTAAAACACCTAGAAAAGGAAGAATGAGAATTAAAACCACATTCAGCTCCTATAGAAAGAGTTGTTCGCCAATCATATTTTACCAAAAGATCCTTTGCTTCTTCAACACGAAATATCATAAGGTAATGTGAAAAACTTTTTTGCTTTACATTATTTAAATATTCAGAGAGTTGATGAGAACTAACGTTTAACATATTAGCTAACAATTTAAGTGATAACAAAGGATCTTTAAAAACCTTATCTTCAACCATCAAAGAATATAATTCTTTTTCTAATTGAGGTAAATCTAAATTTGATAAATGAGATTTTTGGTATGATTTATCTTCAGAAATAGTAAACACAGAAGATATTTCTTGAAAATAATTAAACATTAAATCAAACACTAAAAAAAGAACCATAACAGTAACAAACACAACATACACAACAAGCAAACTTTGATGATAACTTATTAAACCTAAAGCTAAAACAGGTATGCTAATATGAATACCCATAAAGAAAAAATGAAAAAAAGATCTATCCGATAAAGCAGACCCTTCAAACAAAACAAAAAAACGTGACCGCTGTAAATACAAACTATAAACTAACATCAAAACTAAAAAAAACACCCCCTTTACAAATAAACCATTAGCTAATAAAAATTGAAAAGAATCAAAAAAATTAATAACCCCCAAAAAACCTACAAATAACAATATAGGCACACTATGAAGTAAATCCATATAATCAACACCATGATCTTTACGAATCAAATAAAAAAGAATACTTAAGAGCAAAATCAAACCAAAATCAAAATAAAAGCTTCCATAGCCATCAGAAAACATAAAACCATAAAAAGAAACCCTTAAAAAAAGAAAACTAACTATAAAAAAATAACAACCTAACAATAAATTAACATGACGTTCAAACGATTTAATAAAAAGAATCAATGAAAACAACATTAAATTAAGCGTTGAAAATAAAGAAACAAAAATAAAAAAGTAATTTAAAAAAGACATTAGTTTTCTCTGGCAATAGGATCTTCGATAAAAGACTTAAAATCAATCGTATCGGAAATATATTCTGGAACAAAACTTTTTAAAACTTTATCATCTTTTAATAAAAACATACCAGACATTTGAAAGGCATCCCCTACTTGATTCCCCACACCATAACCTTGAAGCACACCAGCCGTAAACGTTTTCCACCAAACTCTCAATCCAAATAACTGATACAATTTACCACGACTTAACCCAAACGCTCGATACAATTCCCTATCTCGATCCGAAATGCAATCGCATTTTGAAAGTTCATAAGGCTGTAACAACTTCGATGCAATAACATGATCAGACATATAAACTAACACAGGAACCACATTACGTTCTTTTAAACTATTATAATTAAGCTGCAACATAGATAATAATTGGCGACAAAAAACACAGCCAAAATGACGCAAAAAAACAACTAACACTGTTTTTTCATGACCTAGTTCTGACAACGATTGATTATGATTGGTCTTAAAAACATGAATTGATTCTTCAAAACTAGGAATATTAAAGTTTTCACGAACCAATTTTAATGTATAAACCAATCTTAAAATTAACAAAAAAGGAATAATCCAAACAATACTATTACAAATCATAAAAACACAAAATTTAAAATAGATAACCTCGTTAAAAATAGAAAAAAAACATAAGATCAAAAAAGAAACTTTGATAAGCAAACCAAGAAAAATAAACGGCCAAAAGCGAACTGGATTTATAGACGAAATCAAATAGCCAAGTCCATAAGCCATTACAAGTATTCCCAAAAAACGCCAAACAAATAAATAGTGAGGAATCAACATTCCAAATTTCAAAAAATAAAATTCAGGATTTATACTAGCAATTAACCCACACACAACATTATAAAAACCTGCCAATAACAAAACCCAAAAAGGCCACATAGTATAACGATCTAGAGATTGTTGTTCATACAACTTCATAGTACCAAATAATATTATATTGCACATTTTTTTGCATTAGAAATATAAAATTGCAATAAACTTATCAGGTGTTATAATAAATTTATGAACCTCAAAAACATTTTAATCGTGACATTAATGACAACTGCATTGTGCGGTTGTGGATCAAATGTATTTCAAGGTTTTGTTGGTGAAACAGAAAAAAACCTACTTGAATCAATCGAAGATGCATCAACAACAGAAGACTATAGCAGATTAATAACAGCAGCCGACGAAATTATCAATAGTAGTACAGCCACAGATGCAGAAAAAGTAGAAGCTCATTTAATTAAAGCAGAAGCAATACTAGGAAAATCAAATATAACAGCATTAGATATAATGGCAGAATTAGCCTTATCAGCCGATGAAGAAACTAATCCGATAAACGTTTTAAGTACAGAAGCACCAATCGAAGATTTAATTGCAGCATCGACATCATTAGCAGCCGCAAGTGATTTAGGCGATTCAGGAAATAAAGAACAAAATTTAATGAAAGGTATTGTTAATACAATGATAGTAATGAATACAATTACAGAAGAATTTATAATAGATGAAAATGGTAAAATCGTAAATGACGTAAGTGATTATTCTGATAGTTTAGATAACATTATGTTCCCAGGCGATCAAACAGATCATAATATCGTTTATTATTCTACACAAGCATTTGACGGATTTGATAATTCAGGAGCATTAACAGAAGAACAAAAAGATGAAGCCGACACCATAAAACAAAAAATTGCAGAAATAAATACATTAAAAGGAAAAGACGAAACTGATTCTAACATAGAAGATCAATTAAAAACTATTTTTCAAGGATTTTAAATGAAACATATAAAAAAGGGATTAGTACTATCATTATTAATAACAACATCAACATATGGCTTTCAAGAAGTATATGATTTCCATAACATAAGGCAAAAAGCAATGGGTGGCACACAGGTAGCTACGATGAAAAATTCTACATCATTTTATCAAAACCCAGCCTTTTTAGCCCTAGAAAAAACATTTAAAGTTGAAATTCCTAAAATAGAAATAAGTATAAATAAAGATCTAGTAGATAAAATGAGTGAATTTAACACACTAACAGAAGCATCAGAAGATGAACAAGCACAAATAGATACCCTTAAGAACTTAGTTCCCTTAAAAGCAGCTGCAGGAGGAAACATCCTTCCTGTCCTTACATTTACTAAAAAAGGCTTTGGTTTAACAGCCTATGGTAAATCAAAAATAGGGGCAGAACTAAAAAGAAAAACATCACCTACCCTATATATGGAAGGAAATTATGATATTAACGTACAATTAGGGTTATCACACACAATAGAATATGAAGACAAACAAATTCACATGGGACTATCTCCAAGATATATTTCAAGAAGCATCTATTATAATCAAGAAACAGGAAGTAATACCTTTAGCTTAACTCAAACAGACTTATTAAAAATTGCAAACGGACTAGCTGAGTTCTCACCAACTGTATATAAAGTTAGTGGAATAGCCGTCGATTATGGAGCACTTTATCAATATAAAAGTAAATATGGTAATGGGCTAGCTGGTTTAACAATAAAAAATCTAGTATCTTCCTTATCAGGAACACAAGAAATTGTAAGTGGAAATCAAACATCAGAAAATGAAATCAAAACAAAAGATAATATAATATTAACAGTAGGAAACAGTATAAAATATAAAGCACCATTTCTAGGAAAAATAGACTTAGCAACAGATTTTAATTTAATAGCACCTACTGATAGTTTTATTAAAAGAATTCATATAGGTGCTGAAAAAAAATTAACGCCTATATTATCTTTAAGAGGTGGTTTAAACCAAGGATTTATTGTTGGTGGTTTTGCTATTAATATCTTTATATTAAAAATAGATTATGCATACTTTGCAGAAGAATTTAGTAGCTCTATCGGTAAAAATGTAGTTGAAAGTCATAATTTTCAAATTGGTATGTTCTTCTAATTTATTAGTACACAATCAATCTAAATGGGAACCTATTCAAACAACAAATTTAATGGATTTAATGATGTTTAAATCC
>CETM01013143.1_pt1 | contig 23545 bp, 18 predicted proteins | sample 361451 | NCBI WGS metagenome assembly CETM01 (sample SAMEA2622690, study PRJEB7988) | marine metagenome | isolation source: saline water (ENVO:00002010), including
CACTTTTGATTGTCTTTGCAAACGTTTGGTGAACCACAAAAAAAGCGTTTCACCCTGCAAAACAAGGGAAACGCTTTTATTAAAGGTTCAAACGCCGATTGACGATTGAAAATCTTGTGAAGCTGTTTAACTAGTGGTTAAACAGGAATTCCTTGGTGTTGATCAATGCCCAAACGATGTCTTCATAAGCGATCTTTGCCTGCTCTGATTTCTCGATATGAGCCTGAGCGATCTGAATTTCTTCAGCCGTCGGTACTCGTGAGAATGCCAGCAGGTACAGTTCGCGAATTTTCACCTGGTCGTCCCGGCCACTGTCTCCAGACAGCTTCGCTGCACGACCTGCCCCGTTGGTCAGCTTGCCTTGAATTTCACCTGAATTTAACAAGTGCAGGCTCTGAGCCAGATTTGCTTCGGAACTTCGTTCACATTCGCAGGCCGAACTGGATTCCGGTCGACCAAACACGGTTAGGAAGTACGAATTAAACCCGTTGTCCGGCAGTTGAGTCGCTCGTGTTCCAACTGGGACTCCGGCGAAACTAGTTGTCGTACCTGTAACCTGGTCAATCGAGTCCAGCAGGACTTCAGCGTTCAATCGTTTTGGATAGTAACGCGAGAAGTTCTGCTTATCATCTTTGTTCCAGTCATTCGGTTCACTACTCAGCTGATATGTCGTACTGGTTGTAATTGTCTTAACCAGACGCTTAAGATCATAACCATTATCAATGAAGTCCTGAGCCAGTGAATTCAGCAGCTCCGGATTCGAAGCTGGATTGGTCACTCGCATATCATCTTCAGGATCTACCAGGCCTCGGCCAAAGAAGTGTTTCCAATATCGGTTCACCAGGGCTTTGGCGAAGAATTCGTTATCCGGACGACCAAGCCAATCGGCAAGGTACTGACGCGGATCGTCTTCTTCGGCAATATCCAGTGGTTCACCACCCAAACCGGTCGGAGGCACTGCCTGGCTGGTCTTAGGATTATTGGCAGACGCTTTACCTCGATTATGAAACACTCGATCCATACCAGGCATATCAGCCTTCTTACGTCCGATGCGGCTAAAGAATGCTGCAAAACCGTAATAGTCCTGCTGGCTCCATTTTTCAAATGGATGATGATGACAGCGAGCACATTGGATTCGCAGTCCCAGGAACAGTTGAGCGGTATCTTCCACCTGTGCTGCCTGATCCTTCACTTCACGGAACCAGGTCACTGCAGGGTTGTCAGCAGGACTTCCGGTGGCCGTTACGATTTCACCTACGAACTGGTCATAAGGCTTGTTGTCGTGAAGACTGTTGCGGATCCATTGGTAGAACGAGTAAGTGGAAATCTTATCGTTATCATTACGTCGCTTATTACGCAGAATTGCACTCCACTTATTAGCAAAGTAATCTGCGTAATCAGTGCTAGCCAAAAGCTTGTCGATCCATTTGCTTCGCTTTTCAGGATCTTCACTCTGCAGGAACGCTTCTGATTCTTCCAGCGTTGGTAAACGACCGGCGATATCGATCGTCACTCGTCGCAGGAACGATGCATCATCACTGATGCCTGACGCTGGCAATCCGAGTCGTTGTAGTTTGCCAAATACGAGATCATCTACGTAGCCATTGGATTTTGGTAGGTTTTCAACTTCAATTCCCAAAGGAACGGTTGCTCGAAATACACCGACATGCCCCTGAAAGCGAGCCATCACAGCCACGCTTCCTGTTAACTTGCTAGTCGTAACCAAACCGTTAGGAGTGACTTCTGCCATTTCCGTGTCATTGGAATCGAACGAAGTAGTCCGAGTGACATCTTCACTGGAGCCATCCGAGAAATAAGCAACAACGTTGATCTGCTGATCTGCTTCACGACCCATGAGTCGTTCTTTTGGATAAACTTCGATGTGCGTTACCACAGGATCATCTGCATTACCGTAGGGCATTCCCTGTTCAATCCAACGGTACAGAAGTCGATAAGAAGCGGATTCGGGATCCAAACGAGCACCACCACCGTGTGGTAGAGTACCAGCACCCTTTTGCAACAGCAAACTGCGATCAGGAGCGGCTGGGAACAAACGTCGCCCCTTGGCTTCCTTCACAAGAAATTCAAAGTCCTCTGCAGGTTCAAACCCGAGCAGTGATAAACGGAAACCGTTTTGACCACCACTCTTACCGTGACAGCCACCACCGTTACATCCAAATTTGGTGAACACTGGTGTGACCTGATTTGGAAAGTTGACTGGCAAGTCCACAACGATATTCGTCACGGTCACCTGAACACTGGCATCCTGACCGGTTGCCGTCTTCACGTGAATCGTGGCATCACCTTCAGCAACAGGCGAAACGTAACCCGTTTCATCAATGCTGATGATTCCCTCTGGAGTGATCGTAATTTCAGCATCGCGAGTTAAGTCACGAATCTGTCCGGAGGTATATTCTCCATTAACGATCAACTGCTGGCCGGCATCACGTCCGGAAATCAAAACCTTACCGTCAACGGTTCGTCCGGTATCAATATAGATCTTTACCAGTTCACCAGGATCACCGAGCCCGGGAGCTACAAGCTCACTGTCAGCTGACATTAACGGTTGAATAGAAAATGCTACTACTAGTAGTAACGCGCTTGTTAAAAGCTTCTGCATCGTAGTGTCCTTACAAAAACATCCCGAGGGAACAGGGAATTCCACCGCGTAAGATGTAGGAGGGAAACAAATTCGGTCACATCGAAATATTGCTATATGTCTTTTTTATAAACCTAACCACGTCCAACATGCTTAGATTCACTTCTATAACTATAACAGCTAACTCTAATATTTGCCAAATTCTTCAGTTCAGAACAACACCAATCTGACCAATTTAGCACCACAGAGCATGCCTAACCCCGCACGGTGGGGGGTGCATGGCATGTTTACACGGCCCTTAACTGTTTGAACTGATTTCGATTCCAGTAACCTGGATCGGCGTCAGTGGCCGGTCGCCAGGGGCCGTGGCGGTATTTCCAATACTCATCACCACATCCATACCTTCGGTAACCTTGCCAAAAACCGGGTGCTTACTTGGTCCTGGGCTGAACCAATCTAAATAATGGTTGTGCACCGTATTAATGAAGAACTGACACCCGCCACTGTTTGGCTGGCCGGTATTTGCCATCGAAAGCGTCCCTGGCTCATTTGAGAACTGAGCGTCTTCCGGGTGCTCATCCTGAATCGTACCATGTGGACTCTGCCCCGTTCCGGCTGCCGGATGATTCGGATCCTTACTGTGTGGACAGCCAAACTGAATCATAAAATCTTTAATCACTCGGTGAAAGTGCAGACCGTTATAAAACCCTTCTTCGGCAAGTCGAATAAAGTTTCCAGCGGTCACTGGCATTTTCTCTGTAAAGAGCTCAACCGTAATATCGCCCTCGGTGGTATAAATCGTTGCTGTAGAATTCAAAGTGAACTCCCTATATTGTTTTGATGTTTCCTGCCGTCCGGCGACCCCTGCAAACTTGCCAGGGCCGAAAGAACTGATCTCATTTGTTAATTTACGATTACCACGAATCGTGCCGGCTATCAATCACCCCGAAGTCAGCAGGAGCCGACAACCCGCGTTGGAGAATCTCAAGATAACTCTCTCTCTCGATAAAGCTTGCACCAAGCGATTCACAATGCCCGGTCATTTGCTGGATATCCATCAGATCAAATCCCTGTCGCTGCAAATGTTTCAATAGCACACATAATCCGGCCTTCGATGCATCGCTCACTTTATAAAACATCGATTCTCCGGAGAAGATACGACCAAACGCAACCCCGTAAATCCCCCCAACCAACACGTCGTTTTCCCAGACTTCGACACTGTGTACCTTCCCTTGTGCATGCAACTCCCGATAAACACTATTCATTTCCGCTGTGATCCATGTACCATGTTCCAATGCACCATCAATTCTCCGGCTCTCGGCACACCCGCTTATCACCGCATCGAACGCTTCATTACTAGTCACGCGAAAACGTCCACTGCGAATCTTCCTGGCCAGACGACGAGGCACATGAACCTGACTCCACTGAAACACTGCCCGGGGCTGTGGACTACACCAGGCTGTTAACATCTCATCATCAAACTCTATTGGCCAGGGGAAGATTCCCTGCAGATATGCAGAATAAACCCAGATTGGATTTAGCAATCCTCCAACTGCGACAACCCCTTGCTCGTTCGCCGTCCGCGGATCGGGGAACTCAAAATATCCAAGTCCGGAATTCTCGACTGAATCGTTCACGTCGTTATTCGTTTCTCACAGTTCCCGGGACGTTCTGGTTGACATCGACATCTAAAATGTATGTGATTTTTTGTATTCGTCGCCTCTGGTTGATACCGCTATAATAACAGAAGCCCGTTTGGGACCTAATCGCACCCTTTCCAGGTCATGTTATTTCATGGATCACCACGACAACACGCTCGACGAAGACGCAACTCCGTTGTCGCTCCACACTCACTCCGAATCGCAACAGGGGCAACCCCGCAGTGCCACTTCGGGCGACATGGCGATGGCTGCCATCAAATATCGGTTCGCCCGACTAGTCATAACGACACTGACGTTACTGCTATTTGTCTTCGGCACGCCTTACCTGGTTCAACAAATCCAATATTCGCTCGAATATGGAAAAATCAAGGCTCGCTATGATGCCGCCAGGGTACAGCTTTCCTCGGGCATCAATGAATCCGTATCCCAGCGTTCTGAATTGGTCTCCAACAAAGTCATGCCTAGTGTCGTGCATATCCACACTGCGGCGTTTGACATGCAGTCTCGTCAAAACGAACGTGTCCTCCCCGAATCGAATTTATTCCCTTCGCGTGGACAGGGCTCAGGAATCGTCGTTTCCACAGACGGCTACATCCTCACAAACCGACACGTAATCGAAGACTCAAGTCTGGTCTATGTACACCTCGCCGATCAATCTCGGCATACCGCGGAAATCATTGGAGTCGACAAGCTAACCGATCTGGCACTCATTAAAATCGAACAGTCCGATCTCATCCCTGTGGAATGGGCACCCCGTGATGCCGTTCAAGTGGGAACGATGGTCTGGGCCATGGGTAGCCCATTCGGACTCGAGCAGTCGATCACTTTCGGAATCATCAGCGCCACACACCGCACTGCTAAAGTGGGAACGCTTTATCAGGATTTCCTACAAACCGATGCGGCCGTGAATCCCGGTAACTCGGGCGGCCCCCTGGTGAACGAAAACGGTCAACTCATTGGTGTTAACACCGCCATTGTTGGTGACGCCTATCAGGGCATCAGTTTCGCGGTCCCCGGTTATATCGCCAGAAACATCGTCGAACGACTGGAAAAAGACGGACGTGTCTCACGCGGATGGCTGGGACTGTCGCTTTCGAATCCAACCGAAAAAACGCTCAATGCACATCAACTCGAACTCCCAACCGGACAACTCTCTCTAGGAGCTGAAGTCACCGGGTTCGCTCCAAGCTATTCCCCGGGCTATGCTGCGGGAGTACAACTCAACGACCTCATCATACAATTCAACGAGACTCCCGTGGAATCAACCACTCATCTCATCCAAACAATCGGTGCAACGCCCGGAGGCCGCAAAGCTGTCCTCAAAATAAGACGCATGATTGATGGTGCATCGCAGGAACTGGAGATCGAACTTTCGCTCGGTGAACGACCTGTCGATTAACACAACGCTTCAGGCGTTCACCCATTCAACCGGCTGAGGTTGTAATTCCTCATCCGGTCGCCCGCCAGCATCGACCCGGCCGCTCCCTAAATAAAGTGCCAAGATTGCTAAAAACTGTTATTTGTCCTTTGGATGCTCCAGTACTCCTTCATCCCAAAGACGATTCATCTCACGCTCAACATCATTTCCTTCATAAAACGAGACCCAGCCGCGAATTGTCTGACTCGCACCAGGTTCAAGATCTTCAAACTGGGGATCGCTATGTAGACAGGGACAATGAATATTGCCCCAGGACCTTTTTACTTTTTCCCAGGAATAAATCACCCAACGATTCTCGGCCTCATTGCCGCAGGCTGTGAAGTACATTGTATTGCGACGATGTTCCAGCGACTGACTGTTAAAACCAGTCATCCTCGCCAACATAATGCAATTTTGCGTGTCCAAACCGGACAACATTTCAGAGGAATTATTCACGACCTCCATTTCCAGTCCAACCGACGCCTGACGTGGGTAAACCCTCGTCTTAATCAATACTCCGTTGGGAAGCTTGATTACGTTCTCAAGACCATCTTTGATGGGAGTCCATTCCGAGGGCTGCACTATCTGCTCTGATCGATCCCACCGAGTAGGGACATCTTCATGCGCCAGATACAGCAACTCACGGCCGGAGCCTTTGCTATGCCACATCGCTTCAGGGATATCGACCACTAAATAGTCTGCGTCATCCCAGGGGCTGAAAATACTAACTTTTGTCTCTCTTCGAGGACGGTACTCGCCGTCACGAAACCCAAGTCGGGGATGACGCCCCCCCGGATAGGGTAACACTTCCAATGCACTTCTCTGTTTCCAACTCGCCTTCACATCACCTGCTCGATTCATCGCCCGCTGCATCGTCGCCGCATCCAACCCTGTCACCATTCGTGATTCGGCCACCGTATAATCATGACGCTTCATGATCGCAGACCAGTGCATCAGTTCCTGCTTCGACTCTGGCACTCTAAATTCATCCCGGCTACGTCCGGCCTTCATAAGCGTCTGCCGATCTGTTATCACCTCGTCTTCAACCACCGGCAACAATCCGCCTGCGAGATATTTCTCAAGATCACGCAACGCCACTACCTTGTAGTCATTTACCTTTAAATAGTGCATGTACGATCGAAACTTATCTTCTGTCGTGCTTACCCAATCATGAGCACCATCAGGGACGCCGTGAAACTGCAAAATGGCAATCCGACCAAACTGAGCCTGCTTCACTCCCCGCTCAAAATCCGCAAAAGTCCAGTCCGGGCGAGCATCTGCCGCCGAAGGCAACAATAACGGGTGATCAAAACCGGGTTCTACCGCCACTCCTTTGCCCTCCGTATACGCATACTCAGGCGTGCCTCCACGCCGGGCATACTGGATCCCCATCTCCTGCAGCCACGAAATCATATCCCTGGAGAACTTGTTTCCGGGGTATGCAAAACTGATCGGGCGGGGAATTTCATATTGCTGACAGCGTTGATTAATCGCTTCAAGCTGTTGGCGATAATTCTCTTTGCTGATCGCCACATGATCCCGCGTGTGATTTCCGATCTCGAATCCATCTTTACTGAGCGTGGCAATTTGCTCCCACGTCATGTAGTTCTCTTTGTCTTTCTCAAAGTCAAAGCCCTCGGTGATAAAAAAGGTCGCTCCAAAGCCATACTTTTTAAGAATCGGACGCACCGTCGTGTAATGACTTCGCACCGAATCATCAAAGGTTAACACAACCAATTTGTCCGGCACTGCCTCCTGAGCTCCTACTGACTCAGCCAACGCACATAACAAACAAACGAACAGTCTTAGCCTGGTTCCCATCATAGAGCCCCCTTTAATGTCACTCGTGTGCCTTCACCACGAACCGAATCAACCACCAGTTCCAATCCATATGTCCTGGCCCGCTGAATCGCCGTACAAAGACCAAAGGATTCTTCAGGTACATTTCCTGGATCAAATCCACAGCCCGCATCGTCCACCTCCACTAACCACTCCGACTTCCCGAGCCGAACAGTCACTGTGACTCGCTGTGCCTGACTATGCTTCCTCGCATTCCACACCAATTCCCGCACAATCCGATCGACAGCCTCGCTCACATCGGCCTCGAGTCCGGCAATGATCGATTCCCCGTCAAGCACTACCTCAAACCCTGGTTCACTAAACTCATGACATAAGCCTTCCAATCCGCCGGTGTTTAACAATGGCGTCGGCGCATCGGTCTGCAGAATATTTCGCACCTGCCCCACCGCCTGCTCCAATGACTGATCCAACTCTTCCAACAGTTCAGCCTGCTGAGCGGGTAACCCGGGCGTACCAAGCATTGCTTGAATCTGCATCCGAGCGGCAATCACGCGTTGTAACGGACCGTCATGCAATTCATGTTCGATTGTCGTCAATCGCTCTTCACACAACGCCAATTCACGCTGTAACGATGCGATCAATCGATCGCGTCCGGCAAGTTCTTCCTGCATTTAGCTTGTCTCCAGATGAGCGAACAAGTCTTTCCTCACTGCCGGATTACTGATTTTCCAAATCGCTCCATCAACGAAGAAATGATGCAGGTTTATGGACACGACTAACATTTCCACAGCCGACTGGTAGGACACTGCATATTCCAGTTGCATGCCGACAACACCAGGCAACTCCAACACGACATACCCCACTGCCAACAAGGCGGTATAAACAAAGATGCTTTTACGTATTCCCGAATTGGCGATCTTTCTTTCGGCGACGTTAGATTCAACCCGAGTTGTCACTACCAGATATTGCAACGCGTGCGCCAATTGAACGAACACGACCACCCCCACCACATCATGGTAATTCATAATCGCATAATACCAGACGTAAATTGCCACCCACGGAACGATCGCATTCAGCGGAATCCGGCGGCCGGTACGCTTCGATGCGTTATAAAACCCAAGGCCACCAAGAATAAAAAACGGAAAAGCCAGCATCGGGATAAACGGAGTTACACTTACACAAAAGTCTCTAAACGCTTGATTCTTCATTAAGGGAGAGGAAGCCAGGTACAACAAACCGTGAATTACCACCAATACGATCGCCCCACTTTTTATTAGCCATTTTTCTTTTGAATCCAGCCGCACCTGCCCAAGATAAAGGTAGGTCGACATAATCCCCCAGGCCTGCAGGTTATAGTGCCAACCCAAATAGAGAATCAGCCCCACTGACATCACCAGATAAAGAATACCGCCAACACTCACTCCCCCGGCATCCGTCGCCTCGCCAACACTGCTAAGCATCACGACGATACTCAACAACCCAAGAAGAATCGGCACACGCACCGAGGACCACTTGTACGTCTGTATCTGTTCTCTGGAGCGATACAGTAAGCGATACGAAGCCATAAAATGCGGGTGATTGATGATGATCGTTAACAGCCAAAACAGCGTCAACGAATCGAAGTTCCCTCCCCGCGGTCCCTGTAAGTTATTTTCAATCGCGAACGAACGTGAGAACTGTTGCCACCACTGGTGACTTGCCGGAAGAAAAACCAAAGCCAGTATGACCACAATCACCGACAGACCACCGAGTCCGAGGAAATCCACGAACGGGTTCCAGATCACTCTGGACTTTGGCTCTTTGAGTGCTTTGTCAGCCATACGTCGTTAATATTCCCTGCCAATGATGGGTTTCAGAGCGCTCAGAATACCAAATCACGGCCCCCTACGTCCTCCCCGATTTCTCTTCCAATGTTAAATAATCGGAGTGCTTTCGGTTAGTTAGCTATCCACCAATGTAACTGACAGGAGTCGAAACCATGGACCTAAAAGAACGATTTGAAATCTGGCGTGACGTTTTCTCTTTACAAATCGATTTTCTGCGGGAATTGGGCCATTACAAACTCAATGCCGCCAAAAGCGACCTCGTGGCAGCGGTTGCTTCCAATCAACTTTCCGTGGCTCGCATGAAAGCTCATATTGCACAAGAGTTACAGGGAGCGTTACGACGCTTACATCAAATGGAAGGCCGCACAGCGACAAAGACCAAACGATTGATGACTTCCGCTCGAAACGCCGCCTATATGCAAAATGGAGACGACATGACCCGCACGCGAATGGATCTCATGTGGGCCGCCTATAAGGTTTTCGAACGCATGGTCCCCATTGAAAGGCTCGAGCAGATAATGCAGCAGGATCTCCATCCCGGAGCCCGAAAAGGAGTCCAATTCGTGAACAAGGAAGAGCCATCGGAACACTGCCACGACATCCCGGATTATGTCGATAATGCTCACATGCTGGTTGGCTACATCAAACGTCGCCACTACTTACCCATCCGAGGAACTCAGGCCCACCGCCACGTACTCAAAGTCTTCCAGGCCATCGCCGACGTTGCGGCAACTCAACTCGACAAAATGCAAACTGCCATCAATGAAATGCGCACCAACACCTACAAAGTCTGGAACCCTCTGGTGATTGCAGGACTCCCTGACACCATGGACGTCAAGAAGATCATCTACAATGGCATGAAAGAGCTCTAATCACAGAGTTCTAAATCACGCCGACTTGTTTCAATGTCGAGACAAATGCAATGAACAGGAAGAAGATTCCGAAGAACACGAGTGCCATCCAGACCGACCGTCGCGGCTGTAATTTAGCCGGTAACAACGATCGATTGACGTAAACCGTGTGCAAACAACTGATTCCCAACGCATAATTATAAATCGTAGTAGCAATCTTCAATAACGTATCTGGCTTAAAGAAACCAAGCATGATAAATCCAAACGTGGCATAGACTGCCAAAACGCCAAAGTACACCATTCGAATCGCCTCGGGTTTCATCGTCCTTAACGACGCACTGGTCGTCCAAAAGACATCCACCCAACGCCGGATAATGCCATCTGCCGAGGTTGACATACTAGGAGCCAGAACCAGGAACCCACAGAAGATCGTCAGGAACCAAAAGGTTTTACCCATGCCGTTCGATTTGGCATCGTCGATTTTGGCCTCTAATGCCTGTTGCTCTTCCGCTGACATTTCTGATGTATTATCCGGGACTTCAATTCCTGCTACTGAACTCGCAACGCCATCGGCGGTCATGGTCGCGGCAACCCACTTATCCGGCACCGTCACACCACGGTCGAGAAATTCGACACTCAGCATGCTTGGCAAAGCTAAACCAATAAAACAGGCCGGCATCCAAACTACCAACTGATCTCGCATCACATGCTTAAACCACCGCCTCCATCTGGGCATCGCTCCCGGAGCATCCGGATCAAAGACCGTTCCCTGATGTGACAGTGAGATTTCCAGTCCGCCGACAACCGAAGGAATCGCACCGACGTGGTGCCCCATTCCCCAACCTTCATCACGTGTATAGTTACTAATCGGAGTATTCGAAAGTCCACCCGATCCGGAAATCGCCACCAATGCGGAAAGAGACGCGATTAAGGCCCAGTCAATATCCGGAAACCCTTTCCCACTCAGCAGGTCACCAATGACATTCGTGACGCTGGCACCATCTCGCTCGTTATCACCATCTACATCGATATAGCCATTCCCATCATTATCGAAGCGAACAAAATACTCTCCTGCGACTAATCCACCAACTGTTTCCGTCACGGTAATCTTCTCAAGATACTCGCCCTGCTCATCCCGAATCGTTACATCCGTAAGCTTAGCACTTTCGATGTCATCTTCCGGATTCACATCAACTTCAATACTCACAACACTTAAGGCGTCTTCGCCGCTACCGGCAGAGAACTTGGGCTCCACGACGTCTAGCACTCCGTCTCCGTCCCAGTCTTCTCCTTCGTCCAATTGTCCGTTGCCGTTGAGGTCATCCACTCGTTCCACAGGTACTGTTCCGACCTTTACAAAGCCTGTGAAGATTTCCGTCCAGGTTCCAAAGCTACTCCAGCCGATCGCCAAAACAAGCAAGAAGCCCATCACCGTTACAATCTTAAAGCCCATCACCCACTTCAACGCAACGTGAATCTTCCCCCCGATGACTAGTGGGATTAATGCCACACCAAAAATCGATAACCCGAATATTTTGACCGTCGCCGCATGGGACAGTTTCATCCCAAAGATCGTCACCATCGCCTCACCATCCTCCGGGTTGGGAACCAAGCCGAACAATGCTGCGAAGAGCGGAATCGCTGCGGTCATCGCCAGATACGGAAAAATGGACCCGGCGTCCAGAATGAGATAGCAAACCGTCCAGATGTTCTTACCAGGCTTGGTACGGAATTTACCTGTAAAAATTGGCTCCCCGCAGTACAACGTGTAACGACTAATCTCGAGGTTGTATATGACCTGACCAATAATACTCAATGTGGCCAGCCAAAGCAGAGCGCCACCATATTGAGCCGTCACTTGAGGGCCAACAAGCCATTCTCCGCCACCGATCGCGGCTCCACCAAGAATCAACCCGGGGCCAAGCATCCCAATCCATTTTTTAAGCGTGAACTTCGGAGCATCAATCAAGCCGCCGGAATCCCACTGAGGCATCGACTGATCACCAGGATAAGGTACTACAAAGCCAGCACCGTTTTCAGTCAGTTCCGTGTCTACTTCTTGATTTGAAATGTCTTCCGCCATGGATGGATTACCCAATGTTTAAGGTTTTGTTCAAATATCGTTGCTTCCAGCATAACTCGCTGGAGGCCTCCAATCTATTAATTGCTGTCACCGCTGACAACGCCAGTTTCTTTGAGATACTCTTTCCCGGGTAGGCCTTCGATCCACAACCGAATCAAATCAATGGCTGCCTCATCCTTAATGCTGGAAGCCACATGCGGCATCCTGCCTAGCCCCTTAAGTGTCATGCGATGATAAATCAACGACCGCTGCGGTTCTCCGGGAACAATTAATGCAGGATCTTTCAATTGAAATCCGCCTTGCCCGGGCGCGACCCCAATCACCGCAGCATCTTCCAATGTCTTATTGGCCAGCAACGAGAAATCCGCATTTCCACCACCCCAACGGCGATGACAATGCGAGCAATTACTCATCAGATAACTACGAGCTCTCAAATGCACAGGCTGTGTTTCATCGCGGTGGTCGACAATCTTCGACAATTGCTTTGCCGGCTTCTCTAAGGGTTTTGTAAACAGACCAATATGGTTGAAAGTATCAATTTGATTCGCAACGATGCCTCCATAGTCATGGTCTTTATTCATCTGCAGCGTCGTAATACCCAGCACATACCGAGAGGCCATCGTGTGACATAAAGTACATTCCGAACGACTCGGAAAATGCCAACGCTGTAGGTACTGTCCTCCTTCGGCCGTTTTATCTTTCACAACGAACTCAATATCCGCTCCGTCTTTCCCGAGCAATTCTGCATCAGTCTGCGCTTCATTCCAGACATAGGTATAGCCTCGCCACACCTGAGCACCATAACCGTTGTCGTCACCATCCATTTTCTTATGGTGCAGAATTCGAGTTTCAAGCCGTCGCAAACTATTCGGGTTCCCCTTTTCCATCTCGACGGCAAATGTCTTAACGGCAACTGTACCATCTGGAAATCGCCAGCCCGGCGGAGCTGCCGGTGGCACTTCCGGATAGCGTACGTCATCAAAGTCGATCATCCCTTTATTTGGAATCGCAAGATGTCGAAACTTCTTCGCATTGTCCGACCACAACGGTGAATTAACCGAATAGCTAATCACTCCGTCTTCCGGCACTAGCCTTGCCGTATCCTTGAACAGCCCTGTCTCACTCAACCATGTTGGAAAGTCCACCGTCTCCTTCACCGGAGGTGCCTTTGCCAATTCGTGCAATAACCCGCTGGCATAATCAATCAACAGAATCTCACCATCGGACTCTTCCACAAACGAAACAAGTCGTATCGACGTATCCGCCAGTTCAGACCATTGATTTACCTCTCCGCGATCGTACTTGAACGACCAGATCTTTCCGGTGTCAAAGTCACCATAAATATAATGCTGATTTAATTCCTTCAAACGCTCACCATAATAGACGTAACCGCCCGTGATCGATCGGAAGTCGTTATGGTTATGTTCCACCACTGGTTTTTCGATGGGCGTTTCCTGCCGTGGCCGCTCCGGCCGAAAAGGATGACTACCTTCTTTTACAGACCAGCCATAATTTCCACCTTTTTTGATGACGTAGACCATTTCCCACAGGTCCTGTCCAACCTCGCCCCCCCACATCATGCCGGTCTTTCGGTCGTGAGAGAACTTCCAGATCTGTCGGTGTCCAAAGCTATAGATTTCAGGCCGCGCGTCTTCACGTCCAACAAAGGGATTGTCCAGTGGTATCGCATAATGCTTACCCGGACTTTGCCCGTTCACATCAATTCGCATGATACACGCCAGCAAATCCGTAATGTCCTGACCGGTTTTCAGTTCATCAGCGATCCCACTACCGTCGCCGGACGAGATATATAGAAATCCGTCCGGACCAAACCCCAGGCAACCACCATTATGTCCGCCAGTGGGCCATTGAATCACCACCACTTCAGACTCCGGACTCGCAACTCCGTCGATGACTTTATATCGAGATACTCGTGAACCAACATCCGGCTCTCGTTCTGCACTGATTGACATCACAAACAGGTAACCGTTGGATTCAAACTCCGGATGCGCTGCGACTCCGTATACTCGCGTGCCCACGTCGATCACCAGTTTTTTTTGTGAAGTCTCACGATCCTCATCAATGAACCAGATCTTTCCTTCGACCTCGGCAATCACCAATTGACCATTTCCCGGAACGACGCTCCCAGCCACAGGATTTTCAAACTGAACATGGGGATATGCAACCTGTACCACGTACGGATTCGGAGGTTCAGGTGACCCCTTCACGTTGGACTTGGTCCACTCAACTCGAGATTCCAGACCGGACGGCTCAACACCTATACCTACCTCTCCTAGCATCCCTACGGCAGTCGCCAGGAATAAACAACGACCTAAACGAACCACCTTTTTGTGCATCATGTCTGTTTCCCCGGTCGATTGATAAAGCCTAGTCGCCATCGCAGGTGTTAGGGACGTGGGTGGATTAACACTACGTGGTTCGACAGTTCATTCGCGTCATCCTCACGGTAAGGAATCGCTGCCTTGACTCGATCTGCTACGAGACTGACCCCGGCACTCAATGACTTGGCAACCCCTTCCGATTGAATCAGCCTTGTCACGCGCTGTTGAACATCCACTACCATCTTTGAGCAATCTTCCTGCAACGCGCTCTTCACACGATCGTCCACCATCACTGCAACTCGGCATTCAGCGAGTGAAACATACAGCAGAACAGCTCCTCCCAGTCGTTCCGAGGACAAGACCTGCTCAAGAAAAACCAAGCGTGCTCCTTTGGCTACTTCCTCCTCAATCTCCTCCTGCGTGCCCAATAGCATTCTCAACCGCGTATCGTAAGACGCAGCAATCATTCCTGTCACGTAACCGATAACGACGGTCGCCAATTGCCAGTAAAAGGGGAGGCCGCTATCAAAAAAACCACCGCTATCCTTCTCAAACCAGGATCGCAACAGGTTAAAGAGCACAAGTGCCAGCAACGCCACCACGATCCCAAAATGACATTCACCCCGATCATAACGCCCCGACTCGGTCGCCACAGCGCAAACAATCTCTACAGAGGTTTCCTCTTCTGCTTTAACAATCGATGTTTCCACATCCAATAAATCAGATTCGCTAAACAGCTTTTCGGCGTTCTGCATGCTAGCCCGTTTCTCCTGTGAGCATTAAAGTAAATCTATCGAAGCGACCTTCCTAAAATTAGATTAACTCATCTAAATTGAAATTGCTATTTTAATGCCTCGTCGCAACACAATTCCCAAACCACATCGAGTTCTATCATGAAGATTTTCCACAACCCACGCTGCAGCAAAAGCCGCCAAACACTTTCTTTGATTCAAGATGCAGGCCATGACGTTGAAGTCGTTGAATATCTTAAAACTCCTCCCACCACGGAGCAGTTAACCGAAGTGATAAACTTATTGGGGATACCGGCCGAATCGATCGTCCGCAAGAAAGAGGCCTTGTTTAAAGAACTCGGATTGCCCGGCCAAACGCTTACCGACGACCAGTGGATTAAGGTACTTTGCGAGAATCCTAAACTAATCGAGCGGCCGATCGTTGTTTCCGGGGCACAGGCGATCATCGGCCGCCCGCCGGAATTAGTCAAACCGTTGCTTTAACGAGTTTCATTCTCGGGGATGATGGCGACGGCCCTGCACCAGCCGGCACTTGCCTTTTCAATTTTCACCGGCAGGCAGCTAACCCAAAAACCTATGGCAGCCGGCAATTGGTCGAGATTGGCAAGCTTTTCTATTTGGCAATATTCCTGGGTGATCCCGGCGAAATGTGCAGGCCAGATCACCTTCCCATCTCCTGTCTCTTGATACTCCTGCTTCATCGAATGAAATGGACGGTCAATCGTGTAGGCGTCAATTCCGATGACCCGGACCCCCTGCTCGACCAGCCAGAGTGTTCCCGCACGTCCTAAACCGGGTTGTTGGAAATAGTCTGCAGACTCCAAACGCTTGTCAGCATCGGTTCGCAATAACACAATTTCGCCCGGCTGCAACGCGTGTTCGATTCGTTCCAATGCCTGTTGTAACTCATCGATGGTTATTTCATCACCATCTTTGAGATGCGTCATATTCAGACAGACGCCCGGAGCAAAACACCAGTCGAGAGGCACTTGATCAATTCGCCTGGCGGGTGCTCCGCCGGAAGTTGGGCCATAGTGGTACGGAGCGTCAACATGGGTTCCTGTATGAGTAATCGCATTCACTTGCTCTATCGCCCAACCACCTCCCTGAGAATATTCAAGATCCTCACGTGCAACTCCAAACAAAGTGTTCATCTGCGCGCCTCCCTGACTGTGGTCCAGGTACTTAATCTCCGCTGGAAAGGGTTCGCTTTGAGAGGCGTGGGTGAGTGGCACACTTAGGTCGAGCAGTCGGCAATTTGTAAACATCATTAATTCCAATAAAAAAAGGCGGCCAGACCTGCTGACCGCCTCTTTCGGTTGTCTAAAACAACAGATTCTCTGAAGTCTTAGTTATAAGCCTTCATTCCGTGTTCGGACACATCCAGTCCAGCTTCTTCCTCTTCCGGATCAACACGTAACCCAAGCGTCTTCTTGATGATGATGCCCACCACGAGACTAAATACCACGGTGTAAGCACCAACGGCAGCGATACCGATTAACTGAGCGACAAAATCATGTCCGCCAAAGATCGCAGCAGCCAGAGTACCCCAGATTCCACAAACCAGGTGAACACTTACGGCTCCGACAGGATCATCCACAAATTTGTCAACGAAGATGACTGAGTAATACACCAAGCCACCGGAAATAGCACCGATCAAAACAGCGCCTTGGATTGTGACAGAATCAGCACTTGCCGTGACACCTACAAGACCGGCCAGAATTCCATTTAAGGCCATCGTTACATCCGGCTTTCCATTAACCCAGGAAACTAGTCCTGCACATAACCCGCCAGCGGCGGCTGCCATTGACGTGGTTACCAAGACTAGTGACGTCAGGGCGGGATCCGCATTTAGGACGGAACCACCGTTAAAGCCGAACCAGCCAAACCAGAGCAGGAACACTCCGACGGCGACCAACGGCATATTACTTCCAGGAATCGCATTAGGCGTACCGTCTGAATTGTATTTTCCAATACGCGGCCCTAGTAACCATGCGATCACAAGCGCAGCCCAACCTCCGACTGAATGTACCAACGTGGACCCGGCAAAATCATAGAATTCAATATTGTCTAACCAGCCCAGCCCCCATTTCCAGGAGCCGGTCACAGGGTAACAGAATAACAATAAAAATGTCGAAAAGACGAGGAATGACCCAAGCTTGACACGTCCTGCTACCGCACCTGACACAATGGTCGCACACGTGGCAGCAAACATTGCCTGAAAGAAAAAGTCCGTGTACCGGGTGTAGTCACCGTAAGCGTGAGTCAGTTTCGCAGTCACATCCTTTTCAGCAACCGTTACAAAATCAGGAATTGCATCAAGCTTTAATACCGCCGGAATAACTCCTCCATCTGCCTCTTTCGAGTCATTTGGCTCAAATCCCGGATACATCAGATTGAAACCGATCAGACCGTAGGTTAGCAGGCCAATCGAGATGATCATCGTATTCTTAAACAGAATATTGACCGTATTCTTCTGGCGAGTCAGACCGGACTCAAGCGAAGCGAATCCCAGGTGCATGATGAAAACTAAGCAACCACAGACCATGATCCACAGATTATCAATTCTGAAATCATTCTTCTCCGGTGTAATGGCGGCCTCTGGTTCTCCGCCTACCGGCGCCCCATAGGCAGCAGCTTCTTCCGGCGTAACGGCAGCCTCTCCGTTTTCAGTATCTTCAATGTCACCACCTTCCTGCGCAACTACCTCAGTCGCCGGCTCCTCCGCTGGCTCTTCCTGTGCCCAAACCGCTGGGGCAGCAAACATTGCTAACAGCAAGGCTGTTAACATTCTAAATTGAAATAGACGACTCATGTCCGTCTCCCTCTCGATCAAAACGTAACCATTTACAATTTGCCAGCAAGGGCCTGAGAGAGTTGTCCAGAAACGCTATTGCTCAGAGCAACAGGCACATGCCTACACAACACAATGACATTTCAGGTTTTGAAATACATTGTCAGGAGGGACAATATTCCAACCTCGATACAATCCATACGCACCGCCATGCGTTGTCCAGGATTTGAGTGAGAGAGGGTTCGAGTAGTTAAACTTCCTCAAATATAACGAAACCCCATTGTTCTTTTCAATGTCCGACTACCAAAAACGGGGAAATCTTGTCAGAATAGATGCTCCAAAGAATACTTGAAGCATCTCACGCGTACTACACACTACTGCCAGGATTTCATGTCACACGCAGCTCCTAGCCGGCTTCCTCGCCCTATCAGTTTTCTATTTGAAAATTCCATCTTCCTGATCGCCGGCACCATCGCAGCCCTATGTTGGGCCAACACCGATGTAAAAAGCTACAACGACTTCACACACTTTTCCATCGTCGGAGCCGACACGCATCACGCTCACTCCCACGATGACCACAAAACCGACTCCCACGCTCAAATTCCAGACAATCAATCGCAGGCAGACGCTGAACATACATACCATGCAGATCATGACCATGGTGATGCCGAGCACGCTGACTCGACCGAAGCCAAATCGAACGAAGAATCAGGGTTTCTGACCGATCTAAAACACATCATCCAACGCCCGGACAAAACAACCGGCCACCACCATGGAATCACCATCCACTTCCTGATCAATGACATATTGATGGCGCTCTTTTTTGCGACAGCTGCTGGTGAAGTCTGGGAAGCACTATTACCGGGCGGCTCGCTCTCCAATCCCAAAAAGGCCGCCACCCCGCTTCTGGCAACAGTCGGCGGCATCGCCGGACCGGCACTGCTCTACCTGGGGCTCGCGGCAATCCTTGGGGAAACCAAAGATTACGGCGCAGGTTGGGCAATACCGTGCGCGACGGATATCGCCTTTACCTACATGGTCGCACGACTCATTTTTGGATCATCGCATCCGGCAATTGCATTTCTACTGCTGCTTGCCATTGCTGACGATGCCGCCGGCCTGGTCATTCTGGCGATCTTCTATCCGAGCAAGGCAATTGCTCCGGAATGGTTCCTCCTTACCATCGCTTCCATGCTAGCGTGTCTTCTGTTACGAAAACTGAAAGTACAGAACTTCTGGGTTTATCTACTGGGTCCGGGCTTGCTTTGCTGGATTTCCTTTGATGTTGCCGGCATTCATCCCGCTCTGGGACTGGTCCCAATTATCCCCTGTCTGCCGCATGCCCACACCGATCTGGGAATCTACGCCAAAGAAGAATTAAACAGGCACGATACACTCAATGAACTCATGCATTGGTGGAAAAACCCCATCGAAATCATCCTTGGGTTATTTGGCTTAGCCAACGCTGGTGTGGAGTTTAATACTCTGGGCGTCGGCACCTACCTGGTCCTGTTTGGGTTAATTGTCGGAAAACCGCTCGGTATCTGTCTGTTCACTCTACTAGCCAAAGGCGTCTTTAAGTTGGAAATTCCTTCCGGTATGACAATGCGGCATATCCTTCTGATTGGGATCATTTCCTCGATCGGTTTCACCGTGGCACTCTTTGTAACCACCGCAGCATTTGGCGACTCATCCATACTGGTTCGGGATGCAGCTAAAATGGGCGCGTTGCTTAGCTTCCTCGGAGCGCCACTGGCCTTTATTGCAGCGAAGTTGCTCAAGATACGTCCCGAGCCGGCAAACGTCGCTTCTGAATGATTCGACTTGCTACGATTTCCTGCTTGCATTTACAATCAATATTGAAGCTTTACCCAGCCCTCTGTTCCGGTCCGCTTTCTGATTTAGATTGACACTACGATGCGATTCCACATCCTCATCCTGACAATCTGTGTCATGGTCGCCGGATGCTCTGATCAGCAGGCAAATTTTTCCCCTCCCAAGAATCAGATTAGTACTGGTCTATTACCATCTGATGCTGAATTAGATCCAGAGAAACAGCAGGCCATCTGGGACGCAGAGCATGTTACATTTTGCCTCGAACAGCGTTTTGGCAAGATGTTCACCGCCGCTCTAAAGTCTCATGACACGGATGCATTACAAAACTTTTTTATGCCAGCAGCAAGCGGCGAATGGGTCGAGTTTGCTAACGACATCTTTGCTCAGGGAGGATTCGAAGAACAAGCCTGTTCAACGAATCGCACTCCACTAACATTCGACGCCCTGCTCACAGCGATAGCAGACCTATCCGCAGAGTACGAAACAATTTCCAAGGTCGGCTTCCGTGTTCTCAGCATCCAAATGACGAACGAAACGAACGCCATCTGGCAAAGCGACGTTCAGGTTACCGTGAGTGGCAAACTCGACGGACGAACCAGCTATCGCAAAACCATCGCAACAATTACCTATCAAGCCGAGACACCACTTGAACTTGGCACAAAACCGTTTATTCACTCCTGGGTCACCACAGATCAGATCACTCGAAGTTCTGAAGCTGCGTTATTCTCAGAAGTGACTGCTCGATTCACTTTGGATCGCCTACCATTGATAGACAATTGGAAAATTCCGGCTGAACAATCGGCTCAATACCGTTCGCAACTCGCTGTCGCCGATTTCGATCAGGACGGATTCAACGACATTGCAATCGGCACGTTTACCGGCGAACCCATCCTCCTCAAAAACATTGGCGGGCGATCGTTTAACCGGATTGACCAACAAGTTGGATTGCGTCGTTGGGCTCCGAATGAAGAGACCTCTTTGGTTGCCTGGATCGACGTCGATAACGATGGGTATCAGGATCTGATCATGGGCAACCGCATCTACAAAAACGTGGAAGGACGTCGATTTTCAGACATCACGTCGTCATCCGGCCTGAGTGTGAATCGTCAGCCAATGGGTGCCGCAATTGCCGATTACGACGCAGATGGCGATCTTGACATTTACATCTGTTATCAATACCCGGCCGAAGATGAACCTCAAAAAGAGGGGCCTTCCCCCTGGGTTGGAGATGACAGTTCGGGTGGAGCAAACCACCTTTGGCAAAATCAGGGTAACGGATCTTTTCGTGAAGTCGGACAAGCCTCAGGCGTTTCAGCCGGAACTCGCAAATCATTTGCCGCTAATTGGCTCTTCTACAACGACGATCATTTCCCGGATCTCTACATTGCCAATGACTTTGGAACGAACAACTTATTATTAAACCAGGGCGATGGTACGTTTGAGGACATTTCGTTCACCAGCAACACCGCCGATTTTGCAACCAGCATGGGCGTGGCTACCGGGCATCTCGACAGCGACGGCCGACCGGAAATCTATGTTGCCAACATGTATTCCAAAATGGGTCGCCGAATTATCGGACAGGTTTCTGCCGCGGACTATCCCGACGGTATATACCAACAAATCAAAGGCTCCTGCGCAGGCAATCGCCTTTACAGCCCCAGCGTCGATGATCCGCAACGCTGTGAAGAAAACAGCATTGCTCTGGGCATTAACGACATCGGCTGGGCATACGCACCAGCATTCGCAGACTTTGATGGAAACGGATGGGCCGACATCTACGCCACAACAGGTTTCATGAGCCGTGATCGCAGTAAGCCAGATGGTTGAACGTGCATGTGGAGGGCTGTCGTGACACAGCCACTGGACAGAACATGCGAACTACCCCAACTGGGAGAATTGGACTCCGACAAGGGAGAATTCTGGCGGACAAACGTTTTTCAAATCGCCAATAGCGGCGACAATCTTTCCGCGTTTGAAAGTAACCGACTATTCTTTAATGCCGGTGAAGGCAAGAAATTCTTCGATGTCAGTTTTGATTCCGGAGTCAATATTGATTCCGATTCCCGCAGTGTCGTCGCCACCGACTTTAATAACGATCGCAAGCCGGATCTACTCGTAGCTTCCGTAGGCGGCGGCCCTTTACGGCTGTTTCAAAATACCGTAGAAAACGACAACCGTTTCATTCAATTCGATGTGGAAGCCAAAGCCGGATCCAACATCGGCACAAGACTAATTATTCATACTGAGACTCACGCGATCTACAGAGACCTCTTCCCTCATAATGGCTGCATGGGGCAAGCCCCCATAGATAGAACGGTAGGCATCCCTGCCGGTGTGAAAATCACCAGCATTTCCATCCGCTGGCCCGATGGAACAACCCAAACGGTCTCCAACAATCTCGATGCCGAGTCAATCTCAATCCAACAAAAATAAGAAACGCACATTGACGCCCTCTCGCAAAACGATCGTTGGATTAGGTGAACTTCTTTTCGACATCATCGACGACCAGCCCATCCTAGGTGGTGCCCCTGTCAACTTCGCCATTCAGGCACATCAAGTCCTTTTCCAGTATGGCTATCAGGGCGTCCCCGCTGTACGACTCGGCAATGACTGTCTGGCCCGACAAGCCATTACCCAACTTCAGTCATTCGGTCTCAACACCAACTTTGTTCAATACGATGCTCGCCACCCCACCGGGACAGCAATCGTTCATCGTGAATCTGACGGCCATCGTTTTGAGATTGTCGAAAACGTATGCTGGGACCATTTCCAATGGGACGATCAATTAGACTTGCTATCCAGATCAGCCGCCGTCGTCTGTTTCGGAACGCTGGGACAACGCAGCGAATTCGGGCGTTCGACCATCCAACAATTCGTTGAATCTGCCGAACAGGCCATACGAATCTTTGACGTAAACCTACGACAACATTACTACAATGCTGACATCATTAAACACGGATGCCATCACGCCAATCTTCTAAAACTCAATGACGACGAGCTGATTCCAGTGTGCCAGTCGTTGGGAATCAGCCCAGCCGATACTCCCACCCATTCCTGTCAACAAATCCTTGCAGAAACACCGCTCGAATACATCGTCTTCACGCAAGGGGCATTGGGAACCACGATGATTACGACGGATATTGTGCAAACGGGCCCCCCTGTCGAATTCACGCCTGCGCCTAATGCTGATTCGGTCGGTGCTGGTGATGCCTGTACGGCTGGAATCATCGCCGGATTGCTTCTTGAATTACCGCTCGAAGCCATCGTAAAGCTTGCAAACAGACTCGGGGCCTACGTGGCGTCCAAACCAGGTGCCACACCGACTCTACCAGCGAACTTGCTTACACTACAGTCGTAATCCACGTCGGCTCAGCGGCCTGTTTCTGCTATAATTCAGGAATGATACGCACGCAACAACTCCCCGGTTCCCTACTCGCTGTCGCACTATTTTCAGCCACACTCCTGCCCTTTCCCGGCCCATCGCTGCTGGGCCAGGAACAACAGACAGTACCCGAATTCACAACCGAGCAGTTAGAGGCCTTTGAAACAAATATTCGGCCCTTACTGGTCAAACATTGCTATGA
>CETM01457140.1_pt1 | contig 23530 bp, 17 predicted proteins | sample 361451 | NCBI WGS metagenome assembly CETM01 (sample SAMEA2622690, study PRJEB7988) | marine metagenome | isolation source: saline water (ENVO:00002010), including
CATTTAATCTCCGGTTTGAATCTCTGGTGGTTCAGGTCTAGTAATTAAATAAAGGCATAAAGTTATACACGTTATAATTAAAATGATATCAATAAGAGTATTTGATATGAAATGGCATGAAAGATAAAACGATGGAATTATAACTAATATTGAAAAAATTTTTGATTTTCTAGTTAAACCTTTATAATCCCGCCAATTTTTTATTATAGTACCAGTTAAATCATTATTTAAGATCCATAATTCAAGGCGCTTTGAAGATTTCGAAAAACACCAAGCACTTAATAATAATAGTGGTGTGGTGGGTATTCCGGGGATAATTGTACCAACTAAACCTAATCCTACGGAAATTAACCCAACTATAAAAAATAAATATTTCACAATTAAATTTGAGAAATAATAGATATACGTAAGTATTAAATTTTTATTTCAGAATATTATTTTGGCGGTATTTTTCTTTATATTTTTCATAGAGAGATTTATGCCTGTCTCCCATATCAATCTTCTTGCCTTGTATATAAACTTGCTCTATTTGTGTTGTGATTTCTAAAGGATCTCCATCTGAAATTATTAGAGTTGCATCTTTACCCTTTTCTAAAGATCCAACCTGATCAGATATTCCTAATATTTTTGCTGCATTAAGGGTTAGGGATTTTAATGCTTCATCTTTCGGTAATCCATAAGCTACTGCTTTTGATGCTTCGTATGGAGTGTTACGATGATTTGACGCTCCTCCTGTAGCCATTGATATAGCAAACTCAACACCTGCTTCATATAATTTTAGAGGACCAGTAAAAGGAGTGTCAAAATCTTCCCACCTTCTTTTGGGAAGAGAGTTTACTGTTTCATAGATAACTGGGATTTCATATTTCTTTAATAAATCAGATGCTCGCCAAGCATCGTATCCACCAACAATTATAATTTTTATATTCTGGCGATTTCCCCATTCAATAGCACTTTGAATTTGTCGAATTTCATTTGCATGCATAAAAATAGGTATTTCACGTCTTAATACAGGAAGCATTGATTCCCATCGTAAGTCGGTATCAAATAAAGTTCCTCCTGATTGCAGAGAAGCAGCTTTTGCTAAAAGGTAACGTCGTGATTCTTCAAAAACATTGTCAAGTTGATAAAGTATTTTTTCTCGATGTTCTTTGGCTTCTTCCTCTGTTATTTTATAGTACCTAGAATATGTTCCTCCCATATCTGGCCAGTTAATATGAATACCAACTGGTGCTTTGAGAGTAGCTGTTTCCCATGTCCAACCATCTAACATCATTATTGCTGAGCTTCCTGAGATAAGTCCTCCTGTTGGACATGAATGAGCAATCAATACTCCATTTGAGCGAGTAACTGGAATGATTTCAGAATCAGGGTGGTAAGCTACTTCGGCCCGGACATTAGGATTAATTTCGCCTCTTTCGGAAAAGTCTCTAGTTACTGAAACAGCTCCTATTTCTGTTAGTCCCATAATGCTCGAAGCCGCAATGATTCCTGGGTATATTCGTTTTCCTTTAAGATCTATTGTCTGGGTATTACCTGGAAAATTGGTAATTCGCCGTCCTATAGCTTTAATGATTCCTTTATCGAATAAAATGGCTCCTTTATTAATTTTTCTACTAGAAACAGGATAAATATCAGCATTTACTAATAAGATAGGATTTTTCTGAGGCGGGGCAGGAATTTGATCAGATGCTATTGTAAATGTGGTGAGAGAGAAAACGAGTTTAATAGTTAATTTTCTCATTCCATTATTCCTTCGGTACAACTAAATGGTTTAGAATCAAGGAAAAATAAATCACTTTTTCTGTTCTTATTTGTAGATAATTGATCATCACTTGAAAGTATTTTCTGGATTAATATATTTCTCTCTTCTTTTACTTTAGCTCTCATTTCTCTATCCTTTGTTAGATCAAAATACTTTTTCCCATCAATCCATGTTTGTTCACAAACACTATACATTGAAAGTGGGTTACCATTCCAAATAACAAAATCAGCATCTTTCCCAGTTTCTATAGAGCCGACTTTACTATCTATCCCAAGTTGTATAGCTGGGTTGATTGTAACAAAACGAAGTGCATCTTCTTTTTTCATTGGGCCATATTTGGCTGCCTTTGCTGCTTCTGTATTTAATCTCCTAGCGAGTTCACCACTATCAGAATTAAAAGAGACAACAACACCAGCTTTTTGCATTAATGGACCATTATAGGGAATGGCATCAATAACTTCAAATTTATAAGCCCACCAATCTGAAAAGGTTGAGGCACCAGCACCTACTTCAGCGATAGCTTCAGCAATTTTGTACCCCTCGAGTACATGTTGAAATGTTCCAATTTTGAAATTGAAATCTTGTGAAATACGTACCAACATCAAGATTTCATCCTGACGGTATGAATGACTATGAACAAGTCTTTGCCCATCTAGAATCTCTACCAGTGCATCTAATTCAAGATCGGGGCGGAGTGGTATTCTTCTACTACCCTCTAATCCAAATAACTTCTTTTTTTTATACTCAATTGCGGTTATGAATGCGTCTCGGATAACTTGTTCAACACCCATTCTTGTTTCAGGGTATCGTCCCCAACTACGGACTCTTTTAACATTTTCTCCAAGAGCAAATTTGATTCCTTTTGGAGCATCTTTAAATAATAGATCATCGGGTGCTGACCCCCATCGTAATTTTATGATCGCATTTTGGCCTCCAATAGGATTTGCTGAACCATGTAATATATTAATTGTAGTTACACCTCCAGCCAATTGCCTATAAATATTAATATCATCACTATTAATAACATCTTGAATTCGAACTTCAGACGTTACGGATTGTGCTCCTTCATTAATTGAGAAAGTAGCACTATGACTATGACAATCAATGATGCCAGGCGTCACATGTTTTCCTCTTCCATCAATAGTCACGGTATTTTTTATATTTTTTGAGATTTTAAGATTTTTTCCAATCTTCCATATTTTTCCTTTCTTGACTAAAAGGTCACTGTCTTCTATCACACCTTCAGAACCCATTGTCCATATTGTAGTATTTTTAACTAAGATTAAATTTGGTTCAGAAGGGAGATTTTCTAAACCAAATGCTCCTTCTGGATAACGGATTCTAAGCGTACTTGGATTGCTTCTAAAACTTTCTAGTTTGCTATTGTCTTGCTTAAATGTATTTATTCTTCGAGCAAACCAATCTATTTCTCCTCCATTAGGAGTTCTTCCTTTGCCTTCTGCATAGTCATCTTTGATCGAACCTGAAAATCGTATTATACCATCTATACCGATGGCTTCTCCTTTCATTAAAAAACTCAACATATTATTGGAAGTCAGTTTTAGAGATCTTAACGGGATCGATAGGTTGTTGTTGAATAATTCTCCTAAAGGTTTTGAGCTCTCACCTTTTATATGAAGAGAGTCGATCCTCACATAATCATTAAATCGCCATTGCATTACCCAGTCTCCACGTGTATCTGACTCAGGCTTTGATTTGAAAGAGTATTCTATGCCTTTAATCCAGACAGATTCTACATGGCTATTTTTATTGAAGTAATCTCCATTTGTTACGATAAGATTTGCAATTTTACCTTTTTCAATGGTTCCTAATACTTTGCTAAGGCCAAGCTTTTTTGCTGGAGTTAATGTTAAAGCTGAAAGTGCATCCTTTTTTGAAAAACCTTTATTCACCATTTTAATAAGATTGTTTTTAAATTGTTTTTGATCTTCAAGGCCATTGGTAGTAAATGCAAAGGGGATATTTTCTTCAGCTAATTTCTGAGCATTTTCAGGTGCCAAATCCCAATGTCTAAGTTCCTCATTTGAAATTTGTAAAGCAGCTTCCCAAGTAGAAACATTTGGTTTATCAGGAAAATTAATTGGAAGAATTATAAAACTATTTAATTCTTTAATTTCCTTTAAACGTCTATATTCATAACCACTCCCTTTTATCCAGGTAGTTAAATTAAACTCTGCCCCAATATTGCCAGCTCTAAGCGCTCCGAGTTCTTCATCTGTCATAAAAAGAATAGGCTCTTTATTTTCAATGTGGGAAAGAAGTGTGGCCAATCCTCGATCTTTTTCTGGTTGATTATTTGAGTCTGGGAATCTTTTATAAGTATCCCAAGCTTTTCCATACCATTTTGTATCGTAAAATGTTTGTCGAATAAGTGCTACAGCACCTAATAATGAGTTTGGATAAATTGGATCACTCCAAATTCCATATTCAAAGCCAATAGACTGAACAGGTCCTTTTTCAGCTATAACAGAACTTTGAGACCATTTTCCAAGATGTATAAGAGAAGATTTTCCTCGGAAAATTCCGGAACCAGGAACAAGATGTGCTACTGTGAAGCCAAGGCTTCTAAGAGAATCTGCACTTTCTTCTAAAAGGTTATATTCGTCCAGAACAGAATAATCTGGCCTTACTTTTGGATTCCAGTGAGAGGTAATGGTTGCTTTCCTTTTTTGATCATCTTGATTGAGTAAGACTTCTTTGGATTTTTCAGGTCTCTCTAAGTAACTCTCAATAAACCCAGCATATATAGTCTTTCCAGATAGGTCTATTTCAAAAGCATCATCAGGAACTCGAACCGTTTTGCCTACGGATTCAATAAGTCCTTCACGAATGATAATTTCGCCTGATTCAATTATTTCACCTGGTGATGGAATAATCTTAGCACCATGTAGAAAAAAAACATTGGGTGTTTTATGATGGATAGTTTGATCAGGATTGACAGGTTTTACTTGAGAATGAAGAAATTTAGGGTGGAAAAAAACCCCAATTATTAATAGATAAGTATAAAGTGATTGAATCATAAGCTTTGGCAATCAATTAAAATAGAAATTAAGAAATAACAGGCAGATTCTTTCTAATATTTAGTTGATTGTTTTTTTAAATAAGTTTTTTAAATCCATAACCCCCGCCACCTGGGGTCTTAATTATAATCCTATCTCCTGGCTTTACTATTTTATCTACTTTTCCTTTAAGTAATAATTTCTTGCCAGATGCTTTAATTAGACGATTCTTTCCAGCTTTACCAGATTTTCCACCGGCCATTCCATAAGGCTGATATTTTCGTCTTTCTGATAGTATTGTCACTTTTCTTTTTTTTAAGAATCGAACTTCGCGTATGGTTCCATCTCCACCATTGAATTTCCCAGATCCTCCAGAACCTTTTCGAATTGCATAACGTTCTAACCTGATTTCAGGATAACGAAATTCCAAGATTTCTGGATCTGTAGCAAGTGTATTTGTCATATGTACTTGGACAGCAGATTCACCATGATTGCCATCAGAAGCACCTGAGCCACCTGCAATAGTTTCATAATATTGTTTTCCCGAACCATCTAATTTCCCAAAGAGAAAGTTGTTCATAGTTCCTTGTGAAGCTCCTGAAAGACCAAGTGCACCAATAAGAACATCTGTTATCCTTTGAGAAGTTTCTACATTTCCTCCAACTACAGCTGCTAAATGATTAGGTCTCAAAAGAGATCCTTTTGGGACAATGATTTGGATTGGGTCAAGGCATCCTGAGTTGAGAGGTATATCTTCATCTATCATTAGTCGGAAAACATAAAGTACAGCAGCTTTTGTAACTGCTACGGGAGCATTAAGATTACTTTCTAGTTGAGAACTTGTTCCTGTAAAATCAACTATGGCTCTGCAAGAATCAGGAGGTTGGGTACCGCTTTCAATAATTATATTAACTATAATACTTTCGCCACTATCAAGGAAATCTTCAAATGACAATTCCATTTTCTCCTTACCATTTAAATATTTATAAAGAGCTCTTCTGACAGCCTTTGAAGCATTAGAACGAATATATTTCATATATGCATGCACAGTTTTAAGCCCATATTTTTTAATCAATTTTTCTGTCTCAATAATACCCTTATGAACAGCTGCAACTTGCGCTTTTGCGTCTGCGATACGTTCAGGAATATTACGAGCAGGATAATCTCCGGAAGAAAGAACTTCAATTAATTTTGAGGAACGAAATTTACCTTCTGAAACAAGTTTAAAATTGTCGATTATTACACCTTCATCTTGAATTGATTTTCCAAATGCAGGCATAGAACCTGGTGTTATACCACCGATATCTGAATGATGACCTCTACTTGCAACAAAGAATACGGGAGTTTTTCCAATGAAAAAAACAGGGGAAATAACGGTCAAATCTGGAAGATGAGAACCGCCTCGATGAGGATTATTTATAAGAAATATGTCCCCTCGCTTCATGCTTTTTTTATTTTCATCTATAATGGTTTTTACTGATTCGCCCATTGCGCCAAGATGGACAGGCATATGGGGAGCATTTGCCACTAGATTACCTTTTTGATCAAAAATAGCGCACGAAAAATCAAGCCTCTCTTTGATATTTACAGAATGAGCAGTTCTAGTTAGTATGTGACCCATTTGTTCAGCTATATTCATGAATAGTTTATTGAAAACTTCCAACATTACAGGATCTTTATTGATCCCAACATGAAATTGTTTTTTGGAAATTTGAGTAAGTATTATATGGCCAAACGAATTAATCTCAGCTTGAAATTCTGGCTCAATGAGAATAGTTGAGAACTTATCAATTATTATTCCCGGACCAGAGATTTTAAATCCAGGATTAAGTTCTGATAGTTTATACACAGGAGTATTTATGGATTTCTCTTGAAATCTTACATTAATCGAAGATATTGATGTTGGAAGAAGTGATTCTTTATAGTTTCCAGCTTTTACTTTTTCTTTATAATTATCTCCTTGACCTATTACTTCAATCCTAAGGTTAACTACCTCCAAATTCCCCTGGCCAAAAAATCCAAAAAATTTTCTATGAAGTTTGTAAAAATTATTTTCCATCAACTTGAAGCTACTAAAAGAGATGGTAAGATATTTATTTGTATTTCGTAAGCGAATATCAAGAAATTTTTTAGTTTGAATTTTTGAATTATCAAATCCCTTTTTTATAAGTTCATTCTTTAGTTTCTGGCTCATTTTATTTAATTGATATTCAAAATAGGCCATATTTTTTTCAATAAATGGTTCCAAAATAGACCGAATGGCATATCGTGTTTGATCAGATACGGAAATTCCATATGCTGAAAAAAGACCAGCAAGTGGATGAATTAAAATTTTTTTTATATTAAGTATTTTTGAAATGCCGCAGACATGTTGTGCAGCTGCACCGCCAAAGGATACAAGTGTATGATTACGTAAATCAAACCCTTTATTTACAGAAATTTCCTTTATTGCCGAGGCCATGGTTTCATTTGCGATTCGAATGAAACCAAGAGCAACTTCTTCTTCAGACATTGAAGTTTTTGAAGAAGTGTTTATCTCTTTTGTAATTTTCTTAAAATGAGTATGAGTTTTTCCTAAATCAAGAAATTGGTCATTATTTGGACCGAAAGTTTTAGGGAAGTATTCTGGTAAAATACGCCTAAGCATTAAGTTAGCATCAGTAAGCGCTAGTTGATCCCCAAGACCATAACATACTGGCCCTGGATTTGCCCCTACTGAATCAGGACCAACTCTCATTTTTTCTCCATCAAACCACAGAATAGATCCTCCACCAGCTGCGACAGTATTAATATTTATGCTATTACTTTGAAAGGAAATACCATCTAAAGTAGATTCTTCTAATTTCTCATAATCCCCCGCAAATCTTGAAACGTCTGTGGAAGTTCCTCCCATGTCAAAAGAAATACTTTCTGACATCATATTAAGCTCAGATATTTTTGCTGCAGCTATTACTCCTCCGGATGGTCCAGACATAATAGCATCTTTACCTTTAAAACCTTCAGCATTAACCAATCCACCAGAACTCTGCATAAACTCTAGAGGAATATTCCCTGTTTCTTTCTTTAGTATATTAATGTATTCTAATAATATTGGACTAAGATAGGCATCTATGACTGTTGTTTGACCTCTGCCTAAAATCTTAATAGTTGGCATTATTTTATGTGAGACAGTAACATTATTAAATCCTATATTACCTGCTATATCCGCTATAAGTAATTCATGTTCTTTATTTTTCCATGCATGCATAAGTACTATAGCAAGTGAAGAAACATCTTTATCAAACAAATTCTCTAATTGAAATTTTGTGAACTTTTCATCAAGAGGACGTATTATTTTACCTTGATAATTCATCCTTTCTTTGACTTCGATAACAGTATTATAAATTTGTAATGGTTTTTTGATAGCAAGTGCGAATAGTTCTGGTCTGGTTTGATTTCCAATAGCTAAAAGATCACCGAAACCTTCAGTAATTACTAAACATGTTGGAGCGCCTTTTTTCTCTAAAATAGCATTAGTGGCAACGGTAGTTCCCATTCTAATTCTGTTTACAGCTGATTCTGGAATTGCTTCATTAGTTGATAGACCCATTATTTTTCGAATACCTTCAATTGATGGATCAGAATATTTATTTGATTTAGAAAGAATTTTTTGTGAATGTAATTCTCCTTCTGGATCAAATCCTATAATATCGGTGAATGTTCCTCCCCTATCAATTGCGAAAGACCATCCTTTTTTATTATTATGATTCATATCATCTCAGGTCATTTTTTAAATATCAGTATTAAATAAAATTGATATTTGATTAAAGACATATAATTCTGGAATAAATAGACCTACAGTTTCTAAAGCCATATTATTAATAGTAGAGAATTTTTATATATCAATTTTACTTTTTGCGGTTTCAGTTTTTGTTCTATTGAGAAAAGAAACAAAATCTGTACTGCCTGTTCCCAAGTATGTTGTTTCATCCATTTTCTGTCTTTTAATATAATTTAAAGCGATTTTCAGATGTTTATTTCGAAAACCTTCCAAACTTTCAAAACATAGATTGATCTTTTCTTTTAATTCAGATATACCTGAATTATCAATATAATCCTTAAGTGGTGTTAGTGACTGAATATATTTAATAAAATCCCGGTGTTTTCTAGGCATATAATTTCTCATTTCTAAAAGGAATGGACTTGAATCAGGATGGTTATGATTAACACCTAGGATCAAGTCGATAGATTGAAGCAATGAACTTTGAGCGGCACTTCCACCAACAAACTTCATTGGATTATCACTAACACCTTCATAAATCACACCCTTTTCAGGCCAGCCAGAAAGGAATGGTCTAATTTTGGAATAAAAAACTTTTGAGCTACATTTTTCAGGTATCCGTTCCAATATAGATGAACTTTTTCTAATTGATAACACAATTTTGTCTAGATTATGGTAGACATTTTCCATCTTTTATAGATTCAGGTATATAAATCATTTCTGTTATAGTACGCTTGGAACAATTGTTTGGGTCAATTTCAGAATCACCTATTTTTACTCCCCAAAAAATCCTATGATTCCCAAGTTTTCCATTGTCATAGTAACGGTCAAAAGAAGGTGTATCTATAAGTAGGTGCTGTATCTGCAAATCCTGAATTAAAGACATGGCATCATTTGTAAAAAAAGGAAACCCTTGAAATTCATAATTCCTAGATATTTTTGAACAATCATTGGGGAGAGTACGAATCGCAAGGGCGTCTAAGAATCCATTATTTCCATAGCAAACGGTTTCTATTGAAGATTTTGTTATAACTAGCTCATTTCTGGATGTAGAATAATGATATTTTTCTTTTCCTATTTGCTTTGGATTTACTGAAACTACTGTAGTAGGTATCAATCTATTTTCTATTATTTCAGAAATACTAATTTTATTAGAAGAGATATGACCAACGCATTCGGTATGGGTGGAACATGTATGAAAGGTAGCCTTTATAGAGTCGACATTGCAAGGGCCACCCTTTTTGACACTACCGTAGAACTCTCCAATTTTAAGTGAACTAGAAGTTGCTGGAATTGCTTGAAAAAATGAAGGCTGATGACCTTTAAAATTTAGAGGAATTGCTATTGACTGACCTAAAGAAAGATCGGCACAATATTTTTTTCTTCCTATAGAAATTGCAATTAAATCATTCATAAAGAAAAATATTTGATTCCAAATAAAATAGCTTCTCCATCTAAAAGTTAACAGTTAATATTTGCTTACTTAAGCAGAATTTCTATATTTGAAACAATGAAAAGTGATTTAGGTACAAAGCTTTCTGTATTAATATTATTGATTTTATCTATTATTTACCTACCAATTCCAGGATTTGAGGGTAATTCAAGAAATAGTCTAGATTTTTCAATTCAAGATGCTCCTCAGGATATTGGGTTATTTTCAACTATTCAAGAAAGTAGAAATTTAAACCGTCCACTTCCTCCAATTATTTTTAGAAAAGATAATCCTCAATCCAAAGAGAAGATTGATCTAGGTCGTTTACTATTTTTTGATCCTGTTCTATCAGAAAAAAATGATATTTCATGTGCTCATTGTCATCATCCTGATCTAGGTTTCTCAGATAATAGAGGCCAATCAATGGGTAGAGAAGGTGTTGGAATTGGACCTGAACGTAGTGGTGGGGTTTTACTTAGAAGGGGAGCACCTACTATTTGGAATGCTGCATATAATCATCGGCAATTTTGGGATGGACGATCACTAGATCTAGAAGATCAAGCTAGACATCCAATTCAAGATATTTCTGAAATGGCACAGGATCCCGATCATCTAGTTATAGAACTTAATTCTATTACAGATTATAAAGGTCTTTTCGCTAAAGCTTTTCCAAATGATGAGAATCCAATCTCATTAAAAAATGTAACCTATGCCATTTCTTCTTTTGAGAAAACTCTCATTTCAAATAATTCCCGTTTTGATCAATATGCTCGTGGTGATAGGAAAGCTTTGACTGAAAATGAGCGAAAAGGTTTAAATCTTTTTCGCTCATTAAAGACCCGATGCTTTGAATGCCATAATATTCCTACTTTTGCTAATAGAGACTTCAAGATTATCGGTGTACCTGATATTAAAGGACAAAAAAGGGATTTTGGAAGAGGTGAGGTGGAGGGAAAAAATTACAATAATGCTTTTAAGGTTCCAACTTTGAGGAATATTGCATTAACAGCGCCCTATATGCACAATGGAATTTTCAATACACTTGATGAAGTACTTGATTTTTACTCTGATGGTGGGGGTTTAGGTCATGGTAAAAAAATAGAAAATTTAGATGACAAAATCAGAACTTTTACACTTACTCCAACAGAGCGCTCTAACCTAATTTCATTCTTACATGCCCTTACAGATGAGTCTAGGAAACCTACTATTCCATTATTTGTGCCTTCTGGATATGAAGTAGTCAAACATATAAAAAATCAGTTATCTGAAATTGTTGCTTTTTCTCATAAAGAAAAGATAAGGCCAAAATCTCATTTCAATAAAACGGGCAACATTATAATTGTTAATGAAGGTCAATATATTCAAGATGCAATTGATTTAGCTGAATCTGGAGATACAGTTTTAGTTAAACCGGGGGAATATCATGAAACTTTAACCGTAGATATTTCAAACTTAACATTGCTAGGAGTTGAAGAAGATGGTTTACGTCCAATTCTCGATGGCAGACATATTCTTTCAGATGGAATGGTGGGATCTGGAAGTAATTTAGAGATAAGAAGGTTTGCTGTCCGAAATTATACTTCTAATGGTTTAATGATTAATGGCGGTAAGAATATAATTTTCCGTGATCTATATATCTTTGATACAGGTTTATATGGAATTTATCCAATTGAGTGTATTGGTGTAACTATAGAAAGATGTGAGGTAACACAAACTAGAGATGCTGGAATCTATGTTGGACAATCAAGAGATATTGTTGTTCGAAATAATATTGTTTATCGGAATGTAGCGGGAATAGAGATTGAAAATTCATTAAATGCGTTAGTTGAGAACAATAAAGCTTATGATAATACGGCAGGTATTCTAATCTTTCTACTTCCTAATAATCCTTCCAAAGTATCTGTTAATTGTAGATTAATTAACAATCATATATATGATAATAATCATGAAAATTTTGGAGATGAAGGATCTATAGTTAGTCTAGTTCCATCAGGTACTGGTTTATTAATTATGGCGGCAGATGAAGTTGAAGTTGCAAACAATAAGATTTCAGGAAATAAAACTACTGGTATAGGTATAGTTAGTCTCGATATAGTATTTGGTAGTGATGCTATCTATGATGTGGATCCACTACCAGATAGAAACTGGATTCACGATAATATCATGGAAAATAACGGATATAATCCTGATCAATTAGTACTTGATTTGGGCCTTAATGGTGTTGACCTTTTGTGGGATCTTTCTGGACATGAAAATAGATGGGATCAAAAAGCTGATTCTCAACTACCACCTTTTCTTCCCGGAACATCATGGCCTGAAATAGCTCGGAGAGCTAATTGGAGATTATGGAAATTTCTTTCTTCTTTATAATCTTATATCATAGAATTAAAGAGAAGTTAGTTTTGAAATATAGGAATATGTTAAATCCTACTTGTAACTTCCCAAATAATGGAAGCCACTGCAAAACCAATGTATATCATAGAAGCAATTACCATTAAGCTAGTTGAAAAAAAATTCGGACGTATTTGTTTTGGGAGAAATTTATGATTAATAAAAAGAGTCAGAGGAACATATATTGCCATTGCAAAACCACCCATATAAGCTGCATTTAATAGGAAACCAAGATCAGTAATCCCATACTGTTCCATTACAAAGGTAATTATACAGCCAGCTAACATCCAAATACTGGCAATTAAAAGATAAAGCCAGCTAAGTCCTTTTTTCCTCGCTAGCTCATTATTTGTATAGATAATATCGGCGATACTTCTACTACATCCATCAACAAGGGCAAGTTGAGTTCCAAATAGGGTTGCAAATCCTACAACGAGGAAAATTGTTCTTCCTGTTTCACCCCAGATATGTGCTAGAATTTCTGCCTCATCCCATATAAGGGTGCCAGGAGCTGGTACAATTCCCAAAGGATGGAGTACAGCTAATGCGCCAAAAACAAAAAGTAAGATTGTGAAGGTATTAAGGAACCAGAAAAATAGTGTTTGATCAATTCTCAAATAGTTCCACCAGGATTGAAAACGTTCTAGATTTTTTGGGGTTTCATCAAAAATAAATCCTGAAGTTGGAATGGCTTCTTTTTTTTCTCTTAAAGGACTCGTCATTCTTGGGATTTTTGCTCCCATACCAATATTCTTATCTCTAAGATAGAATGAATAGAATAAATTAGCTGTTCCACCAGCGCCAGCAAAAACTAATGCTATAAAAAATGTCTTAACTGAAATATTAGGCTCCATATAACCGACATTAGTAATGCCACGACCTAATTTTATCCAAAGCTCTGCTGAACCAACAGCAAATGCTAGTATAATCAATCCAGCTGTTACAAGGACTACAAGCATCATTATAGTTTTCTCAACTGACTGGTAAACAATTTTTGGGCCAAATAGAATGGCCACAACCATCATAAAAGTAATAATGGTCCAAAAAGTGTCTGAGCCATATCCCTCTGGTCCAACAATCAACCCTTTAAGTGCTAATCCAGATGCTCTTGCCCAACCTGGAGCAACCCAACCTACGAGAGTAAGGAAAATAAAAGTAATGCCAAACCCTTTCCAAACTCGAGTATAACCAGTAAAGATAGTTTCACCTGTTGCAATGGTCCATCTACCTATCTCAAGATTTACAATAAGTTGTAGTGTCACTCCTAATACAGCGGCCCATATCATACTGGCACCATATTGTGCAACAATTCTAGGCCAGATTACTATCTCACCAGCACCAATAGAAAGACCGACAAGAACAGCACCAGGTCCAGCAATCTTCCAAAATGAACCAGTTCTGTCAGGTAGATCTGATTTTTTTAGTTCAGGTAGAGCCATATAATCATCATTTTTTAAATTTTTGAAAGCATTACACTTTGTCAAGGTAATCCAATGTTAAGAATAGTTCAACATTTTATCAACTAGCTTCAACAGATTGATCTTGTCTATAGTATAAGATAACTTACTTAATTAAAATTCTTAGAATATTGATGAAATGTTATATAAATCTTTAATTACAATTATTCTATCTTATAAAATGGTGTTAGCCAATGTAAGCGAAGACACACTTCGATTTGAGCTTCAGCCCGTAACGGTCTCTGCATCAAGATTAGAGACTAAAGATATTAATCTCCCATCAGCAATTACATCTTTGGATGAATCAACAATTTTATTGGGTCAAAAACAGCTAGTACTAAATGAATCACTTGCTTCTGTTCCCGGACTTTATGCCATGAATTCAGAAAATTTTGCTCAGGATATTCGAATTGCTATACGCGGATTTGGAAGTCGTTCAGCTTTTGGTATAAGAGGAATTAAGATATTAATTGATGGTATGCCTGAATCTACTCCAGATGGTCAAGGTCAAGTTGACAATTTAGATTTAAGTTTTGTTTCAAAGATAGAGGTTCTTAGAGGACCTTCGTCTGCATTTTATGGTAATGCTTCTGGCGGTGTTATTTCACTCTCATCTTTGGAACCTCCTAAACAATTAAGACTTGCTGGTAAAATAACAGTTGGTGATTTTGGATTTCTACAGCGTCAATTCCAGGCAGGACAGACAATCGAATCAATAAGCTATTTGGTAAGTTTCAGTCAAAATGAGGTTCAAGGATTTCGAAGACATAGCGAAATGAATAATTCTGTTTTTAATGGCAAGGTTAAATGGGCTTTGACATCAAAATTGAACTTTACTATTGTTGCTAATCATTCAAACAGTCCTAAGGCAAATGATCCGGGCGCTCTTACTATTGAAGAAATGATGGATCGGAAAAACCCAAGAGATCGGAATGTACTTTTTAATTCAGGTGAAATGGTAGAACACTCAAAACTTGGATTAATAGGCGAAGCAGTTCTTTCTAATCATCAAAAAATTATTGTAAAGGGTTACACTTCAAAACGGAATTTCTCTAATCGATTACCTTTTGTTCACGGAGGACAGGTTCAATTAGGAAGAAAATTTTCTGGCGGTGGAGCAACTTATATTGGTTCAGGTAGAATATTTGGCATTCCATATAGATTGTCTTCTGGTATTGATATTGAATATCAGCATGATGGTCGGAAACGCTACGAAAATCTCCAAGGTATTCGAGGAGAACAAACTCTCCATCAATTTGAAATGTTTAGAAACTATGGTTTTTTTGCCGAGGAAGAAGTTTTATTTAGCGAGTTTTTCAGTCTTATTTTTGGAGGAAGGTTTGATTCCATAGATATTTTGGTTGAGGATCGATTTAAAGATGATGGAGATAATTCTGCTGAAAGAAGATTTACCTCTTTCAGCCCACTTTTTGGATTGGTTTATTCTATAAATGATCAGGTTAATTCTTATTTAAATATTACTTCAAGTTTTGAGACGCCAACCTTGAATGAATTATCAAATAATCCTGATGGATCAGGGGGATTTAATGCAAAACTTAATCCCCAACTAGCTAGAAATTACGAGATTGGACTTAAGGGAATTCTAGGAAATAAGATCAGATTTGACTTAGCACTATTCCAAATTAATCTCAAGGATGAATTGGTTCCATATGAACTAGAGGCTTATCCAGGAAGATCTTTTTTCCGCAATGCGGGGAGTTCTGAGAGAAAGGGTATAGAAATGAGTGCTAAACTTATTATAGCACAAAACCTAACAGTCTTGTTGAGCACAACTCTTTCAGATTTTCGATATATTGAGTATAATCTAACTGATACAATTTTAAACGGTAAAATTCTGCCAGGAATCCCTAGCAGATATGGTTTTGGTGAATTGAAATATATAAATCGCGCAGGCATGTATGTTAAAATTCAAGCCCATTACAGTGGAAGACTGTATGCGGATGATTCAAATGAGGTAGAGCAATTAGCATATTCTGTCATAGGAATAAAGATGGGTTTACGAAAAAAGGTCTTTAACGCCCTTATAGAACCTTTTGGAGGAATTAATAATCTTTTTGATATCCGATATAACTCAAATATAAGATTGAATGCATGGGGAGGTCGTTATTTTGAACCAGCCCCTGGTCGGAATTTTTATGCAGGAATAAAAATTACTTACTAATTTTTCTTGAACTTCAGAAGATACCTATCCATATTATATCGACCTTCATCAAATCCCCTAATCGAATAATCATCATCAGGATTTCTAAGCATATCCGAACTTGCTTCAAGTATGAATCCATTAGATGTGAATTCTTCAATTACCACTTTCTCATTTAGGCGATGTGTTTCTTCATCCCAACCTGGTCGATTAGTAGCTACTTCTACAATACCCACAATTCCGTTAGGTTTAAGAGCGACTCTTAAATCAGCAAGGAGTTGATCTCTGGGAGTATCATGATCATGATAATTACGTACAGCAACCATAACATCTATACTATTTTTAGGCAGATCTGAAGGAAGATAAAAGACCTCTACGTTTGTTAAGTTTGCCTTAGCCACACGTGCATCAATCACTTCAGTAAGCTGGTATCGATCTTCTTGAACACCCATCATGCAGAATACTTTCCCATTTTCACCCATAAGGCGAGAGAGAATATGCATATTGTAACCACCACCTGGCCATAAATCTGCAACAGTCATGCCTGGCTGAATTCCAAAGAATTCATAGACTTCAAGAACTTTCCTAGCTACATCTTGAGCTTTTTCTTTATCTGGTCTGGTAGAATCCTCAAGAACTGAACGGTCTAGACCTTTTTGCTGACTGCATGAAATTAATAAAATAACCAAAATTAAACTTATGTTAGAAAAAAAACTCTTCATGGCTTTCTCCTATTTTTTCAATTAACAGTTGTTTGAATTTAACTCAGCTACTTATGTCTATAAACAATGCGACCTCGAGTCAAATCATAAGGTGACATTTCTAGTGTCACGGTATCTCCAGGAAGAATTTTTATGAAGTATTTCCGCATTTTTCCAGAAACATAAGCAAGTACTTCATGTGCCTTGTCACCAATTTCTATTTCTACACGGAACATGGAATTAGGAAGGGCTTCTTTAATCGTACCATCAATAGTGAGTGGTTTTTCTTTTGCCAAATTGAACCTCTAGTTATTTTGTTTTTAGATTATACCTAATATTTTAATTTTTTTAGATATTCGTTATATATAATATAAACAAACTTGACTATAGGTAGAATCATATCAAGAAAGTTCACCAAACTATAAATTCCTTTGGTAGTTATGAAAAAAATGATCACTATATGAGCTTAAATAGTGATAGTTGTTTAAGACTTGCATTATAACAATTTTATAAAATAAAAAGATTAAGGATAGATATTATGAAATTAGCTCATACTATGTTACGAATTAGAGATATTGATTCTTCACTTGAATTTTATTGTGGTTTTCTGAGTTTGCATGAAGTGAGAAGAAAAGACCTAGGTGAGGAAGCAACTCTTGTGTTTCTTACAGATCATTCAGAAAACTATCATATTGAACTCACATACAATAAGGATGGGAGAGATTACACAATAGGCGATCAATTTGGGCACCTTGCTTTTCATGTTGATGACCTAGATTCAATAATTGAGAGAGTTGAAAAAAATAATTGGTGGTACCGAAAATCAAAACCAACTACTTCATCCAAATATATTTTTCTTAAGGATCCAGATGGTTACGATATTGAGATTCTTGAGAAATAGCATATTCTGTATCTTTAACTGAAATTTTTTCATTCTAAAATTGGTTGTTGGGGTTTTTATAAAAAGAGATAAAAGGCCTGAATCAAGAATCAGCTTTTTTGTTTGTTGCATATAAGGATAAAAAGTAAAAACTCACTTTCTCATTAAGAGAGCAAGCTTTTATTTTTGAAGCGGGACCGACGAGACTCGAACTCGCGACCTCCGGCGTGACAGGCCGGCGTTCTAACCAACTGAACTACGATCCCAAATTTATATAAACACTGAAACTTTAGTTCTTCTTATCTTTCCAGAAAAGTGCCAATGGGATAATTACTATATATCCTGTAAATAACATGATAGGAGCTAGAGTCAGTGATTGGAAACTATTTACTTCACCAGCAGCCATAACCAAATACCCTATAATAATAAGTAATAATCCTATGGCAAAAAGAATATAATTTTTCTTTCTATAAGGCCATTCATTTAAGATTTGAATTTCTAATTTATCTAATTTCATTGAAAATCTAAATTGAATATACAAATGAGATAGAGGGATGATCAATGCTAATTTAAAAACCTTTTTTAAGAAGGAAAAATAAGAGTTAAATTTTGCCCCAAATTTCATGTCACAATTAAATAATTCAAAACCTGGAAAAGTTGCAGGATTTATCTTGTCACTTATTGTCATTTTTGGGGTGTCATTCTATTCTCTGATTGTCTTTTGGCCTTTGCCAGAATTGTCATCTCCATTAACAATAAAAGTTGAGAGAGGCTCATCTTTAAAGGAAATTGGAAAGATTCTAAAAGAAAAAAAAGTCATTGCAGATTCAAAGACTTTTGTTCTGGCAGCAAGGATTATGGGGCACGAAACATCTATTCGGGCTGGTCTTTTTTCACTAACTGATTTAAGGTCTAATTATAATATTGTGCAGCAGTTAGTAAACGGAGCACCGATATTAAAAAAGATTACCATACCAGAAGGAATGAGAAAAGAGCAGATTGCTTCTATATTCCAGAGTGCATTGGGATTGGATGCAAATTCTTTTATTGGACTTTGTGAGAATGCTAGATTTATTAGATCTCTTGGTCTTAATGTACCATCATTAGAGGGTTTCCTTTTTCCTGATACATATCATTTTCATGAAAGTGAAACGGTTTCCCGGGTCATTAAGACAATGGTATTGGAATATCAGAAACTTTTTAAAATGGAACTTGAACACCGTCTTTCCGATTATGGGTTTACTGAATTGGAAATGGTAACATTGGCCTCAATTATTGAGGGAGAAGCCATTTATGATAGTGAAAGAGCTTTAATTAGTTCTGTTTATCATAATCGTTTGAAGAAGAAAATGAGACTCCAAGCTGACCCTACGATTCAATTCATTATTGATGATGGTCCTCGCCGACTTTTAAAAAAAGATCTGAAAATTCAATCTCCTTATAATACCTACAAAATTTTTGGTCTTCCACCAGGGCCAATAAATAGTCCTGGTAAAGAATCTCTAATTTCAGCTCTGTCTCCAGCTAATTCTGATTTTCTTTTTTTTGTAGCTAATGGAGAAGGATACCATACATTTTCTAAAACGGAGAAAGAGCATAATATTGCAAAGAAAAAATTTCAACGCTTTCGAAAGAAATTGAAGGATGAAAAGAATAGAAGTAAAGTAACTAGAGATTAATGTATGGGTAAAAAAGATCTAAATAATGTACAAAGAAAAGCAGTTGAGGCGATAGATAACCCTGTACTTATATTTGCTGGTGCTGGTACAGGTAAGACTAGAGTTTTAACCCATAAGATTGCTTATCTTGTTCAACAAAAGGGGTTTAATCCTGAGGATATTCTTGCTGTTACTTTCACAAATAAAGCTGCAGAAGAGATGAGGAACAGAATCCATTCAATATTAGGTAATAAATCATCTTTTTTGAATATTGGTACCTTTCATTCAATATGTGCCCGACTTCTTAGGAAAGAAATAAGAGTTTTAGGATATAATAGTGATTTTGCTATCTATGACACATCTGACCAAGAAATGCTAATTAAGTCACTTATCAGTAATATGAGATTAAAAACTGACGGCTTTTCTCCTAGTATGTACCGTTCTAGGTTAAGCCTTTACAAATGCAAATTAGATTATTCTGAGGATTTAGTTAAGAATGTTTCTAATCCTTTTGAAGAAGTTTTGGCTGAGCTGTACCCAGCATATACAAAATCTTTGAAAGAAAATAATGCTGTTGATTTTGGAGATTTAATTCTTTTTCCATTATTGATTTTCAATAAAAATCCAAAGATATTAAAAAAATATCAAAACCAATTTAAATATATTCTTGTAGATGAATATCAAGACACTAATCAACCACAATTTGAATTGGTAAAATTACTTTCAGGTTTGCACAAAAGAATAAGTGTGGTTGGAGATGATGATCAATCAATTTATGGTTGGCGTGGAGCTGATATTGCGAATATTCTACAATTTGAGAAAGAATTTCCTAATTGTGAGGTCTTCAAGCTTGAACAAAATTATCGCTCTACATCTACCATTTTGTCTGTTGCTGGAGCAGTAGTAGAAAATAATGAATACCGTGCTGATAAGAAATTGTGGACTGAAGGTAGAAAAGGTGAAAAAGTTGGTTTAATGGAAACCTTTGATGAATTGGAAGAAACGGATGGTGTTCTTGAACTAATTCAACAAGAGATTCAACAAAAGAAAAGAACTTTTAAAGATTTCGTTATTCTATACCGTACTAATGCTCAGAGTCGTGCATTAGAAGAAGGTCTTAGGCGAAAAGGTATTGCCTACAATATTATAGGCGGAATGAAGTTTTATGAGCGAAAAGAAGTAAAAGATCTTCTTGCTTATCTTAGAGTTTTGGTGAATCCAGTTGATTCAATAAGTCTCAAACGTGTAATAAATTTTCCTCCACGGGGTATAGGAGCTAAAACTGTTGAAAAATGTGAAGCATTAGCTGAAAAAAAGGCATTATCTTTGCTGGAAGTTCTCCAATTTCCAGAAGAGATGGGTCTAAAAGGTAAACAAGCAGCTGGTCTTATTGAGTTTTTTCATTTAATAGAAAAATACAGGGGATTGAAAGATAAACTTGATGCATCAGAGCTTTCTTCTGTTCTTGTTGATGAACTAGGCCTAACTAATTATTATAAAGATCAAGGGACTGAAGAAGCAAATGACCGTCTTCAAAATATCCAAGAATTGTTAAATAGTATAGACCAGTTTTGTAAGCACAATGAGGATGCTTCAATAAGAAGTTTCCTTGAAGATGTCTCACTTTTGACAGCAATAGATACTTGGAATGATAGTTCTAATCAGGTTACTCTTATGACCCTTCATAGTGCAAAAGGGTTAGAATTTCCTGTTGTCTTTATAACTGGTTTAGAAGATGGGCTTTTTCCCATCTCTAGGGCTATTGAGGATCCAAAACAATTGGAAGAAGAGCGAAGACTTTTTTATGTAGGTATTACTAGAGCTCAGGAAAAAGCTTATTTACACTATGCTCCTAATCGTAGAAGATCAAGTGGAGCAGTTGGTTTTGGTCAAGCTTCTAGATTTCTTCAGGAAATTCCAGAAAAATATTTGGACAGAATCAATTTTCATTCAGCTCTTACCCGTAGACTTGTAAAGGATAAGAAGTCAGATAAATATAAGTTAAAGCATGTTAGGACTATTACTTCATTCAATGAGTTTGGTAGAGGAGATAAAGTAGAACACCGAATTTTTGGTAAAGGTATGATTTTAGCTGTAGAAGGGGCTGGAGACAATCAAAAAATCACTGTGGTATTTCAAGGAAATATTGAAAAAAAACTAATTTCAAAGTATGCTAATCTCAAGCATTTATCTTAACTGCAATTTAGATATTTTATTATTAAATTATATTTTGAGATTGAGACTCAAATGAGATGTTATGACAGATAGTGAACTGAAAAAATTCAAGAAAATTCTAAAAAATGAGAATCTAAAAATGACTCCCCAACGTGTGGAAGTTTTTAGAGAAGTTTGTGATTCAAATGAACATCGTGAATCTGAAGAGATTTTTATTTCACTTCGAAAAAGAGATGTTAACATCTCCAGAGCAACTGTATATCGTACAATGGATATTTTATACCAACATGATTTGGTCCAAAGAATGGATATAGGAGATGGTAAATGGAGATACGAACATTGGCTGGAATGTCATCAACATGATCATTTGATTTGTATTCGCTGTGGTACAATTGTTGAATTTATTAATGCTCAAATAGAAGAAATACAAAATAATGTGGCTAAAAAATTTGATTATGAGCTTGTTCGGCATGTCCATCAACTTTTTGGGTTATGCAAACAATGTAGGAAGACGCCTGTTTCCGTACCTAATTGATAGGAATTTATGCGGGACGATTTTTTTGTATCTTACCTAATATTGATAATTAATTACCTTTTATTGCGAAGTTCTTAATTGTGCGTCTAATTACTCTCAAGAGAACTTAATTAATTTTATCTCAGTTTATTCTAATTCAACAAATCAAAATAATAATATGAAAATAAAACCTTCACTTTTTAGCCTGTTATTTTTCATAATGTTTTCTGTAATTAATGCAAAAATAAATAAGAGTGATTTGATAAAATCTATTGAAAAAAAAGAAGAAGCCTATATTGAAATTGCTAAGACAATTTGGCAATTGGCCGAAGTAGGCTATCAAGAATATAAAAGTTCAGAACTTTTGCAAAATACATTGAAAGAGGAAGGTTTTTCAATCCAATCAGGCGTTGCTAAAATCCCTACAGCATTTGTAGCAAGTTATGGTTCTGGTAAACCTGTTATTGCAATTTTAGCCGAATTTGATGCTCTCCCTGGTCTTTCCCAACAAGTCTCAATTAATAGAATGCCAGTGTTAGGAATGGAAGCGGGACATGCTTGCGGTCATCATCTTTTTGGAACAGCTTCTGTGGCAGCAGCTATTGCTGTCAAAGAATGGATGATAAAATCTAAAGTAAATGGGACGATTAAACTTTTTGGAACACCGGCTGAGGAGGGTGGGTCAGGAAAGGTTTATATGGTAAGAGCAGGCCTTTTTAATAATATAGACGCTGTATTGCATTGGCATGGATCTGACCGAAATGATGCAAGTCCTTCAACATCATTATCAAATAGATCGGCCAAATTTAGATTTTATGGTTATTCCTCCCACGCATCTGGTTCGCCAGAAAGAGGACGTTCATCTCTTGATGCAATAGAATCAATGAATTACATGGTCAATCTAATGAGAGAACACATTCCTCAAGACGCAAGAATTCATTATGTAATTACTAAAGGTGGTGAAGCTCCTAATGTTGTACCTGATTTTGCAGAAGCATTTTATTATGTCCGACATCCTAGAGTCGATATTTTGGAGGAATTGTGGAAAAGGGTAGTGAAATCAGCAGAAGGTGCAGCACTTGGTACAGGGACAACAATGGATTTTGAAATTATTCATGGGAATCGTCCTATTCTTATAAATGATGCTCTTCAAAAGATAATATATAATAATCTAAAACAGGTTGGTGGAGTAAGATATAGTAAAGAAGATCGAAAATTTGCTGAAGCTATTCAAGGAACATTTCGTAAGATACATCTACCAATTGAATCGGCTGAAACTATTCAGCCTTATACATTTAAACCTGGTACGGGATCTACTGATGTTGGAGATGTAAGCTGGATGGTTCCAACAGCCGGATTTAATGTTGCAACTTGGGTCCCTGGTACATCCGCTCACACATGGCAAGCTGTTGCTGTAGGGGGAATGGATATCGGTATGAAAGGTTTAATGGTTGCAGCAAAAACACTAGCTCTATCAGCGGTAGATTATTTTATTCTTCCTAAAGTATTGGAGAATGCAAGATTGGAACTAATAGATAGGAGAGGCTCAAACTTTAATTATTATTCGCTTCTGGGGGATCGAGATCCACCTTTAAACTATAGGAAATAATGTTTTG